>ERZ777011.2756-NODE-2756-length-12926-cov-3.744697_pt1 | contig 12926 bp, 11 predicted proteins | sample MGYA00374964_ERZ777011 | MGnify/ENA primary metagenome ERZ777011 (study PRJEB29310, sample SAMD00008975) | mouse gut metagenome | study: EMG produced TPA metagenomics assembly of the Metagenome analysis of fecal microbiota from mouse which was promoted...
TCTAAGCCGATTTGTTTATAGCCCATGGGCTATAAACAAATAAGGCCTTATTTGTACATCATGTCTGGTTCATTACATCATAACTTGGTTCTACACACAGCAGTGACAATGTCTGCCGCAACAGGTACCACAGCAACCGCCACACTGGCAAGCTTTGGCCTGATAAAAACCGTTCGCATCCTGGCTGACCAAACGGCGACAGCCAATAATGCTTCCAGCCTCATCCCGGACAAGGTCAGTGGTAAGCAATAAATCACCAATCTGACGACCGTTAGCCTGTGCCGCATTCAATGTAATGATAGAGACGATATAAAGCGTTCCCTGCTCATATTCCGGAAGGTCCACGGTTTCTCCAAACTTCATAGATACAACTTCTACTCCGTCCAGTTCACCAATCTTCTCTGCCTGCTGCGTAGCTCTGGCCACAGTGCCGGTGGGCTCGTAGGTTGTCTGAATAACTCCGTTTTCATCTACGATTTTTACTGCGTGGGGTGTTAAATTTAAAATTCTTGCCATAGTTTTACCTCCTATGACTAGCAACGCTCTTGGAGATTTGAAGGGATTTTCCCTACGTTGCGCACCCGACCAAACTCTCTTTTCGTAAGGCGGGGTATTCGCAGGCAAAGTGCTATTTAGGAGGGTAAATGGCTACCATTGTCTGCGAGTATCCCGCCTTCAAATTGAGATACAACTTCATATTGGGTAATTTGCATAAGCAATTGCTCGGCTTATAGTTCCTAAGCTATGCTTAGGATTCCATTGTAGCACAGGTTATCATAATTGTCAAGAGTGTTTATGCTATATTTTGGGATTTTGCAAGAATAACAGGGGTGAAATGACATCAACTTTTTAGGGGAATTATGTTATGATATTACTTTTTAGCTAGGTTTACCATAAAAGTCAAGGTTGCAAAAAGTTAGCTGTTTTGATATAATTATGACATGAAGGAGGCCAAAAATAAATTAACCGAGCTTGATACTTATGTTTTTATTGACGTGAGCAATATCAGGGCAGCGTGCGTTAGAACTTTGGGTTTTAATATCGACTTTTATAAGTTTTTGGATTACCTCCGGCGGAAATACCCTAATCTGAAGAATGTTTATTATTACGAGGGGATTGCTAGGAATGACAGTGAGAAACAGGCGGAATTTGATAAACTAAGAGATACGGGATATGATATTCGCTCGCTGGAGCGTAAAGCCTACACTGAGCCGCCGGTTTACCGTGAGGTTAAGTGCCGTAATTGCAAGACAAAACGCCGCGTACAAGTGCTGAAGAGAACGACAAAGCTTAAATCAAATGTGGATGTCTATTTGGCGACAGATTTACTGAAGTTGGCTTATCTTATAACGAGGCCTGTAAGGATTTTGTTAGCGGCTTGTGATGGAGATTATGCTGAAATGATTAAATCCGCACTGGAGACAAATAGTAATGTGCGAATTGAGGTTCTAGCGACTCCAGTTGTGCCACGTATACTAAAAGCTGACGGTACCTATGAAGATAAGAACACCTGCTCCACGAGATTGCAAAAATTGAGGAGGAAATTGCAAAACTTTACGATGTTAGATATTGGGACTATACAAGACCTAATCAAACAAAAATGAGAGCGGTCCCGAAGGTGCGCTCTCTAATGTGGGGCAGTACAGCCCCTGTGTTTTGTATTATAGCAAAAAATCTGGATTTTGCAAGAGTGGAATGTAAAAATTACAAAAAGTACCCCTATAAGGGGTACTTTTCTGAAGCGAGTAGATTATTTATCTACAACTTCGCCTTCGACGGCGTCGCCATCGTCGTTAGAGGTATCGTCCATTGGCTCGGCGGTTGGCTTTTCTTCGGAACCAGATTGATACATCTTGGCGCCGATTGGCATCAGGACATTGTTCAAAGTCTTTTGGGCTTCTTCTAATTTTTCCTTGTCTGAAGCAGAATCGTTAAGGACTTTCTTAGCCTCTTCGACGGCGTCTTTGATAGTTTTGACGTCATCCTCGGAAATTTTGTCCTTGAACTCTTCTGGCATCTTTTCGGCCTGATAAATCGAGTTCTCGAGCTGGTTCTTGGCGTCAATCGCTTCGCGCTTTTTCTTGTCTTCTTCAGCGTGAGCTTCGGCTTCCTTCTGGGCCTTCTCGATGTCTTCCTTGCTCATGTTGCCAGAGTTCTGGATAGTAATCGACTGCTCTTTGCCGGTTCCCTTGTCTTTGGCAGTGACGTTCAAGATACCGTTGGCATCTAGGTTGAAAGTAACTTCAATCTGCGGAATACCGCGAGGAGCGGGAGCGATACCATCGAGAATGAAGCGACCAAGAGACTTGTTGTCGGCGGCCATTTCGCGCTCACCCTGCAAGACGTGAATCTCGACTTGAGGCTGATTGTCAGCGGCAGTGGAGAAAATCTCAGACTTGCTGGTTGGGATGGTGGTGTTACGCTCAATCAACTTAGTGGAAACGCCACCCATGGTCTCGATACCGAGAGAAAGTGGGGTCACATCAAGCAAGAGTACGTCCTTGACATCACCCTGCAAGACACCGCCTTGAATAGCGGCACCAACAGCCACAACTTCGTCTGGGTTGACACCCTGCATGGGGTCTTTGCCGAAGATTTTCTTGACTTCTTCAATCACAGCCGGCATGCGGGTCATACCACCAACCATCACGACTTCGTCGATATCCTTGGCGGTAAGCTTGGCATCTTTGAGAGCCTTTTCTACTGGTTCAGCCAAGCGCTCAAGCAAAGGTTTGACCAATTCTTCGAGCTTGGCACGAGTAAGAGTATATTCGAAGTGCTTAGGGCCATCAGCATCGGCGGTCAAGAATGGTAGGTTAATCTCCACCTCTTTAGCACTAGAAAGCTCTTTTTTGGCTTTTTCAGCTTCGTCCTTAACGCGTTGCATCGCTGCAGCGTCGTCCTTGATATCGATACCAGATTCCTTCTTGAACTCATCCAAGAGGAAGTTAACAATAATATTGTCGAAATCTTCACCACCAAGGTGGGTGTCACCGTTGGTAGACTTCACTTCGAAGACACCGTCACCGAGTTCAAGGATAGAAACATCAAAAGTACCACCACCAAGGTCGAAGACGGCGATTTGCTCATCTTTTTTGTTCTCTAGGCCATAGGCCAAAGCAGCAGCGGTTGGCTCGTTGATAATACGCTTCACCTCGAGGCCAGCAATCTTACCAGCGTCCTTGGTGGCTTGGCGTTGAGAATCGTCGAAGTAGGCTGGGACAGTAATAATAGCCTCAGTCACAGGCTCGCCGAGGAAAGCCTCAGCGTCAGCCTTGATTTTGGAGAGCACCATCGCAGAGACTTCCTCTGGAGTGTATTCCTTGCCGTCCATCTCGACAGCAACACCGTTACCCTTTTTGACGATCTTGTATGGCATGATGTCGAGGTCACGCTGAACTTCCTTGTCGTCAAACTTGCGACCAATCAAGCGCTTGATGCCATAAATAGTGTTCTTTGGATTGGTGACGCGCTGGCGCTGGGCAACTTTACCCACGAGGCGGTCGCCTTTTTTGGTGACAGCAACGACAGACGGCGTAGTGCGGTCGCCTTCGCTGTTTGCGATAACCTCAGGCTTGCCTGCAACCATATAGGCGAAGGCAGAGTTGGTCGTGCCGAGGTCGATACCAATAATTTTTGACATAATAATTCCCTTTCTTTAATATGCGATCAGAGATGCTTGAGTTACCATTCTTTTCGGGGCACACTCGCGCCGGCCTGTCGTTACAGGCGGCTTGCTCGTTTCGCCCGCTCCTCGTCAGTCGCGGAGATTCCCGAGAAAGAACATTAACTCAAGCACCGATGGTCACATTTTAAATAGCAATTCTAGTTATCAGTTTATATCATTAGCAGTCACATGTCAAGACTGCTAATTAGGTTAATTTTAACAAATTAGCACTCGTGTGTAAATAGTGCTAGACCTATTTCGTGATTTTGTCTGGTTTTTGGGCGTAAATAATACAAATTGTACAGATGACACCTCCGACCATAGAGACAATCATATCCCACATTGTATCGGAGACACCGGATTTAACCAATTCCTGCATGTTGCCACCACAGAGTTGATCGTAGAGAAACTCGTAGCATTCCCAACCAACTGCGACAAGAGCAACGCAACCAATAATAAACAGGGCTTGAAACCAGCGGATGGTCTTGTGATTTTCGCTTTGGCGCAGATAACGCAAGAATAGTTCTTGTCCCACTGCTGCTACTAACACACCAGAGGAGAAATGGACAATTTTGTCATAATAAGAGTCATTGTTTGCTGCAATGAGTACTTCGCCATACCAATTCAAATCAATTCCTAGCACCATCGCAACCACGAGGAACAGCTCGTAAGCCAAGGTGAGGGGTAGACTAAACTCGATTTTGGCTAGCTTGAACAGATTGGGGACATAGGGCAGGACAATTGTGGCGAGATAGCTGAGAGGTTTAGCCCAGAAAGTCGGTGCAACTAGCCAGCCAATAAGCATAAGTACGCCGGAGAGAGAAATTAGAACTTTGAGCACGTTGATGAGGATTGCTAGTTTCTTCATGGTGTCTATTTTATCATAACTTTTGTAGAGTGTCGCGTTAGGGCAGGTATTTCGTGCGCAGCGGGTACCTCGCTCCGCGCGATGGTAAGTCTTGGTACGCTGGCCAGTACGGCTACTGGTGGTCGTCGCGTGGATCTAGTACGCGTTATGACAGCGTCGCTACGCCCAGCGCTTACTACCTCCGCTTTAGTGCTACTGGTGTGAGCCCGTCGGATGGCCCGGGTAACCGCTACGCCGGTTTCCCCCTCCGCTGCCTTAGTACTGTATTAGATATGTAGAGGGGGAGAGGCAAAAACCGCCTTAGCGGCGGTTTTATGCGGCAACATATTCATTTAAAATCTCAAGTGGCATAATTAGTCCCTGCTCGTAGTTTTTCACAGACAGAAGAACGAGATCAGAGCTACGTAACTTACCCTGACTTTCCATCTCATATATGGCTTCCTTTGAGAACCGACGCTGAGATTTTATCTCTTTATGATCAAACTCAAAATGCTCAGCGGTCAACTCGGCCACAAAAACAATCAAAAGGCACGGATCGTCATTATGTTTGCCGTGCTTGATAGCGCAAATTCCCTTAAGATTAATGCCGCGGCCCAATTCTTCATGAGCCTCACGATGAGCTGCTGCAATAAAGGTTTCACCTTCTTCGCAACTGCCAGAAGCGATGTTCCAAATGTCTTCGACGTCATACCAGACGCCGTTAATACGTTTGCGCCGCTCCTCGACAAGGAGAAACTTACCCTCCTCATCCACCACTAAAACGCCAGCGCGATACCAAGAATCACCCCATCTAGCGCGATGGACTTTGGTGACCTTGAGTCAAAAGAGTTCGCTGCGATTAGATAAGAGATTTGCGGTTTCAAGTTGACAGAATAGCCTACCTATTATATTACAAAAGTGCTGATAAATACCCATTTTCCTCACCTCCTTTGTTGATGGGTATCCAAATAAAAACACGCGGTCTAATCTTTTGGATTAGACCGCGTTCGAACGCGTAGATGTCAAGATGATGCTTTGTGGTTTTTATTCATCCCATGAGTTAATTTCGTTCAGCTGTTTTTCTCCGCGCAAGTACGCCTCGTAAGCATTCAAGCTATCCATAACCGACTCCGGGCTCCGCAAAACCTCAATTTCGTTCAAAATCCGAATACCCTCAGGTAAGAACTTGTGGATACCGAGCGTTTCCGGGGTGCTGTATTGTTCGTGGCCAGACAAAACTTCCACCAAATAGGTCGGCATTACGTAATCTTTGCCCCAACGGATATGAAGAATGCCCAAATTCTTGACTTTGTGGGCGCTTTCTTCTTCGACCTCACGCGACATTCCCTGCTCAAAGGTTTCCCCCACCATAATACGACCAGCTGGAATATTCCAACCACCATCTTCATCTACCCAAGCGTTTTTACTGAACCCCTTAATGTTGAGATAGTAATCTCTGAGGGCTTCACTCTTGAGTTTTTTGACCTGCGCCTTTCCTTCGTGCATCATAAGAATTTTACCCTCGCGGTCAACAACCAGCGCGGCGGCTCTGAACCACGGTAAGCCAAACTCATCAATCACGGGCTGTAATGCAGAATCGTACTCGGGGTCAGAGCCAAATTTAGCATGTACCCATTCAGTAATCTTCTCCATTAACTCAGCGTTTTCGGTTACCGGTACTACAATTTTTCCAGACATTTGCATGTCCCCCTTTCCGGCGTTTAACGCCAACATGAATTTGCCCAAAAGCACACTACATTTTATCATCTTTCATCTGTAAATGTGCAATTTGGGCCACCAAAATCTTTCCTCGCAAGGAGGATTACTACCATTGTAGCACAGATTTGTGATTTTGTCAATGGTTGACTTTGGGTGCTGGTGCGGTATAATGAAGCTATACAGATATTGACCGACCCGAAGAGGGGCGGTTTTTGGCTTCTTGGAGGTCAAAAGTTATCTATACCAGAGAAAGGAGAAAAATGGAAGGTTTAGATTTGAAACAATTGAGCGCGATGGTGAATGTAATCGCGGAAGAAAAGGGGTTACCAGAGGAGTCCGTGCTAGATGTGGTGCAGATGGCGATCGCCGCAGCGTGGCGTCGTGATAACGGTGACAAAGATATGAACGTGCGCGCTTTGCTTGACACCAAAACTGGTAAAGCAACGGTATTTGTGGGCCGTGAGGTGATTGAGGACGATGTGGCCTATAACCCAGCGACCGAGATTCCACTAGCTGAAGCTGTGAAGGTAAAAAAGGATGCTCAACTGGGCGACATGGTTGAAGAGTCGACCGAGGTGAAAGAGTTTGGTCGTGTGGCAGCGATGACCGCGAAGCAAGTGGTGGTGCAGCGTCTGCGCGAGGCAGAGCGGGATGCAGTTTTGACTGCATTTGAGGACAAAATTGGCACTGTGATGACCGGCGTGGTAGCCCGCGTAGAGCCACGGGTGGTACGGATCGACCTCGGTAAGGCTTCGGGGATTATGCCAAAGTCTGAGCAAATTGACGGCGAGTATTATACCGTGGGTGAGCGGATTAAGGTTTATATCAAGGGTGTGGAGCATGATGATACTCGTGCACAATTGATTCTTTCGCGCGGGAGTGCGGAATTTATTGAGTATTTGTTCCGTCAGGAAGTGCCAGAACTTGAAAATGGTTCAGTGGAAATCCGCGGAATTGCACGTGAAGCTGGTCGCCGTACCAAGATTGCTGTGATGTCGACTGTGCCGGGCGTGGATCCAGTAGGCACCTTTGTGGGCGGCCGTGGGATGCGTGTGCAAGCGATTATGAACGAAATTGGCGACCGCGAGAAGATTGATATTATCAACTGGAGTGAGAATCCTTCGGAATACATTCGTGAGGCTTTGAGCCCAGCTGAGGTGACTAAAGTGGAGATTGACGGCAAGAAGGCCAAGGTGTATGTGACCGAAGACCAGCAGTCGATTGCGATTGGTCGCCAAGGCCAGAACGTGCGTTTGGCTTCGAAGTTGACTGGCTATGAAATTGACATTGAACTAGCCAAAGCGCCGGAAAAGAAGAAGCGCAAGAATGCGGAAGATTCCCTCTTGAATGCTTTGAGTGAGGCCGACGAAGAAGGTCCAGCTGAAGGTTTGGACGAGAAAGTCGAGATTGATGGCAGCGAAGAAATGAGTGGCACGGAAGAATAAAATTCGCGAGAATAAAGATCGGCGGCGCCCAGTGGGAGCCGCCTTTCAGTTTTTCCAGATGGCAGTTTAGTGATTACAAATCAGAATCAAGATTAAGCGGGCTATTAAACATTACTACAGTCGTCGGGCAAGCTCCTGTGCGGGCAGAAAGATTATCAGGGTGTTTCCCGTTATACTTGTTAGCAAACGTGCTAAAATCAATGATAATTGCATTTAGATAATCGTTAATATCTATAGCATCACCAATGATTTCACCATGAAAATCCGAGTATTTACCATGTGCCAAATATAAATCAGCTAATGGCGTAACTAAGTACTCACCTGTGCACACAACGCCATTCTCATCTTTAGCGGTAATCGTAATTATGCCAGTTTCGCCTGCCGCAACCATATCCGGATAACTAACGTTGATTGCAATCTTATGCCCATAATCCATAAAGCTAATAGGTAAGGGTAAACTAATGCGATAATTCGTGTTAGCAATCCAGTGGTTACCTTCTGCCGGTTCTTCCCAATTGAGCGACGAATGCAAGTCTATGTCAGCCTCTGTGCGAGACTGTACATCTAATTGAGCAATCTCTTCCGCCTTTTCGTAGAACCAAACTTCATTCCCGGTGAGCTGCTCCTTAAAGCTGTCATCAGATTCTTCTGAATCGGTGTTGTTAGTGATAGTTTCCTTTTGGCAAGGTAACAACCCTATCTTATTTACGGTCGTGAATAAGATAGCTATAGCTATCATTCCACCAATAAATATTTTAACGAATCTGCCTTTGGGTCTTCCCTCGGTTGCCTGTGACTCGCTGTTTTTTGATGTTATCATAAATCATTCCTCCTAAGAATATAAAATTTTAGGGGACAAATCCAAAACTACCAAAATCTGGTAATATGCTACTGGATAATCCCCGAGTTATCAGTTACCTCCATTGTAGCACAGATTATCATTTTTGTCAATACTATTTATGTTTATTATTTGTCCTATTGTCAAGTTTTATTATGAAATTATTATCTTTTGTGTCAATGTGGAGAAAGTGGTGGCATTTACACAGTTGTGGAAAAGTGAAAGGATGCTTGTTCGGTTTCTGCTTTTACCCGCAGAAAAACCGGGGCAAGCCCGGTTTTTTCCAATATAAATCTTAGTCATCCCAATAAGCAACCGGGTTCTTCCAGTCAGGATAGTGCTCTTTCATGTAGCCCTCAGCTCGTTTCTTCAGCTTTCTATACTCTTTGTCGCCCCATCTGCACGTGGTGGAACCGATTGTATAAATATTGTTACCTTGATAATCTCTGATGAAGATTGTAGTTATGTCGGTTTCATCTGAACGCTCATAGCCAATAGAAAATCGACAATCAAGAGACATGTGACCATTTCGATCCCAAAAAGCACTCTTATAGAATGATGACCCGCGTTTGCGACCTTTTTCATCCAGAAGTTCGGTCCAATGGACACCATCAAATTCTGTTCTCCAGCCGGCCGGCAGAGTGGCATGACAGAGTACACTGTCGCCGGGAATTTCCTCAAAGATAAAACCGACCGCCTCGAAGCTCTTACTATTAGGGTGCATTTCGCACGGCAAAAGACGCTCAGCTCCCGCTCTTTGTTGTTCCTGATTTTGCACAATATCAAGAACTTTACTTCCTGACCCAGTAATCATACCCATAACAGTGCTCTCCCTGCTTCTTCTCTTACATCATAACTCATACTATATCCTCCTTTGGTGTTTGTTTGCGGGCTTCTGCCCTCAACGACGACAAAGACTTATCAGCGTTGAGGGCAGAAGTGGAACTCTACTAAGATTATATTCCGTAAAAATGACTGATATTCTTGGGGGTATTTTTATGTCCAAAGCATAAAAATACCCATATGGGTATTTTTATGTCCAAAGCATAAAAATACCCATATGGGTGATTTCCATAATACAAGCTTATCTTAGTCAACTGCTAGCATCTTCGTGCTATATTTTTATAGTAGCATATGCAGTGTTTTTTGTCAATACTTTTGCGCTATTTTTTGATTTTTGCAATAAGAACGGAATAAAATTAATCCATCTAACATGTAGAGGTGAGATGGAAGAGCCCTAACCAAAATGGTGTCACTAAGAGCTCGGGGGGGCGAGATTAATGACACCATTTTGGTGGCGGGAGTTGGATTTGAACCAACGACCTTTTGGTTATGAGCCAAACGAGCTACCAGGCTGCTCTATCCCGCGATACGACCTAATTATACATCAACTATTTAGATAATGCAATAGGTTTTTCGTTCTCTCGTAGAACAAAATAGAGGAGAGGCGGAAGAAGGTAGATTTGGAGGGCGTTGGGGAGGCCGGAGAAGAATTGCAGGGTGACGAGATAGGCAATAATGAGCGATAATAACATGGGCAAAGCGGGATGTTGCCAAGATGTAGAGGTAGCTTTGGTGGTGGCACTACGGCCATCGACGAATTTGGCTGGGAAAATTCGTGGACAAAAAGCGAGGAGGAGATTGAAAATAATCAAAATAATGCCGACAAGGCCGAGCTCAAGTAAAAGGCTAATGGGCTGATTTTGAACGATTTCTTTGGGAGTAGTGATAACTTCTGGGAAGGCACGGTGCATGGCGGTACCAGCCGAACCAAGACCAACACCGAAAAGAATACTATGACGATTGTAGTTTATCACCGTGTAAGAAGAACAGGTATCATTGAAAAGTGAGTCGTGAGGACAATCATGACCAATACGAACAGTTCTAAGGTTGGCACCGGGGGCAGCAAACCAAGTTTGAAGAGCGATAGAGTTAAGATTGAGGCGGATATCGGTAGATTCAGCAATGTAACCATCAAATTTAGACCCCTCCATTTGCTGTGTTACCACAGAAGATGAATCTTCTGTGGTAACCTCTTGAAGGGTTTGATTGACTTCTTGCGGGCGCAGATCAATAATGCCGAGTGAAAGCTGATGGATAGATTTGGTAACACCAGAGACAAAAGTTTCGTGCATAGGGCCAATGACAGAAAAAAATCCTTGAGCTACAAGTGTAAAAGCGAGGGCAGTAACCGGAATAAAGATTAACGCAGGGCGAAACTTGCGCTGGGTAATGGTAAAAATAAGCAAAATTGCTAAAGCAACCGCGAAAGCATAAATCGCGCCCCGGGAAAAGGTGAGGAAAAGGGTGGAAGAAAATAAGAAAGCCAAAATCGCAATGGGAGCTACTCGTATTTTTGATTTTGTTAATATCCACAATGAGAGGAGAGTAGGAGAAAGGAGGAGATTGCCCATGAACTGAGGTTCAATAGCAAAACCGGAGGGATGTGGGAAGCCAAAGGTTTGCGAAACACAACCGGGGCAAAGCAGGGTGGTTTCTCGGCCGACGCCACAGACATCCAAAATCGCTTGGAGCCAGCAGATAATACAGATAATGGCGCTAGAGATGAAAAAAGTTTTGAGTAGGGTATGGCGGAAATTCTTAGCGGGGCTAAGGAGGGGGGTGACATAGATAATAGCGAAAACTGCGAAGAAAAGAAGCCAGATGATGCCAGCAGTGAGGATGGCTCGGGTGGTGTTTTCCGACCAGAAAATAGACAGTGTGGCGTAGAATGGAAAAAGAGAAAAGAGGAAAAATTTACGATTACTGATACCGCCCGGATGTTTTCCACAAAACAACATCTGCGCAAAGGCAATAATATCAAACATCACCAACCAGATCAGCGGGAGTGAGAGCTCAAAGTTCATAGAAGCGCTACTACCAAGGCGGATTACTGGGTAATAAGAGAAAAATAAAACCACAGGCAAAGCGTATAATAAAGCAAAATAGGCGCGACGAAGAAATCTCATAAGAAATCTTTCCCGTTAATGATTTTGGTGATTCCCTGGGTAAAATTGTCGGTGGAAAACTTGGCGGCAGACTGAATGGCGACGGCGGGGCTAAACTTGACTTGCTCAAACTTTTGCATGGCTTTGACGAGAGAATCAACATTTTGTTTGGGGAAAAGCAGGCCGTTCTTCCCCGGTGTAACAATGTCGCAACTGCCGCCTTCGGCATAAGCAATCACCGGACAACCGGCAGCTAAAGCCTCGACTGGTGCAATGCCAAAAGGCTCAAGGCTGGGGAAAATGTAGGCCGAGGCAGATTGAAGATGCTGAGCAAGCTGGTCGGCTTTGACCCAGGGGATAAATTTGATCAGTGGTGAACTATTCGCGAGATGCACCAGATTGGCATGCTCGGGGCCGTCACCGATTACCTCAAGAGACTTATTCGCTTGCAAACAGGCAGAAATAGCCAAGTCAACACGTTTCCAGGTGACTTGACGGCAAGAAATTACGAAACCGGAACGCTTTTTGGGCTTCTTGGGAGTGAATTTTTGTTCGTCGACCGGTGGAAAAACCACTTTGGCATCGCGATGATAATACTTTTTGATTTGGTCGGCAGCATGGTGAGAAATGGTAACAAATTGGTTAGGTCGCTGGGCGGCGCGATAGTCGGCTTTGCGTAAAGGTTTAACGAGGATTTTGAGACCAAGGCGAGCAAGCGGATTAAAAATGCCAAAACCGGGATTTTGGAGATATTTGTCGTAAAATTGCCAATAATACTGCGTGGGGACGTGGCAATAACAGAGATGAAAACAATTTGAACTTGTTCTAGCGGAACTAGTTCGCACGCTTTTAGCTTCGGCGCCGGTAACGGAAATTACGAGGTCGTAATCCGACAAGTCGAGGTGAGAAAAATAAAACTGGCGTAAGACACCCAGAAAACGGCGTAGACTAGCCGGAAAGAGATTGAGCCATCCAGTACGAACATCGGCGTCCCGAAACCAGTCAATTCCCTTGGGGCGATATTGCGAAGTATAAATTGGTGCATCGGGATACATGCGATGAAGCTGGAGGAGAACTTTTTCGGCACCACCAGGAGTGGTGAGCCAATCACAAACGAGGGCGACTTTCATTTGGCACCTTTACGAAACAGCACAGCACCGATGGTGCGGAACATAATACGAAAATCCATGCCAAGTGACCAATTTTGGATGTAATAAAGATCAAGTGCACGACGTTCGTCAAAAGAGATATCACGCCGACCAGAAACTTGCGCCAATCCAGTGAGGCCGGATTTGACAGAAAGCAAAAGTGAGCGATCGCCATAGTGATGCAGTTCCCCAGGGACGAGAGCACGGGGGCCAACTAGAGAAATGTCGCCACGCAAGACGTTAAATAGCTGCGGAAGCTCATCAAGTGAAGTGGCACGGAGAATTTTACCAAGCTTGGTGATGCGGGGGTCATT
>ERZ777011.2757-NODE-2757-length-12908-cov-3.666615_pt1 | contig 12908 bp, 11 predicted proteins | sample MGYA00374964_ERZ777011 | MGnify/ENA primary metagenome ERZ777011 (study PRJEB29310, sample SAMD00008975) | mouse gut metagenome | study: EMG produced TPA metagenomics assembly of the Metagenome analysis of fecal microbiota from mouse which was promoted...
GACAACATCTATCAAGCTGCATAAAGTGTCCAACTTATTATTGCAATTTACGAATTATATTCAATTTCAACTTTTCAAAAATGAAAATTGGTCAAACGATTTAATGATGCTTTCCTTCTTCGGAAGCGCAACAATGTTTCTTTCTCCAGAAAGTTTAGATATTCATATGACAAGTGTCATCAAAAAATATTCAAATATCAGTACTTTCTCTCTAAAAGTTCAAAAACTTATTTCATCTGTCACTCTTAATTATCTTTATTACACACATTCTTTCCCTAACAAAAAAATTTGGTATCAATGCTTTACCCTACTTGATAATCTCTCTATTGACCCCTCTTTAAGCCATTACAGAATAATCAATTTATACTTCAAAGCTTTTCTAAAAAAAGATTTTATTAAACTACAGGCTATTAAATCTCTCTTGGAAGAATGCGGAGATACTCGAATTAGTTCTTTATTGCCCAAATAAGAATGCTCAAATACGAGTATTCTTATTTTTTTTTAATATAGTCCGTATAATTTTAGTTATCTTATCAGAATCAGAAAAGGAAAGGAGATATTCTATGTATCCTACTATCCCAAATTTTTAACAAGTAATTAAATTGTATATTTTTGGAGGAAAGAAAAATGAAAAAAAAATCTTTAAAAAAATGGGCGGTTTTAGGTCTTGTTACTCTTGGACTAACCACATCCGGAACAGCTTTTGCGGCATCTCAAACAGTCTACTATAGGGGAACGCCTGTATACTGGGAACATGGTAGAACAGCAGGAGTTTGGTCTGGATGGAAAGGCAGGGGTACTTTAGCAGTAGCTAATACTTGGATCGCCCCTCGTACTCACGCAACTGCTTATTGGGACTGTCGCTAATGAATAAGCGCACGTTAACAAAGCGTACCTCTCTTGTCGGGTACGCTTTACTTATATTACAAACTTTTCTTATTTTTCTATGGCTCCTTTTAGGCTTACGCGATCAGTATATTTCTACCTGGACCAATTATTTAAACGACCAGTCCCCCTATACTCTTTATCTTAATAACATTCCACCGACAAAGAAAGATGAGATTCTAGCTTATTTGAATCAAGTTTCTCACCAGAAGAACTTTCTCTTAGTTCGTAAAGAAAATAATGACGACCTATTTAATATTGGTGTTATGGGAACTCCTAAAACTATCGATGTCCAACTTAGTTTTGGAGGCCAATCCCTATTAGACAAGTCTAAGATTAACAAAGTTCTCCAGTCTTCTAATCCTAATGCTAGTATTGGTCAAGCTAATGGAACCATTAATCAACTTGCTCCAATTTCAAGCTTTTGGTTTTCTCCACTAATTACTGTTTCAAAATTAGAAAGCCTAGTAAAAAATGAAGATACCCTTCGTGGAAGCTATCAACTTGTTGGCGTAAACGATAAACAGACCTATGATAATATTATTAATCAGCTTCATAAAATAACTGACATCGAAAAAAGCGACTTCACATTTGTTCAAAGCGGGAGTGCTAGCAATGGTGACTTGCTTAAAGATAGTATCATTTTAGGAATTATCTTAACTTCTTGTGGACTTTTAGCTTTTTTCCTAATAGTTTTTTTAAACAATCTCAAAGAATATGGAAATCTTATCTTATTAGGGTGGTCGAAAAAAGATATCTTATTTAAAATCTTTAAACCATATTTAGTTATCCTGAGTTTGACTGCACTTTTTCTTTGTGTATTTTCAACAATTTTTAATCTACGTTTTCCTCTTAGCTTCATTACTTTAGGAATTAAGACAGGAATTGTTACGTCATTTATTTTTAGTCTTACTTTTTTCTGTGCTGCAAGCTTAGTTATTATTTCAAAAAATATTGCTCTGATTAAGGGATATTATCCTAAAAAACTAATTTATTCTTTCTTTTTTGGATTTTATTTGTTACTAACGAGCGTTGTTATTGGTACCTGTCTTTACATTGACCAGCCTGCAAAATCAATTTCAGAAACTGCAACTCAAGCTCATCAATGGCATACAGTTTCTAAAATGGAAGTTCTCGCTTCAATGGATAGTGGTAATGATAGTGTACGTTCTTACGCCGACACCTCCTCTAAGATCAATCGCGATTTCTATGATCTTTACCGGCATTATGCTAATAAAGATGGAGTTTATTTCGTGAACTCTTTTTATGCTTCTAAAACTTATATTGAACAAATGACAGATGGCTATAAGGAAATGCCCTCTCATCCCTTCACTATCTTAACTGCCTCTCCCAACTATCTAAAAACGATTAACTTTACCCTCTCCAATCAAGCATTAAAAGCTATTCAAAATGGCATTCGTGTAATTTACTTACCTGATAACATTTCCGGAGCTGAGAAAAGAAAAACTATCTCTTATATAAAAGAAAGTATGCAAGAAGGCATTCGCTCTTCAGATATTTCAACTAAATTTACTCGATCTCGTAAATTCAAATTTATAACCTATTATCCTCAAAAATCTATCTTTCTTTGGAACAATACTCCGCAAGAACCAACGGTAAGCAACTCTCCAATTATCTATGTTGCCAGCCCAGAAAACTTTTCTTTTGTAGAAATAGGTAACTTATTTGCATCGGGCTTAGGAGGTTCGTTTAAATTTAAAAATTCTGCAGTGCGTAAACAAGTTCTTTCTCCAGATAATTTATCTAAATATCACTTAGCAGACAATAAATTAAACTTTGCGACTGTCCAGCAGTACATAGATGGGGTTCAAAAATCACTCTGGCAAACTCTAGCTATGTTCGGTTTGGTGATTATATTATTGATTATTCTCTTAATCTTACTTGTAGGTGTCTTAGCCTTTACTTACAAAAAGCTTAACTATGAGACTCTACTAATTAAACAGTTTTTAGGTTTCTCATTCAGACAGCTTTACACTCTACCACTCATTATGATTAGCACAATTAATGGAGGAGCTTTACTCATTATCTTAATTAGCCACAGTAAGATTGGAGTTCTAATAGAAATTTTAAATTTAATTTTACAGCTTTTAATTTTTTATTTAGCATTAAAAACTCCCTTTACTCAAAAAATAATAGAAAGGAATTAGACTAATATGACCGATGTAATCAAAGTTCAAAATCTTACCAAAAATTTTGGAAAAAGAATTATCATTGATAATTTAAATATGAGAGTCAAGCAACAAGAATTCGTCGCAATTGTAGGTCCATCAGGATGTGGCAAATCCACCCTGCTCAATATTTTAGGTTTACTAGAAGATTGGAGCGATGGAACAGTCGAATTATTCGGACAGCCTCTTCCTTCACTCAACAGTAAACGAGCAATCATGTTAAGACGTAATACGATTAACTATCTCTTTCAAAGTTTTGCCCTAATTTCTAATAAAACAGTCAAAGAAAATCTTTATTTGGCTACTTACTTTAAAAAAATAGATAATAATAGGCGTGATAAATTAATTGATCAAATCCTTACTGAGCTAGACATATTCCATACTAAAGATGAACAAGTTTCTATTCTTTCTGGTGGAGAACAGCAGCGTGTCGCCCTTGCTCGAACTATTTTAAAGCCTGGGGATCTCGTTTTAGCAGATGAACCAACTGGAGCTTTAGACGATCAGCATGCTAAAGAAGCCTTAAATTACATTATTCAGCTACGTGACAAATATCAAAAAACGGTAATCATGGTTACCCATAATTTAGAGCATGCTCAGCAGGCTGATCGGATAATTTACTTAAATAAATAAAATATTCCTATTTGAATAAGAGCTATTTTTACAAAAATAGCTCTTATTTTTTTAATCATTTTATGTTTACAAATGTAAACTAAAAGTTATATGATTACATTTGTAAACGAAAGGAATATATAAATGAGTGAAAAGAATTTATCTTCAATTTCAGACAGTGAATGGGAAGTAATGCGCATTGTCTGGACATTAGGTGAAACAAATACAAAACAAATTTTAAACGAGCTTCAGGCTAAAAAAGATTGGATAGATTCTACTATCAAAACTTTAATTAGACGTCTCGTTCAAAAAGGCTGGTTAAATGCTAAGCAAGATGGACGCCGGTATATCTACACAGCTACGGTTAGTCAAACCGAAATGATGTACAACGAAGCTAAGACCTTACTAAATAGAATGTGTGATATGCACAAGGGAGAAGTAATTTTGAAACTTTTAAAAGACTCTCCCGTTTCTAAAGGTGATTTAATAAAGATGAAAAAAGAAATCAGTCAAAAAGAAAAAACGGCACCTGAGATGGTTCCCTGCAACTGCTTAAAAACAGGGTCTACTATTTGTTAGGAGAAAACAAGAATGAATGGAAGTCAGATCATTACCTTAATCATCGGGGTAATTTTAATCGGTTTTATTATTTGGTGGTTCTTTGGCAAACATAAAGAAGCTGCCGGTACGAGCACAATTGTTAATGATGAACAAACTGCAACCATTGTTGTAAATGGTGGTTATTCACCTTCAACCGTAATTCTTAAAAAAGGCGTGCCTGCTCAAGTTAACTTTGACATGCGCGACTCAACAGCATGTTTATCCCATGTTGTTTTCGAACAATTAGGAATTAATGAGGACTTAACCAAACAAAAAATTACTACTGTCAATATTCCGACAGATAAGGCCGGAACCTATAACTTTGCTTGCGGAATGGATATGTTCCACGGAAAAGTTATCGTTAAATAAAGAAAGGATCTATTAAAATGAGTATTTTTTCAAAAAATCAAACCAAAAAAGTTGTTGTCAATGCAGAAAATCATGGCTATAAACCCGATACCATTACTTTTAAGCAAGGTAAACCTGCCCAATTAAAATTTATTCCATCTGACAATATGGGCTGTATGAACGAAGTAGTTTTCAAAGACTTGAATATAGATGACAAACTTGATGGTAAAAAAGAAGTTATTGTCAATATCCCCACAGACAAGCCTGCTACTTATAATTGGAGTTGCGGAATGGACATGTTTCATGGGAAGGTTGTTGTTAAATAATGAGGTTATCAAACATTAAACGATTTTGGATATCGTTTATTCTCTCTATCCCAATGCTTATTCAAATGTTTGCAATGCCATTTCATTGGATGATGCCCGGATATAACTGGATTGCTCTTATCACAACCACAATCATTATGGCAATCTCTGCACTTCCTTACTGGAAAAGTGCTATTGCTGCTTTCAAAAAGCATAGTGCCAATATGAATACCTTAGTGGCTACTGGTACAGCTGTTGCCTATTTCTATAGTATCTTTGCCATGATCACTAACCGTCCAGTTTACTTTGAAAGTGCCGCATTTGTTACGGTCTTCGTCTTATTAGGCGACGCCATGGAAGAAAAGATGCACGATAACGCATCAAATGCCTTAGGTAAATTAATGGGTTTACAAGCAAAAGATGCGGAAGTTCAAAGAGATGGTAAATTTGTAAAAATTCCACTTGATCAAGTTCAAGTTGGCGATATTATTCGTGTTAAGCCAGGTGAAAAAATTCCAGTTGATGGTGAGATTCTAGAAGGTGTTACTACACTGGATGAATCAATGGTTACTGGTGAAAGTATGCCGGTAGTTAAAAAAGTTGGTGACACTGTTGTAGGTTCAACTATTAATAGTAACGGTACAATCACTTTCAAGGCTACTAAAGTTGGTTCTGACACCATGCTTGCTCAAATTGTTGATTTAGTTAAAAAAGCTCAGACTAGTCATGCTCCAATTCAAAACTTAACGGATAAAATTTCTAATATTTTTGTCCCTGCTGTTATGATTATTGCCATTTTAACTTTTATCATTTGGTACTCATTCCTTGGAGCAACCGCTGTTGAAGCAATGCTTTTTGCAGTTAGCGTAATCGTTATTGCCTGCCCATGTGCTTTAGGACTTGCTACTCCAACCGCTTTAATGGTTGGTACTGCTCGTAGTGCTAAAATGGGAGTTTTGATCAAGAACGGTGAAGTTCTCCAAGAAGTTAGTGATTTAAATACTGTTGTCTTTGATAAAACAGGTACTATCACTGTTGGTAAACCTGAAGTTACTGATATTGTTGGTGACGAAAAACAAGTTTTAAGAATTGCTGCAAGTCTTGAAGAATCATCTGAACACCCTCTTGCTACAGCGATAGTTAAAAAAGCAGATTCTGAAAAATTACAAATCGAAAAAGTTAGCGAGTTTGAGGCAATTGAAGGTAAGGGCGTTAAGGCTAATTATCATGATCAAACAGCTTTTGTAGGAAGTAATCGTTTATTAGCTGATGTCAATATTTCCCCGGAAATGAACCAGCAAGCTACAAAATTACAAGAAGAAGCTAAAACAGTTGTTTATGTCGGCTTAAATGGTGAAATTATTGGCTTAATTGCTATTCAAGATGTTCCTAAGCCAAGCTCTAAAGAAGCTATCAGTGAACTTAAGAAACGTGGATTAAAGACAGTAATGCTTACCGGTGATAATGAAAAAGTTGCCCAAGCAATTGCTAATGAAGTTGGGATTGATCAAGTTATTGCTGGTGTTTTACCAAATGAAAAAGCTGAACATATTCAAGAGCTTCAACAAAATGGCGATAAGGTAGCCTTTGTTGGGGATGGTATCAATGATGCTCCTGCTCTTTCAACAGCTGATGTAGGAATTGCCATGGGCTCTGGTACCGATATTGCAATTGATTCTGGTGGTATTGTCTTAGTTCAAAATGACTTACGCGGTGTTGTTCGTGCTCTTGATATTTCTAAAAAGACCTTCAATCGCATCAAGTTAAACCTCTTCTGGGCGCTTATCTATAACACCATTGGTATTCCAATTGCAGCAGGCTTATTCGTTGGCTTAGGCTTTACTCTAAGTCCTGAACTAGCCGGTTTAGCGATGGCATTTTCATCTGTTTCAGTTGTTGGTAGCTCCCTACTTTTGAATAAAGCGAAGATTGCTGGAACTAATTAGAAACAAAAAAAGACTGAGTTAAGATTCAATCAATCTTAATTCAATCTTTTTTATTACGCTAATCTTCTTCAATCATCATTTCTTCTTCACGTTTTTGTTCAATCTTACGGAGCCATGGTAAGACAAAACCTAAACCAAAGAGTACTACAACGGTGATAATATTCATCCATAATTGATGGGTAAATGCTTTTGTACCAACTGCAACGTTTTGTGGAATGAATCCTAAAGTTGCACAAACAAAAGTAAAGAGTAAGCACCAAAAACCAACAGTTAATGCACCAGTCTTATTTTTAATAAATACATAGCTAGAGTGGTATTTATCCTGATGCATTCTCATTGCTACAAAGGCAAAGAATACCCAACAAGTTTTGTATGGAGAAATAATTCCGTTAACGTTCAACAGCCAGTTATAAATAGTATTGATGTTTGGCAAAGTACCAGTCAAAAGAAGTAAGAATAAGCTGAGTCCTACAGTAAAAGTGTAACTGTGAATTGGACGACCGTTCTTGTTCTTCTTGGTCAACCATTTTGGCATAAATTTTTCGCCAACATCCCCAGCAAATACACGACTTGAAGCATCGAGTAATACAGCAAGTTGAGCCATCATAAAGATAGCTTGAACAACTGCAAAAATGTACATCAATACCTTACCCATTCCTAAACTTTCACCTAAAAGTTGGAAAGCATAGTAAGGACCGTTCATCTTAAAGTCATGTGGGATCTTATGAGCGTTAAAGAACATAGCTAGTGCTAAGGTTCCAAAGATAGTTAAGAATCCTGTCATAATTGCAAGCATCCACATTGCCTTAGGAAAATCACGTTTAGGATTCTTCATTTGTTGCACGTATGGTGCAGCTAATTCTGCACCTGACATTGCAAAGATCAAAAGACCAGTAGTCGAGAAGTAATTTAAGCTAAATGATGGCTTAAATGCACCCCAGTTAAATGGTTGAGTTGCAATGTGGTGTCCATGCATTACTGACCAAGCAGCAAGCAAAACAAAAAGCATGGACATAATGAACATAGCTCCCCCACCAATTAAAGAAAGGATTTCTAGTGAGTTACGCAACTTATTTTCAAGTAAGATAAAGATCAAAATGATTACAAAAGTTAAAATTCCGAACCAGAACGTTGACATCTTCTTGTCTAAACTATTGTTACCAAAGATTATCCAACTGAAAGACACGATAACTGAGTTTGACACATCAACGATATATGGCACACTCTGAACCCAGTACATCCATGAAGTCCAATATCCTAAAGTATCGTTCGTACTTCTTCTTACCCAAGAAGCAAGTCCTCCATCTTGATTATCAAAAGTTAAACTCATTTGGCTACTAATCAGTGCGTAAGGAATAACATAAGTAAATAAAAGAAAGATCCATGAAATTACAACGGAAAGACCTTGATTTTGAAATGGATAGAAGATATTTTCAAAACTAATAATCGTTACAAAATCAATCAGTGCAATAACTGGCCAACTCATATAATGTTTCTTATTCGGTTCTAAATCGCTAAAGACATCTGGTTTATCCAATTTTTAAATTCCCCCAAAATTAAAATGCTTTTCTACGTCCTATCTCTTAAATTTGGAGGTTTCAAAACTATCATTAAAGTATTCAAATTCACTTGTAGAAATCCTTTATAAATCGCTATAATTTATGCCGTAGTATTCTTGCAGATAAAATTTTGTACAAAAACGTCCGCACAAAATTATAAAGATTTCTAAAATTTTTGCAAGTCTATTTTAGAAAATGTAGTAGGAAAACAAGGTGATTAAATGAATTTTCTAAAAATTGCGTTAAGCAATCAACTAAAAAATAATGATTTTAATTCATGGCAAACTACTAATTTGAACGATGAAACTCAAGCTAGTGAACTTGCCGCTATTGTTGTAGCAGAGACTGATAAAAGTAGTCTTAAAACTGCTCAAGATTTACAAAAAAAATCAGGGCTTGGAATTCCTATTATTAAAGTTTCACATGAAACACTTTCTAATAATGAAAAAAATCAAATAATCGATGCCGCAAATCAATATACATCAGAAATGGTTCCTGGATTTTTAACTGATTTGGTCAATTTTGCAGAAGATCGTCCAGTTAGTTTTACTACACCAGGTCATCATAATGGCTTATATTACGAAAAACATCCAGCGGGAGTAGTATTTAATCGCTTCTTTGGTAAAAACCTCATGTTTGCTGATACCAGTGATACAGTACCAGAATTAGGCGATACCATGACCCACGAAGGAACGCCTTTAACTGCTGAGCAAAAAGCCGCCGAAACTTACCACGCCGACAAAGTTTATTTCTGTACTAATGGAACAACGAGTGCAAATTCAATTTGTGCAAGTGCTCTATTAACCAAAGATGACTTAGTTCTTTTTGATCGAAATAATCATAAATCCCTCTATAACAGTGCCTTAGTAATGACTGGTGCCAAACCAGTATATATCCCAACCGATCGTAATGCGCTTGGATTAATTGGAGAAATGGATCCTAACTTCTTAAGTGAAGAAAAAATTCGCGCTGAAATTGCTAAAGTTGACCCTGAAAAAGCTAAAGCTAAGCGTCCATTTAGACTAGCTATCATTCAATCAGAGACATATGATGGACTCTTTTATGACGCGAAGTGGATGATTGATAAAATTGGTAAACTATGCGATTACATTCTTTTTGATTGTGCGTGGGGAGGATTCGAACAATTTATTCCAATTATGAATCACTTGTCTCCTCTCAACTTAGACTTTGGGCCAGAAGATCCGGGTATTTTAGTAACTCAATCACTTCATAAACAACAAGCTGGGATGGGCCAAGCTTCACAAATTTTGAAAAAGGATGCTCATATTAAAGGCCAGAAACGTTACGTTGATCATAAACACTTTAACCACGCTTATCTTAAATTTGTTACTTCAAGTTACTCTTATCCCCTTTATGCCTCACTCACCGTTAACTCATATTTAACTAGTGGTGAGGGTAATAAAAAATGGTGGGACCAAATCTTACGCTTAGGAATTGAATGGCGGAAAGAATTAATTAGAAAATCAAAATTATTTAAGCCACTAGTAATTGATAATTTTGAAAATATTAGTACTGATGAGTTAGCTACCAATGAAAAGTACTGGAATTTAGATTCCACTAATCTTTGGCATGGATTTAGCAAAATTGCGTCTGGTCAGGCCATGATCGATCCTCTAAAAATTACTGTTGTAACTCCTGGAATTGATGTTAAAAATGCAAAATATGAAGAAACAGGTATTCCTGGACCAGTTGTCGCAGAATTTTTAATGGAGAAGCGGATTATTCGTGCAAAAGATGACCTATATTCTCTTCTTTTCTTATTAACGCCGGGAGATACTAAAACTGAATTAGATATCTTGCTAAATGCATTCTTAGAATTTGAACAATACTATAACGAGGACGCACCTCTAGAAAAAGTACTCCCTAAGCTAACTAAAGTATATGGCGCTCGCTACAAAGGTTATACTTTAAAACAACTCTGCCAAGAAATGCATGCATATTACCGGGGAAATAATACCTTTACCCTCCAGCAAGAATTATTTGCGAAACCAGATATGCAAAATTATCAAATGACTCCCGAGCATGCTGACTATCTCTTCATGAAAAATGAAAGTGAATTAGTTAACTTAGAAGATGTTAAAGGTCGAATTGCTGCTGAAGGTGCATTACCGTATCCACCAGGTGTGTTTATTGTTGCACCAGGCGAAAAATGGAGCGATATTGATCAAAAATATTTTGAAGTTTTAGTAGGTGCTATCGAACGTTTTCCAGGCTTTGTACCTGAAATTCAGGGAGTCTACTGGGATCAAAAATCAGATGGTAAAATAAGAGTACAAGCAGAAGTATTAAAGGAGAATTAGTAATGGTTTTATCTTGGAAAGAAAACTTACCAACCGAATTAAAAGAAAAAGTCAATAAAGTTGATAAAATGATTGAACCTCGTCTAGAAGAAATTGATGAGCAAGTATTCTATAACCAACAACGTGTTTTAGATATATTTAGGAAACATCGTGTTGGAGAAGAAGATTTAGTTCCTTCTACTGGCTATGGTTATGACGATGTTGGCCGTGACAAATTAGAAGCAATGTATGCGGACTATTTCAAAACTGATGATGCATTAGTACGGCCTCAATTTTCTTCAGCAACTCACGCTATTGCTGTTGGTCTATTTAGTATGCTCCGCCCTGGCGACACGCTCTACTACTTAACTGGTATGCCATATGACACTATTCAAGAAGTTATTGGCTTAGCTGGTGACAAACCAGGCAACATGAAAGAATGGGGTATTGACTTTAAGCACACTGATTTACTTTATAACGGTGAAGTTGACTATGAACAAGCTAGAAAAGACTTGCAAGATCCAAAAATTAAAGTTGTAACTATTCAACGTTCTCTTGGTTATGCTGTCCGTGCAAGCTTTACAATGGAAAAAATCAAGAAGATGCTTAAGTTCATTAAAGACGTTCGTCCAGACGTAAAAATCTTCGTTGATAATTGTTACGGCGAATTTTCTGAATCAGAAGAACCAACTTTCTATGGTGCTGATATGATGGCGGGTTCTCTATTTAAGAATGCAGGTGCCGGAATCGTTAAAGCAGGTGCCTTCTTAGTCGGTAAAAAAGATCTAATTGAAGGAGCAGGTTCTCGTCTTAACGTCCCTGGTGCTGGTAAAGGAGAAGGCGCTACATGGGGCTATTTAAGAGATATGTACCAAGGATTCTTTATGGCAGCTCACACTACTGGAGAAGCCTTAAAGGGTATGATTTATACTGCTGCTCTCTGTGAAGAAATGGGAATGAAAGTTGCACCTAAGTGGAACGATCCAAGAACTGATATCGTTCAAACTGTAACCTTTGGTGAACCAGATCCAATGGTTAAATTCTGTGCTGCAATTCAACACTATTCACCAATGAACTCATTTGTTGATCCTATTCCATATCACCAAGATGGTTACGAAGATGACGTTGTTATGGCCTCAGGAAGCTTTACTGAAGGTTCTACGATTGAATTATCTTCAGACGGTCCAATGCGCCCACCATACCGTCTCTACGTGCAAGGCGGTCTTTCTTATGCCCATGACAAGATTGCAATCACTCATGCCGTAGAAGAAACTTTCTATAAAAAAGATTAGTACATATTAGTATCCTTAAAAACGGTCAGTGAAAATCATCCACTGACCGTTTTTTGTTCTCTTTATTAAATTAATTCAAAATCATTTTTTCTTTAGTCTCTTCTACAAATCCACGACTCCGATATAATCTTTTTGCCTTGATATTTGTGGGAAAGACCTCTAAAAAAGCGGGACGTTCTAAGTAAGGAATTACAGTATCCAGTAATTTACCGCCAATTCCTTTTCCTTGAAATTCATTTAACACGTAAATATAGCCTAGTTCGTTTTCTCTAAAAGCCACAAAACCTACTACTTGTTTGTCAACCTCAGCTACATAAAGTGTTTCTGAAAATAGTTCTTCTTTATACAGGGCTACTTCAAGTGGAGCATATAAATCAACTGCATTACCTACAATTAATTCTTGCATTCTGGCTTGATCATGTACTTGACATAATTGAACATAGTCCATATTTTTATATTTTCTAATCATTACTTCTTCTGACATAACTAACCTATCTATTTGAAACATCAGGAGAAATAAACTCCTGATTAATGACTAAATTGGCTAGCTTTTCTACGTAATCTCATTATCTTACCTGCTTTCTTAATTTTTAGTAATATTAATATATTATTGACATCGTAGTCAATATTTAAGTAAAAATTAATACATTTTTGCACCAATTAAAATTTTTTGTTAGGGTGGAAGATATACTTATATTTTTTAAGGAGGATTTTTTCGAGTTAATCTAAATTGCTTTAACTCATATTATGCAAAAAGAAAATCTAAACAATACAAATACTATCAAAGAAAAAAAGAACTATAAAAAGGCTCCGTTGATGCCCATTCATCTACGAGTATTTACTGCTGTACTGCTAGGTCAAATTGCCTGTGG
>ERZ777011.2758-NODE-2758-length-12908-cov-3.308488_pt1 | contig 12908 bp, 13 predicted proteins | sample MGYA00374964_ERZ777011 | MGnify/ENA primary metagenome ERZ777011 (study PRJEB29310, sample SAMD00008975) | mouse gut metagenome | study: EMG produced TPA metagenomics assembly of the Metagenome analysis of fecal microbiota from mouse which was promoted...
TGTCGTTCCAGGCGATGCGGAGGTGGACCTGAAGAAGGCGGCCCGTGTGTCGGGCAACAAGAAGGTCGACCTGGTTCCGATGAAAGAGCTGTTGCCGCTGACGGGATACGTAAGGGGAGGATGTTCGCCCATAGGGATGAAGAAGCGCTATCCGACCTATATCGACTCGGGGGTGATGGAGCGGGAGACGGTCCATGTCAGCGCCGGCGTCAGGGGGATGCAGCTTGTCATCGCTCCGGCGGATCTCATCGCTTGCACCGGGGCCGTGACGGCGGATATCATTATAAGGTGACAACTATGGAGAGCAGGGTAGAGGAGGCGGTAGACCGCTTCAGGAACGGATGTAACTGTGCACAGTCGGTATTCGTTACGTATGCCGACCATTTCGGTTTGGACAGGGAGGTGGCGCTGAAGCTGGCGGCGCCTTTCGGCGGCGGTTTGGCCGGCATGCGTCAGGTATGCGGAACGGTCAGCGCCATGTCCATGCTGGCGGGCCTTTATAACGGCGGCGACAAGGATACCCGGAAGGCCAACTACGATACGGTGAAAAGGATGGCCGAGAAGTTCCGGACGGAGCACGGGTCCATCCGGTGCGGACAGTTGCTGGGGCTCGAACCGGGCCTGCCCGAGGGATTCATGAAGAAGCCCTGCACGGAGTATGTGCGCACGTGCGCCATGCTCGTCGAAGAGCACCTCCTGAACGAATAGTTTTTCTTTGCCCGGGGGCGGGCGGAGGACCGGTGGATCGAGCCGCGAGGACGCGGCGTCTGCGGTCATTTCTTGTGATGGAAGTTCAGCGTATCGGTTTTTGTGCTATTTTTGCCGCCGAAATCGTTCGGAAAATGAACTGGAAGCAACTCATCATACTGATGACGGCGATGCTGTTCAATGCGTTCGTGTACGGTGCCGTGGTACATTACCCGGCACAGAGGGAGACCGGCGCAGGAAACGGAATGGCACTCACCGTCGATCGCAGCAGTGCGTGCGCTTCGTGCGAGCGGGGAAACTGCTCCTTCTCCAACGGTTGTTCGTGTGCCTGTTCGATTCTGAACATAAAGGATTTCCATAAGTTTGTCAATTTCCGTCCGGCGCTGGACAGTGCGCTGGTGTGCGGATTCCATGCCTATGAGGTCGTGGCGGAGCACGCACTCCGTATGGGCGGTACCCTTAGCCAGTTGATGCGACTCAACCTTTGACCGTCGGGTCGACGGCCCGGTCGGGCATCGGCTTGTCGTGATGTTTCGCGGCCGGCGGAAGAAAGTGCGGCGTGCGCGGTCGTTCTTCCACCGTGCAGCGATGTCGATATTATATCCTACTTTAAATATATGCTGGTAAGATGAGTAATTCAGCTCTGTTTCTTGTCGTCCTGATAACCGCTTTCGTGCTGGTCGGCGCCGCGTTGCTGCTGGCGTTGTGGCTCGCACCCCGTTCGACGAATCCGTTGAAAGGGCAGGTGTACGAGTGCGGTATTCCCACGCGCGGAACTTCATGGATGCAGTTCCGGGTGGGGTACTACCTCTTTGCGATACTCTACCTGGTGTTCGATGTCGAAACGGTGTTGCTCTTTCCCTGGGCCACGGTCATGCGGGAGCTTGGCCCCGCCGGCCTGGAGAGCGTGTTGTTTTTCTTCTTCATCCTTACACTCGGATTGGCCTATGCATGGAAGAAAGGAGCGTTGAAATGGAAATGAGCAGGAAGACGCATATCAAGAATATGCGCTACGAGGATTTCAAGGATAACGAATACCTCGAACAATACGTCGAGGAGCTGCGCAAGGGCGGCGTTTCGGTAGCGGTGGCCAAACTGAGCGACATCGTCAACTGGGGACGTTCGCATTCGGTGTGGCCGCTGACCTTCGCCACGAGTTGCTGCGGCATCGAGTTCATGTGCGTGGGCGGTGCGCACACCGATTTCGCCCGTTTCGGATGGGAGGTCTACCGCAACAGTCCCCGCCAGGCGGATGTCATCTTCGTGTTCGGTACCATCGTACATAAGATGGCTCCCGTACTCAAACGTCTGTACGATCAGATGGCCGAACCGAAATACGTGGTCGCCGTGGGAAGCTGCGCCATTTGCGGAGGGCCGTTCCGCAACTCCTATCATGTGGTGAAAGGGGTGGACGAGGTGATTCCGGTCGATGTCTATGTGCCGGGGTGTCCGCCGCGTCCGGACGCCATTCTTTACGGCATGATGCAGCTCGAACGCAAAATCAAGGTACAGAATTTTTTCAAACTGCCGCAGCAGCCTGCCGTGGAGGAGGATGTCGCACCGCAAGAGAACGAGGCCGCGTATGAAGGAAAAAATGAAAAATAGATTCGACTGGCTCGCACCGGAGGCGGTGACGGAAGCCGACGGGCGCGAGGTGTTCACCGTCCCGGCCGAGAGGCTGCCCGAAGCGGCCGCTTTTCTCAAGGAGTCCGGCTACGATTTTCTGGTGGATATGGTCGGCATGGATTACGGCGACCGGCTGGGCGTGGTAAACTATGTGGCCCGTAGCGAGAATACCGCCGATGTGGTGGTACTCCGCAGTGCGGTCGCCGACCGCGAACGTCCCGTGATGCCCTCCGTGGGCGGGGTGTGGGAGGTCGCCCGGATGTACGAACGCGAGGTGCACGACTATTTCGGCATCCGCTTCGCCGGCAACGACGACATGCGGCGTCTGTTCCTGCGTGCGAGTTGGAACGGGTACCCGCTGCGCAAGGATTACGACGCTTCGCCCGAGGCCAATCCCGTACCTCTGGAGAACGAGTCGCTGTTCGATATGGATACCGTTCCGGTGGTGGAAACCGGGCCCGACGGCGCGGAACATACGGTGCTCCGGCCCCTTTACCGTGAAGAGGAGTATGTCATAAATTTCGGACCGCAACACCCCGCCATGCACGGCGTGCTGCACCTGCGGGTGGCGCTCGACGGCGAGGTGGTGCGGTCGGTGGACCCCCATTTCGGATACATCCACCGCGGGGTGGAGAAGTTGTGCGAGGGATACACCTATCCGCAGATACTCCACCTGACCGACCGCCTCGACTACCTGTCGGGGACGATGAACAGGCATGCCTTCTGTCTCTGCTGCGAAAAGGCGTTGCAGATGGATGTGCCGGAGCGGGCGGTGGTGATCCGCACCATTTTCGACGAACTCACCCGCATCGCTTCCCATCTGCTCGGTTGGGGGTCGATGTGTATGGATATGGGGGCGGTGACGGCCTTCATGTACGGCCTGCGCGACAGGGAGAAGATCATGGATATTTTCGAGGAGACGGCCGGGGGGCGGCTGATGGCGAACTACAACGTTATCGGCGGGGTGGCGTGCGACCTGCATCCCGATTTCAGGAAACGGGTGAAGGAGTTCATCCCCTATATGCGCAAGATGCTGCGCGAACACCACATGCTCTATACCGCCAATCCGATCGCTACGGGGCGTATGGCCGGCGTCGGCCACCTCTCGCGCGAGCGGGCCGTCGCGCTGGGCGTTACCGGGCCCTCGGGCCGGGCGTCGGGGTGGGCCAACGACCAGCGCAAGGCGGAACCCTATGCCGCTTACGGGAAGGTGGAGTTCGACCAGTTGCTGCGCACGGGCGGAATGACTTTCGACCGCTACATCATCCGCTTGGGCGAGATCGAACAGTCGTTGCGCATCATCGAGCAACTGATAGACAACATTCCCGAGGGTCCCTGCGCCGAGAAGGTGAAGGGAGTGATCAAGTTGCCGGAGGGGGATTTCTTCCAGCGGGTGGAGAACGCCCGCGGGCAGTTCGGCGTGCATATCACCAGCCGCGGCGACAAGACGCCCTACCGCGTCAAGTTCCGTTCGCCGTCGATGGTGCTGGTGGGGGCGCTGAAGGATGTGGCGCCGGGCGGCAAGGTGGCCGACCTCATCATGCTCGGCGGATCGTTCGATTACGTGATTCCGTGTATCGACCGTTAGTGGATGAAAAAGCAGATGGATTATGTGGAGTTTTGAAAGATTTACCGGATGGATAGATACCTCGCTGCACAGCTGCATGGGCGACGGCTGGGCATTGCTGACGGAGTATGTGCTGATCGGGGTGGCGGTGCTCGTGGCCTATGCCCTGATAGCGCTCTTTCTGATCTATGCCGAGCGGAAGATATGCGGTTTCTTCCAGTGTCGTCTCGGTCCCAACCGTGTGGGTAAATGGGGAATCTTCCAGTCCGTGGCGGATATGGTGAAGATTCTGCTCAAGGAGCTGGTGCATATCGACCGGTCCGACAAGGTGCTCTTCCGCATGGCGTCGTTCTTCGTGATCATCGGTTCGGTGTGTACATTCGGGGCGCTGCCCTTTGCCAGGGGGCTCCAGGCGATCGACTTCAATGTGGGGGTCTTTTACCTGTTGGCCGTTTCGTCGCTGGGGGTGGTGGGGATCCTGCTGGCCGGGTGGTCGAGCAACAGCAAGTATTCGATGATCGGCGCCATGCGCAGCGGGGCGCAGCTCATCAGTTACGAGATCTCGGCGGGGCTCTCGCTGATGGTCATCGTGGTCTTCTCCGGTACGATGCAGCTCTCCCAGATCGTGGCGCAGCAGGCCGACGGATGGTTCATCTTCAAGGGGCATCTTCCGGCGTGCATCGCTTTTCTGACCTACCTCATCGCAGGGCATGCCGAGACCAACCGCGGCCCGTTCGATATGCCGGAGGCCGAGTCGGAGCTGACGGCCGGCTACCACACCGAGTACTCCGGTATCCACTTCGGTTTCTTCTACCTGGCCGAATACCTCAACATGTTCATCGTGGCGGCCATCGCCACCACCATGTTTCTGGGCGGATGGCAGCCGTTGCACGTGCCCGGCTGGGATGGGTTCAACCATGCGATGGACTGCATCCCCTCGTTCCTGTGGTTCTTCGGCAAGACGTGCGTGTGCATGTTCCTGGCCATGTGGGTGAGGTGGTCGTTCCCGCGTCTGCGCATCGACCAGCTTCTCAGCCTCGAGTGGAAGATTCTGATGCCGGTGTGCCTGCTCAACCTGATCCTGATGTCGGTGGTCGTTATCTTGTAATGCTATGAAAGTCTCGAATTACATAAAGAACATATGCGTCGGGGTATGGCACCTGGGGCAGGGGATGTATGTCACCATGCTCAACTTCTGCCGCCCGAAGGTGACGCGGCAGTATCCCGAAAACCGCGGCGAGCGGGAGTACGGCGCACGTTTCCGTGCGTTGCTCACCATGCCGCACGATGCGGAGAACCGTCACCGGTGCATCGCCTGCGGCCTGTGCATGAACAGTTGTCCGAACGGGACGATCCGGGTGATCGGCCGGACGGAGACCGATCCTGCGACCGGTAAACCGAAGAAGGTGCTCGACCGGCACCTCTACAACCTGGGTAGTTGCATCTTCTGCGGATTGTGCGTGGCGGCCTGCCCGACCGGAGCGATCCGCTTCACCAACGAGTTCGAACATGCGGTATTTACCCGGGAGCGGCTCCTGTTGCAGCTCAATCGTCCGGGGTCGTCGCAGGCGCCCGCCCCGGCCCCGAAGCCCGCATCGCCCGCCCGGGAAGGGGCGCAGGCACCCGGGACCGCAACGGTAACAAAAACGGAGTAAGTCATGGAAGGGATAGCCAACGTAATCGTTTTCTACCTGCTGGCTGCGGCGATCGTCGTGTCGTCGGTGCTGGCGGTCACCTCGCGCAAGATCTTTCGCGCGGCCACCTACCTGCTGCTCGTACTGATCGGGACGGCAGGACTCTACCTCATGCTCAATTACCATTTTCTCGCCGTCGTACAGCTTTCGGTTTATGCGGGAGGTATCCTCATCCTCTTCATCTTCGCCATCCTGCTGACCAGCTCCCGGGGCGACCGGGCCGAACCCCACGACAGGCGCAGGGTGCTCTCCGGTGCGGTGACGGCGCTTGCCGGTCTGCTCATCACCACGTGGGTGACGCTGAAGCACCGTTTCCTGTACGGAGCCAACCCCACCGTGCTGGGCGACCACGAAACCGACATGAAGGCGGTAGGGCAGGCGCTCATGGGAACCGGCAAGTACGAATACCTGCTCTCGTTCGAGGCGCTCAGCATCCTGTTGCTTACGTGTGCCATCGGCGGTATTCTGATCGCCCGCAAACGATAAACGCAAAGATCGCAAGACTATGATGATATCAATGGAACACTACCTGATCGTCAGTTCGATCATGTTCTTCGTAGGAATCTACGGGTTCATCGCCCGCAAGAACCTGCTCGCGGTGCTCATATCCATCGAGTTGATTCTCAATTCGGTGGAGATCAATTTCAGCGTATTCAACCGCTACCTCTATCCCGAACACATGGAGGGACTCTTCTTCAGCCTGTTCGGCATCGCCATCTCGGCGGCCGAAACCGCCGTGGCCATCGCCATCATCATCAACGTGTATCGCCTGGCCAACAACATAGACGTCCGTCATATCGACAAAATGAAACATTAGGAGTATGGGATATACCGTATACATCATTCTCGTTCCGATGTTGATGTTTCTCTTCATCGGACTGGGCAGCAAGTGGCTGCGTCCCCGTGCGGCCGGCCTGTGCGGGACGCTCGGAATGGCCGTGGCCGCGGTGCTCTCCTACCTGGCAGCCTACCGCTACTTCTTCGGGGTGGGGTTGCAGGGAGGCGTTTACCGTGCCCTGACGGTGTGGTCGGCGCAGTGGTTGCGTTTCGGCGAGCGGTTGCACATCGACATGGGCGTGCTGCTGGACCCCATCTCGGTGATGATGCTGGTCGTGATTACGACCGTTTCGCTGATGGTCCACATCTACAGCTTCGGTTACATGAAGGGCGAACGCGGCTTCCAGCGCTACTACGCTTTTCTCTCGCTCTTCAGCTTCTCGATGCTCGGACTGGTCGTAGCCACCGACATTTTCCAGATGTACATTTTCTGGGAACTCGTGGGGGCCTCCTCCTACCTGCTCATTGGGTTCTATTACACCAAGCCCGCCGCGATAGCCGCCTCCAAAAAGGCGTTCATCGTGACGCGGTTCGCCGACTTGGGTTTTCTGATCGGCATTCTGATTCTGTCGTACTATACGGGTACGTTCGACTTCGGTCTGCTGACGGCGGACCATGCCTCCCTGGCAGTGACCTCGATGGCGGGAGGTTCGTTCCTCGGCCTCTCGGCGGCCACATGGGCGATGACGCTCCTCTTCATGGGGGCGGCCGGCAAGTCGGCGATGTTCCCGCTGCACATCTGGCTGCCCGATGCCATGGAGGGACCGACCCCGGTGTCGGCACTCATCCATGCCGCCACGATGGTGGTGGCGGGCGTCTACCTCGTTGCGAGGATGTTCCCGCTCTATCTCTTCGCAGCTCCCCGGGTGTTGACGCTGATTACCTATGTGGGGACCTTCACGGCGCTGTTCGCCGCGGTGATCGCCATTGCGCAGACCGACATCAAGCGGGTGCTCGCCTTTTCGACCATCTCGCAGATCGCCTATATGATGGTGGCGCTCGGCGTTTCGGGCATGGGAGGCCATGCGGGCGAGGGCTACACCGCCTCCATGTTCCACCTCTTCACGCACGCCTTTTTCAAGGCGCTGCTCTTCCTCGGCGCCGGTGCGGTGATCCATGCGGTACACAGCAACGAGATGGAAGCGATGGGGGGACTGCGCAGGTACCTGCCCGTCACGCATGCCGCTTTCCTGGTCGCCTGCCTCTCCATTGCGGGTGTTCCGCCCTTTTCGGGTTTCTTCAGCAAGGATGAGATTCTTTCGGCGGCCTTCGGGCACGACAAGTTCGTTTTCGCGGTGTTGCTTCTCGTGGCGGGGCTGACGGCTTTCTATATGTTCCGGCTCTATTTCCGCATCTTCTGGGGAACGGACCGTACCTATGAAACGAAACCCCACGAAGCCCCCGTGTCGATGCTCGTGCCGCTGGTGTTCCTCGCACTGCTTTCGTGCGTAACGGGATGGTTGCCCTTCTCGCGGCTGGTCAGCAGCGACGGCGTACCCTACGCGCTGGGTATCGACTGGCGGATCGCCGCCGGCGGTGTGCTGGTGAGTCTGACCGGCATTGCCGTGGCTACGCGCTTTTATATGCGGGAGCGGGGTGTGGCGGCACGTGTCGCGGCCAAGTGGGCCGGTTTCTGGCGGGCGGCCTATCATCGGTTCTACATCGACGAGGCGTGGCGGTTCGTCACCGAAAAGATTATTTTCCGCTATGTGAGCACTCCCGTGGCATGGTTCGACCGTCATGCCATCGACGGCGATCTCGATGCCCTCGGAACGGGTACGCAACGTTTGTCGCGTGCCGTGCGGGGTGCCCAGTCGGGGCGGGTGCAGACCTATGCGGCGGTCTTCGTGTGGGCGGTGCTCGTGATTATGATTTGTGTATTGATATTCTGACGGAGTTATGAATATATTGTCTGTATTGGTTATCCTGCCGCTGCTCACCCTCTTCGCGCTGTTTGCGGGCAAGGGCCGTCGGTGGGTACGTACGGTGGCGACGACAGGGTTCGGATTGCAGCTCGCGTGTGTCGTGGCGGTGGCCGTGCTGTTCTTGCAGCAGCGGGCGGTATCGGAAGAGGCGATGCTGCTGTGCGCCGATGTCGTGTGGTATGCGCCGTTCGACATCAACTATGCGGTGGGCGTGGACGGCATCTCGGTGGCGATGCTGCTGCTGTCGGCCGTGGTGGCCTTCGCCGGCGTGTTTTCGGCCTGGAATATGGAGCGTGATTTCTTCGTGTGGTACAGCCTGTTGGCGGTGGGGGTGTTCGGCTATTTCATCTCGCTGGACCTCTTCACGATGTTCATGTTCTACGAAATAGCGCTCATCCCGATGTTTCTCCTGATCGGAGTTTGGGGTACGGGCCGCAAGGAGTATGCCGCCACGAAGCTGACGCTGATGCTCATGGGCGGGTCGGCTTTCCTGCTCACCGGCATCCTGGGCATCTACTTCACCTCCGGGGCGACGACGATGAACATCCTGGAGATTGCGCGGGGCGGTATCCCCATGAATCACCAGTATTGGATATTCTGTCTGACGTTCATAGGGTTCGGCGTGTTGGGGGCGCTTTTCCCCTTCCACACGTGGTCGCCCGACGGCCATGCCGCGGCGCCGACTTCGGTGTCGATGCTGCATGCCGGCGTGTTGATGAAGTTGGGCGGGTACGGCTGTTTCCGGGTGGCGATCTTCCTGATGCCCCAGGCGGCGCAGGAACTCTCGTGGATCTTTCTCCTGCTGACCGGTATCGGGGTGGTGTACGGTGCCTTCGGCGCGGTGGTGCAGACCGATCTCAAATATATGAACGCATACTCCTCGGTGAGCCATTGCAGTCTGGTGCTCTTCGCCCTGCTGATGCTCAACCGTACGGCGATGACCGGCGCGGTGCTCCAGATGCTCTCCCACGGCTTGATGACGGCTCTCTTCTTCTCGCTCATCGGCGTTATTTACGGCCGTACCCACACCCGCGACATCCGGGAGATGGGCGGTCTGATGCGTGTCATGCCTTTCGCGTCGGTCTGCTATGTGATTGCCGGTTTCGCTTCGCTCGGCCTGCCGGGCTTCAGCGGATTCGTGGCCGAAATGACCGTTTTCATCGGTTCGTTCGAGCATGCTGACCTGCTGCGCCGGGTACTTACGATCCTGGCGACGACCTCCATCGTAGTGACCGCCGTCTACATTCTGCGGACGGTGGGCAGGATACTCTACGGTCCGGTGCGCAACCCCGACCATCTGAAGCTCGACGACGCCCGCTGGTACGAACGTTTTTCGGCCGTGGCGCTCATCGCCTGCATCGTGGCCATAGGCGTGTGGCCCTCGGGGGCGCAAGGGCTGATTTACGACAGCCTGGGGCCGATCATGGAACATTTAAACCTCTTTTAGCGTATGGACTTGGGTAATTTCTTGGTGATGCGTCAGGAACTCGGCCTGCTCGCCGTGTTCGTGGTGTTGCTCCTGTTCGATATCTTCGCAGGCGAAACGCCTGCCATGAAGTGGTTCCGGCCGCTGGCGGTCGGACTGTTCGCCCTGCACACGGCGGCGGGATTCCTCCCCGTGCCCGAAGGGAGTGCCTTCGGAGGGATGTATGCCACGAGCCGGCTCACGGTGTTGATGAAGAACGTGCTGAACCTCGGCACGCTGGCGGTCTTTCTGCAGGCGGGCGAGTGGCTGCGCGGCAGGGAAACCGCCATCCGCGAGGGGGAGTACTATGTCATCGCGCTCGCCACGCTGCTGGGCATGTACCTCATGATCTCCGCCGGAAACTTCATGCTGCTCTATATCGGCATCGAGACGGCGTCGCTGCCTACGGCATGCCTGGCCGCCTACAACAAGTACAGGGAGAAGTCGGCCGAGGCGGGTGCCAAATACATCATGATGTCCACGCTCTCGTCGGGGATCATGATGTTCGGCCTGTCGTATCTCTACGGGGCGATGGGGACGATGTATTTCGCCGACATGCAGCCTTTGGTGAGCGCCGATTTCATGACGGTGCTGGGATTCGTCTTCTTCTTTGCGGGGCTGGCCTTCAAGATTTCGCTCGTGCCGTTCCACATGTGGGCCCCCGATGTTTACGAAGGCGCTCCGACGGCTACCACGGCTTACCTGTCGGTGGTTTCCAAGGCGGCCGGCTGCTTCGTGCTGTTGCTGACGTTGCACCACGTGTTCGGCAACATCGGCCGGATATGGTACGGCATCCTGTGGGTGCTGACCGTAGCGACCATCGTGGTGGGCAACCTGTTCGCCATCCGCCAACGGAATATCAAGCGTTTTTTCGCCTACTCCTCCATTTCGCAGGCCGGATACATCATGCTGGGCGTCCTGCACGGAACCCCCGAGGGACTCTCCGCCGTGGTATACTACCTGCTGGTCTACCTCTTCGCCAACATGGCGGCGTTCGGCGTCATCGCTTCGGTGGAGAACCATGGCGGACGGACCGACATCGGTGCCTACGACGGGCTGTACCGTTCCAATCCGAGGCTCGCCGTGGTGATGATGCTCGCGGTATTTTCGCTGGCCGGCATTCCGCCGCTGGGCGGTTTTTTCAGCAAGTTCTTCATCTTTGCCGCCGCGGCCGCAAAGGGGGACTACGTGCTGGTGTTCATCGCGCTGGTCAATACGGTGGTATCGCTCTACTACTACCTGCGCATCGTGCGGGCCATGTTCATCAATGCGCCGGCGGAGGGTGCCGGCGAACGTTTCCGGACGGATGCCTACAACAGCGTCAGTCTGGTACTCTGCACGGCGGGAGTGCTCGTGGCCGGCATCGCGAGCGGTCTTTACGGCTACATCGCCGGAATAGGATTCTGATGAGGCTTCCCCGCCTGCCCCTGCTTGCCGGACGGTCGGAAAAGCGTCGGACGGAAAACGGGAACGGACGGAATATCCGCGGGCGGATCGACGTATATTTGTGCCTTTAAAACGACAGGGATCATGAGGAGTTTTGCGAGCGATAATAATTCCGGCGTTCATCCGGAGATAATGGCTGCCGTCATCGGGGCGAACAGCGATCATGCGGCGGGATACGGTGCCGACCGTTGGACCGAACGGGCCGAGGAGAGCATCCGGAAGGTCTTCGGCCGGGAGGCCCGGCCGTTTTTCCTGTTCAACGGGACGGGGGCCAACAGCGTGGCCCTTCAGGCCGTGACGCGGTCGTTCCATAGCATCCTGTGTGCCGCCACGGCACATATCTATGTCGACGAGTGCAACGCTCCGGCACGTATGACGGGGTGTCAGCTCTTTCCGATCGCCACCCCCGACGGTAAGCTGACTCCCGAACTGCTTCGCCCCCATTTGCAGCACTTCGGCGACTGCCATCATGCGCAGCCCGGTGCGGTCTATATATCGCAGGCCACCGAACTCGGTACGCTCTATACGGTGGAGGAGGTGCGGGCCATCGCCGCACTCGTGCATGCCCACGGCATGAAGCTCCACATGGACGGCGCACGTCTGGCCAATGCCTGTGCGGCGTTGGGATGTTCGATGCGCGAGACGACCGTAGACGCGGGGGTGGATATTCTCAGTCTCGGTGGGACGAAAAACGGGATGATGATGGGGGAGGCGGTCGTGGCTTTCAGCGGGGAGATCGCCGCCGACATCAAATATTACCGGAAACAGTCGGCGCAGTTGGCCTCCAAGATGCGCTATCTGGCGGCACAGTTCGTGCCTTATCTCGACGGTCTTTGGTTGCGCAATGCGGAGCATGCCAATCGGCAGGCCCGTCGGCTCGCTGCGGCATTGGCCTGCTTCCCGCAGTTGCGCATCACCCAGCCGGTGGAAACCAACCAGCTCTTTGTTGCAATGCCCCGGCCGGCGATCGACCGGCTTGCGGAACACTATTTCTTTTATGTCTGGAACGAGGCCGCCGACGAGATCAGGCTCGTGACTTCGTGGGACACCACCGACGAAGACATCGACGGCCTGATCGGCGTGTTGCACGCCATTCTGGATTGACGGTCCAGCGTCCGAATCGGGTTGTATCCCGGATTGACGATTCCTCGATTGCATCCCGCGCCCGGCCCTTTGTCCGAACCTTTCGCCGGTATCCCTTTTCCGGCGGCAACGCGGGTTCCGTGCGCAGAAGGGCCGCGGTCGGAATCTCGACGTCCATGCACGCTGAAACCATAGGAGGCCGAGTACAGTTCGTCGCCGGAGGCAGCGTAACGCCCGGTTCGTTGAGTACCACCGCAGGAACCCGAATCGAATTTAAGGCTACACCCCGGACTTTGTATACTTTCTCCCACTGGCAGGATGTCGATTCCGGACAAACACTCTCTACGGCGAATCCCTATCCGATGACAATTACACGGGATACTCGCATTATGGCCGTATTTAAGAAATCGTCGTTCCTTCCTGGCAATTAATACAAAGAAGCGGTGGATAGGAGTATCCACCGCTTTTGATTTACCATGCCACTCTATTCGGTCGTATCCTGCTCGAAGAACGCATCCGTAAATTCGTATTCGTACCAGATGCTACTCGATTTTTTA
>ERZ777011.2760-NODE-2760-length-12897-cov-3.097415_pt1 | contig 12897 bp, 11 predicted proteins | sample MGYA00374964_ERZ777011 | MGnify/ENA primary metagenome ERZ777011 (study PRJEB29310, sample SAMD00008975) | mouse gut metagenome | study: EMG produced TPA metagenomics assembly of the Metagenome analysis of fecal microbiota from mouse which was promoted...
GCGGTGTAGGGATTCCGTATACACCGGAACAGACCGGTAATGATATCCGTGTGATCGGCGAGGGTGTCCGGAAGGTTTATGAGGAAGTACTTGTGCCTGCCGGTATGGGAGATGTGGCGATTTATACGGAAATGGGACGTTTTATGATGGGACCTTACGGTGCTCTGGTGACCAAAGCGATTCATGAAAAGCATACGCATAAAGAATATATTGGTGTGGACGCGTGTGCGGTTAATCTGATGCGTCCTGCGATGTATGGTGCATATCATCATATTACCGTGCTGGGTAAGGAAGAAGCGGCCTGTGATCACAAATATGATGTGACAGGCTCTCTGTGCGAGAATAACGACAAGTTTGCCATTGACAGAATGCTGCCGGAGATCGGGAAAGGGGACTACCTCGTGATTCATGATACCGGCGCGCACGGGTTTGCAATGGGATACAACTATAACGGAAAATTAAAGTCGGCGGAGCTGCTGCTGAAAGAGGACGGCAGTGTGCAGTTAATCAGACGTGCGGAGACACCGCAGGATTATTTTGCGACGTTTGACTGTTTCGATATTTATCATAAGCTGGAGAAATCGTAAGCCGGGATCGTCTGACAGACGGAAGGGAGCGCTGCTAAATGAAATTACCAAAGTTTTCGAAAGAAACAAAGAACAATCATCCGATACCGCCCTGGATGGAGGATATGGATGAGGGAGATTTTATCAGTTGTGACACGGTATTTAAGATGGGAGAGTACTGGGACATATTTGATAAATGCAGTTTTTCCTGCGAAGAAAAGGGGGATATCAGATATTTTGTGTATAATCCCCTAAAGCATGGCGGCGCACCGGCGGACAGAAGGTATCCTGTGCTGATGTGGATACATGGTCTTAACTGCTCCATAGACGGAATCCGGTGCGTGGGTTACTGCGGGGCGGAGCAGTATGCAGCTAAGACATATCAGGATGCCATGGGCGGCGGTGCATTTATTATAGTACCGCTTGCAAATGAAATAAGACTTGAGGATGATACCATAGTGGGTTCCTGGGATGAAGAATACCTGCCATATTTAAAGGCTATTTATGACAGGGTTTGTGAGGAAAACGCGGATCATACCGGAGACAGATTTATTATGGGGGCCTCCAGCGGCGGATATGTTACATGGAGAATGTTAGAACTTTATGGTGATTATTTCAAAGGAGGTATTCCCTGTGCATCCGGTTATGTGCCTGAGAAAGAGAGTCTCAGACAGATAGATGAAGCGGGTATACACTTAATTGTTGCACATGGCCGTCATGATGAGATGGCGCTGTTTGAGGAGTGCATAAAACCGATAGAAAATGAACTGCGCAATATGAGAAACTGTACCTGTTTCTTTCCGGAATGGGTCAGAAATGAGGACAAGGGGGTTTCTTCCATCAATTATGGAATAGAGATGGGGCAGCATTGCATTATTAATCCGATTCAGGGCAATCTGATGTATACGGATGGAACCTGCTATGACGAGTGTCTGCCTGATGGCATTACCGGCTGGATCAGGGAAGTTTTACGTGCGTGAAGAAAGTCTGCAGAAACAGTTTTTCTGTGGTAATGATTGGGCTGAGGGCTCTTCAGTGAGTTTTCAGTCCGTTTTATATATAACAGCACTGAACAGTGCGAATCATCAAAGTATATGTATGCAAAGTAAAAAGCTGAAATTCTCGATCTGACAAGAATTTCAGCTACATGCACAATGCCGGCGATGGGACTTGAACCCATACGTGGTTGCCCACAACAGATTTTGAGTCTGCCTCGTCTGCCATTCCGACACGCCGGCGCGTCTAGCAAACAAACCATATGATAGCATAATTGCAGCGAATTAGCAAGTAATTTTGTAAAATTTGTAAATCGGCGTTCAGGGGCTTTGTTACGGGGATTTTCCTGCCTAAACTTTCTGAAACTCAAAAGTAACGATATACAAAGCGTGAAAAATGTGATATATTTATAATTAACGCAATACTTTTGTAACATTTATGATAAGCTTAGGGGAGAACAAATGAGTAAATTGGGTAAAAAGGGGTTTACCCTGCTGCTTGCCGGCGTGATCGCCATGACACCGGTAAGTCAGGCACAGGCGATAGGAGCGGGGAGTTCTATTGCCAGAGGAATTGATGTATCAAAACACAATCTGGCGATCGATTGGAATCAGGTCCCGTCTTCGGGAGTGAGCTTCGCTTTTATCAAAGCAGGCAGCACCAATTCAGGTGTAGATCCCTATTTCGATGCGAACATGAACGGTGCGAATGCTGCCGGGCTCAGGACGGGTGTCTATTTGTATTCTTATGCAACAAATGCGGAACAGGCACAGAATGAAGCCAATCTTTTATTGCAGTGGATGAGTAATTATACGGTCAGCTATCCGGTCGTGTATGATGTGGAGGATGCCTGTCACAAGAATATGTCACAGGCACAACTGCAGGAGATCATAAATACGTTCTGTTCCACAGTCGAAGCACAGGGATATTATCCGGTGGTCTACTCCAATAAGAATATGTTTTTAAACAAGATCGGCGATATTCCATATGATAAGTGGGTCGCGCAGTATGCGGACGCTTTAGAGTACGAAGGAGCCTCTTTCTGGCAGAATACTTCCCACGGGAAAGTGGCCGGTATCCCTACCAGGGTGGACATGAATTACCAGTTTAAGGATTATGCTTCACTGATTGTCGCGGACGGTTTTGCACCGCGGGGTGACAGGCAGGTGTTCTATGCGAACTATAGAATGCAGCGCTCCTGTTGGGCGCATTGGGAAGACCGGAAGTACCATTTGGATGAGAACGGATTCGTACAGAAGGGGTGTTGGTTTGAGGATGAGTCCGGAAGATATTTTCTGGCCACCAAGGATGGACATGCGCTTCGCGAAGATGTAACCATTGAGGGTGTAGAATACTTTTTTGATGAGAATGCAGTCATGCAGACCGGGCTGGTTCTGAGACCCGACGGCAATACCTATTACTACGATGCCACAGGCGCGTTACAGAAGAATGTGACGGTGGAAATAGACGGTATTACATATGAGGTCGATAAGAATGGCGTAGCAGCGGCTGTTGCAGCAGCGTTACCTGCGCCGGAGGCGGCAGAGGAAACGACCGCTGCAGCACAGTGAGTTGAATATATTGTGTGACGCTTTTGTCTGGCAAAGGATAAGTGAAATAACATATTATAGTATATGCCGTTGATTATGACGGTGGAATGGAGATTTCTATGAAACCACGCAAACATAAGCACAAGGAATCTTTCTCCATCCTTCTGATTTCCAATACGGGACAAAACAGCAGACAGTTTCATGCTTCACATTTTTTCCTGCGTCTGTTTACGGTTTTTGCAGTTGTTCTGTGTGTTTCCTTCGGATGGCTTATATATCAGTACTGGACCGGTTTGGAAAACAGGGGTTTGGTCGGTGTTACGAGCAGGAAGGAAAACAACGACGACAGTGAGATTCAGGCGGAACTTCTTGAGAAGATTTCAACACAGGAAAAAATGGTAGCGCAACTGGAGGAAGAGAAGGAGAGTTTAAGCAGACAGAATGAGGCATTGACATCAGAGAACAAGGCGCTGCTTGCGGCGGCGAAGGGGAACCTGGCAGCAGAGCAGGAGCCGCAGGAACAGGCAACAGGGGATGACACTGCGTTTCCCAGCAAATATCCTTACTCGGAGCAGGGAACCGTGGCGGAGAAATATTCGGCGGAACATCCGTATGTGTCGATTGGCACGGAGGGAGCAGGCAATATTATTGCGGCGGGTGACGGGACAGTGTCCTTGGTCGGTTCCGATGATACTTATCCGCTAATCATTGAAATAGAGCACGGCAACGGCTATCAGACGCGTTATATGTTTTTGCAGGCAGCGGAAGCTAAGCAGGCGGAAGGTGAGCAGGTTCAAATCGGAACGGCACTTGCCGCGGTGGATACAGATAATGTGCAGGTAGATTATCAGGTTATATTTGAAGGGCAGCCGATTGATCCGTTGATCGTGTTTGAGGCAAAAGGATAAAGGAGAGGAATAATTATGTTAGGGAAAAGTAAAAATGAGAATTACATGGATGATTCAAAAACCAAAGTGAGTACATTGATTGGTGAGGGCACTGTCTTTGACGGTGATCTGACATCACCCGAAACCATACGGATCGATGGTGTGATCAACGGTAACTGTACGTGCAGTAAGAAGCTGATTCTCAGTGCAGACGGACAGGTTAAGGGTAACATCTCGGCACAGAGCGTTATCATATCCGGTAAAGTTGACGGTGATATTGTGGTCAGCGGTAAACTGGAACTTCTTTCTACCGGCAAAATTGCCGGTAACATCACGGCAAGTTCACTTGTGATCGACGAGGGGGCATGTTTTGACGGCAGATGTACGATGACATCCCCGATCGGAGAACACTATCTTCCGGATAAGCAGAACAAACCGGACGGGCAGGATAAAAAGAACGAAACAGGCGACACCAAAGATAAGAAATAGAACGGATTTGAAGTATACCGTAATGTTTAGCGCAGATGAAACATTACGGTATTTTTTCGTTGCCGCGCACCTTTGACTCGGATACGAGTAACATTTTTCAGTGTATAAGACTTTTCAAAAGACATGCTTATGGTATATAATAAAATCTGTATGGGCGCATAATAGATTATGAACAACAGAAAGATGTGACAAGGTATGAACTGTAATGAGGCGGAGAAAAAAATACCTTCTTTCCTGCGGGATGATCTGGATAGCAGCAGTCTCGAAGAGTTTGTGGAACATATAGAGAACTGTCCGGAATGTAAGGAAGAACTGTCGATCCAGTTCCTGGTTGTGGAAGGGCTCGAGCGGCTTGAAGGCGGCAATAATTTCAACTTACAGGAAGAACTTCTCATGAAACTGGAGGATGCCGAACACCGGATCGGCGTGCACCGGATGCTGTGGTATATTTTACTGTGCCTGGAAGCAGCTGTGGTGACGGCGATTATCGTCGCATTATGTGTGGTTTTCCGTATGTAACATTTCGGATGGAAGGGTAAGACGGCAGGAAAATGATCCGGGATACCGGATATGGAACGACTTGGAAGGGCATGGAACAGATGAGTCAGAAACTTGTATTGATAGATGGACACAGCATATTGAACCGGGCTTTCTACGGGGTGCCCGATCTGACGAACGGACAGGGACTGCACACGAACGCGGTGTACGGGTTCCTGAATATTATGTTTAAAATTCTGGAGGAGGAGCAGCCGGATTATCTGACGGTGGCATTTGATGTACATGCGCCGACCTTCCGACATGAGATATATGATGCATATAAAGGTACGAGAAAGCCGATGCCGACGGAACTGCGGGAGCAGGTGCCGGTGATGAAGCAGATGCTTCAGGCGATGGGCATATGCATTATGGAGAAAGCCGGACTGGAGGCGGATGATATACTGGGAACACTTGCCCGACGCGGAGAGAGAGAGGGCATGGAGGTTGCTCTGGTATCAGGAGACCGGGATCTGCTGCAGATTGCAACGGATCATATTAAGATCAGGATTCCGAAGACAAAGGGCGGCAGAACGGAGATTGAAGACTATTATGCCGGGGATGTGAAGGCCAAATACCAGGTTACTCCGATTCAGTTTATTGATCTGAAGGCACTGATGGGTGATACGGCGGATAATATTCCGGGAGTACCTAAGGTGGGAGAGAAGACGGCAACGGAGCTGATGGTGCAGTTTGGCTCTTTAGATAATATCTATGCGCATGTGGAGGAGATCACGAAGAAAGCGGTCAGGGAATCGCTGATCAATAACAAAGAACTGGCGGAGTTGTCCAGAACACTTGCCACCATCAATGTAAACAGTGATATAGAGTATTGTTTTGACGATGCGAAAGTGGGCAATTTCTATACGGAAGAAGCTTATGTGTTGTGTAAGCAGCTGGAGTTTAAGAATCTGCTCTCCCGGTTTGAGAAAGATGTGACCGTACACAACCGGCAGACGGCATTCTTTGCTGAGGCCAAAGAACTGACGGAGGTGGAAGCGCTGTTTGCAGACTGCAGGCGTCTGGGTGAAGAGAGCGGGGGACAGCATGAGATCGGGCTGATGATTCTGTCGGACACAGGGGAGACCGCAGGCTGTGTAGGTGTAGCTGTCGCGCTCAGCGTGGAGTCCGGTAAAGAGGCGGTCCGTTTTATCCCCTGTCAGGGACTGGTGACGGCGCAGTATCTTCTGGGTAAGATTGGTGAGATTATCACGAAAGAAATATGCAGAGTATCTGTTTTTGACATCAAGAAAGTATACGGACAGTTCGGAAAATACTGCAACGGACGGCGGGAGGACGCGGCGGATGCCGGACCGGAGGATGTGATGCGTCCGTACCGCGGCAAACGGTATTTTGATATTCTGTTGGCGGCATACCTGCTTAATCCGTTGAAAAACGATTATGAGGCGGAGAATGTTGCCGGTGAGTATCTGGGGCTTACGATTCCGGACCGCGCGCAGGTATGCGGCAAGGCTTCTTATGCGGAGGCGTATGCAAAGGAGCCGCAGGAGGTCATGGAATATGCGTGTTTTCATGCCTATGTGTGTCTGGCGGCGGCGCCGGTTCTGCGTGAACGGCTGCAGGAACAGGGCATGTACGAACTGATGTATGATATCGAGATGCCGCTCACGAGGGTACTCTATGATATGGAGCAGTACGGCGTGCTGGTGAGACCGGATGCGTTAAAAGCGTATGGCGAGGCGCTGACGGGCCGGATCGCGGAACTGGAACAGGCTGTCTATACGCAGGCCGGATGTGAATTTAATATTAATTCGCCGAAGCAGCTGGGCGAGATTCTTTTTGATAAAATGGGGATACAGGGCGGTAAGAAGACCAAGACCGGCTACTCTACCGCGGCGGATGTCCTGGAAAAGCTGGCACCGGACTATCCCATCGTGTCGGATATTCTGGAATACAGAGGGCTTACGAAATTAAAGTCCACTTATGCGGACGGACTGGCGGCATATATTGATGAGGGAGGCAGGATTCATTCTACCTTTAACCAGACCATCACCGCGACTGGAAGGATCAGTTCGACAGAGCCGAATCTGCAGAATATACCAATGAGAATGGAACTGGGGCGCCGAATCCGTAAAGTATTTGTACCGATGGAAGGCTATTTGTTTGTGGATGCGGATTATTCCCAGATTGAACTTCGTGTGCTTGCGCATATGTCCGGCGACAGGCAGCTGATCGAGGCGTATAAGATGGATGAGGACATTCACCGGATCACAGCTTCCAAGGTGTTCCATACGCCTTTTGAAGAGGTGACGGATTTACAGAGACGCAATGCCAAAGCAGTGAATTTCGGTATTGTTTACGGTATCAGTTCTTTCGGCCTAAGTCAGGATCTGAGTATTTCCAAGAAAGAGGCCGCGGCGTATATCGAGCAGTATTTTGAGACGTATCCGGATGTGAAGAAATTTCTGGATGTCACGGTGGAGCATGCGAAGCAGAACGGGTACGTGACTACCATGTACGGACGCAGGCGTCCGATTCCGGAACTGGCATCGGGCAATTTCATGCAGCGGTCTTTCGGGGAACGGGTAGCCATGAACTCACCGATTCAGGGGACGGCAGCGGATATTATGAAGATTGCCATGATTCGGGTGTGGGAGAGACTGCACAGAGAGCATCTGCGGTCCAGAATGATTCTGCAGGTACACGACGAGTTATTGATCGAGACGTTTATCGGTGAGGAATCGCAGGTGCGCTGTATTCTGGAAGAGGAAATGCAGCATGCGGCCGAATTATCCGTGTCGCTGGAGATCGATATGCATACGGGAAGCGACTGGTATGAAGCAAAATAGGAAAACGTCAGAGGAACTGCGTGAAAAGAGGAAGTTATAAGGTACGCAGAGCAGGGTACAGGGGCGGTATGAAATGAAAGTAGTTGGAATCACAGGCGGCATCGGAGCAGGAAAGTCACAGATATTGTCTTATCTGAAAGAACATACGCGCTGCCGCATTATCATAGCGGATCAGGTGGCGCATGAGCTGGAAGAGCCGGGCGGACGCTGCTATCAGCCGATTGTATCAATACTGGGAACGGCGATACTGACAGGGGATGGCAGGATCGACAGGGCAAAGATGGCGGCGAGAATTTTTGCGGACGGGAAGCTGCTTTCTCAGATCAACGCAATCGTGCATCCGGCGGTGAAAGAATATATTACCGGAGTGATTGCCGAGGAGCGGGCGTGCGACCGGATTGATTATCTCTTTATAGAAGCGGCGCTTCTGATTGAGGACGGATACAAGACGATCGTCGACGAACTGTGGTATATCCATACGGATATGCAGGTCAGAAGAGAACGGCTGAAGGCATCCAGAGGATATTCTGATGAAAAAATCGACAGTATTGTGAATGGACAGCTGTCGGAAGAGGCGTTTTACGGACAATGTTCCGTGGTGATTGATAACAGTGGGACACTGGACAGTGTCTACAGACAGATTGATAAGAAATTGGGGGAAGACCTGTGTCAGAAACGATGAAATTTCCGGGACAATTAGTATTTGGTTTAGATATCGGGACGAGGAGTATCGTTGGAACGGTAGGGTACCGCGTGGGCGGTAAATTCTATGTGGTGACCCAGTGCATCAGAGAGCATGGCACGAGAGCCATGCTGGACGGACAGATCCATGATATCTATAAAGTAGGCGAGACAATCAGCGAAGTCAGGAATGAGCTGGAGGAGAAAATCGGCAGACCGCTTCGGGATGTGTGTATTGCCGCAGCGGGACGTGTGCTTCGGACGGTGACAGTCAGAGTGGACACGGAACTGGAAGGAGACCGGGAAGTAAACGGAGAGGATATCTACGCGCTGGATTCCATGGGTGTGGAGAGAGCCTACGAAGAATTCCTGGAAAATAATGACACCGAGGTGAAATTCTACTGTGTAGGATATTCCGTGGTGCGCTATTATATGAACGGCTATACGATGGGGAATCTGGAGGGACATAAAGCGAAGACGATCGGGGCGGATATTATCGCGACATTCCTGCCGGAAGATGTAGTGGACGGTCTCTATAAAGCGGTAGGGGAAGCGGGACTGGAGGTTGTGAATCTGACGCTGGAGCCGATTGCCGCCATCCAGGCAGCGATTCCGGAGATGTATCGTATGCTGAATATAGCGCTGGTGGATGTAGGTGCGGGTACGTCTGATATATCCGTTACAAAAGACGGCAGTATCATTGCCTATGGTATGATTCCGATAGCCGGAGACAGTCTTACGGAGGTGGTGGCAAAACATTGTCTGGTGGATTTTGCTACTGCAGAGCAGATCAAGAGAGAGACAGGGGTCAAAGAGAAGATAGAATATAAAGACATCATGGGACTGTCCCAGACAATATCCGCGGAGGAGATCGAGAGAGTAACTGCCGATGCGATTTCAGATATGACAGAGCAGGTGGCGGACAAGATCAGAGAACTGAACGGTGATAAATCAGTCAGCGCGGTATTTGTTGTAGGCGGCGGCGGTATGCTTCCGGGCTATACCGCGGCGCTGGCAGATAAGCTGGGAATACAGAGAGAGAGGGTTGCGGTCCGCGGCGAAGAGGTCATGATGAACATAGAGTTTCTGGAGGCGGATGCAAGAAAAGATTCGCTGATGGTAACGCCGATCGGAATCTGCCTGAGCTTCTACGAGCAGAGTAACAACTTTATTTTTGTTTATTTTAATGATCAGAGGATCAAAATATACGATAACAATAAGGTCGCGGTGGTCGATGCAGCGATGCAGGCGGAGTTTGCGAATGACGGCCTATTCCCGAAACGCGGCAAGGAGTTGAATTATATCGTGAACGGGAAGCCGCGTATTACCCGCGGCATGCTCGGAGAGGCTGCGGTTATCACAGTCAACGGAAAAGAGGCGGATATCTATACACCTGTCCATGCCAACGATCAGATCAGAGTCAAAGAGTCTACGGCAGGAGAGGCAGCGCAGCTGGATATCAATCAACTGCCGGAGTACGGTGCGACCATGCGCGTGGAAGTCAATGACAAAAAGATTGATCTGCCGAAGTTTGCCAGTGTCAACGGTGAACTGCAGTCCGGTTACTACAGCATCAGGGAGAACGATACCATTGAGATCCTGAATTTCTATACCGTGCGTCAGGTCGCGGAGTTTATGGATGTGATTATTAATCAGGAAATGAATATCTACGTCAATAACAAGCTGGCGAATATGGATACCAGAGTGTATGAGAACTTCTCTGTGATATGGACAATGGAAGAACTGCAGTTATCTGACCGTGACAGATATGAGAGAATCGCGGCGGAGGAGGTAAATAGAGCAGAAGAAGCGAGCGAACCGGATGAGATAGAGGAAACAGGCGAAACAGGGGAAGCAGAAGGTGCGGAAGAAAATGACGGCATGGCGGTTTCTTTTGCAGATCTTCCGGAAGATGACGGCAGCTATTATGAGAGTAAAGAACGCAGGGACAGCAGCCGGAACGATAAGGAAGCAGCACTGCAGGACGGCGGTTTTGCAGCATCCACCGCTGAGGCGGCAGACAGTATCGTACAGGGGCAGACGCCGGCAGGCACGGAGGCAGACGGGGCAGCAGCGGTGACGACAGGTACATATGCGGAGCATGTGGATGCACCGGCGGCAGATGCAGAGCAGCAAAGCGCAGACAGGACCGAAACAGGGAAAGCGGATACAGAGCCGGATGCTGCACAGGAGGGCGGTACGGCGCAGGAGCAGAATGCAGCACCGGAGGCAGAAGCCGCAGCGGCAGGAACGGATGCAGAGAACAACGCCGGACAGCCGCAGCCGGCGGACATGGCAGAAAAGCCTGCGGACGGTACGGTTCACGTGACGGTAAACGGTACGCAGATACATATGTCCGGCAAGAAGGAATATGTGTTTGTGGATGTTTTCCAGTATATTGAGTTTGATCTTTCCAAACCCCAGGGAAGCGGGATCGCGACCAGACTGAACGGAAGGGATGCACAGTACATGGAGACGATCCGTAGTGGTGATGTGATCGATATTTATTGGAAGCGCTGATCCGGAAGTGTTGGATGATTTAGTTTACATAATATATTAAATGGCATTATACAGAAAGAAAAGACAAACATTATGAGATTATGCAGTATAGCCAGTGGAAGCAGTGGAAACTGTGTGTATGTCGGGTCCGACACGACGCATCTTCTGCTGGATGCAGGGATAAGCGGTAAGCGTGTCGAGGCGGGCTTACAGGAGATGGGATTGAAAATGAGTGATATAGACGGGATTTTTATCACTCATGAACATGCGGATCACATCAGCGGACTGGGGGTTCTGGCAAGGAAATACGGCGTTCCGATCTACGGAACGAAAGGGACGATTGAGGCGGTCAGACAGACCCGGTCGCTCGGAAAGATCGATGAGGATTTGTTCCGGTACATCAGAGCAGATGAAAAATGCAGGGTAAAGGATGTGACGGTCTACCCGATACGGACATCTCACGATGCGGCGGAGTCTGTGGCATACCGGGTCAGTCATGACAGACAGAAGATAGGGGTCATCACGGATCTGGGGTGCTATAACGAATATACGGTGGAGTGTCTGAAAGGACTGGATGTGTTATATCTGGAGGCAAATCATGATGTTCACATGCTCCAGGCGGGACCGTATCCCTATTACCTGAAGCAGCGTATTATGGGTGAGAAAGGGCACCTCTCCAATGAGACGGCAGGCAGACTGCTGAGCCGGGTCCTGCACGATCATATGCAGGCGGTCGTATTGGGACATCTGAGCCAGGAAAACAATCTGCCGGAACTGGCGTATGAATCGGTACGGGTAGAGGTGACCATGGCGGATGTGCCCTACAGCGGCAATGATTTTCCCATGTATGTGGCGAAACGCAGTGAAGTGTCACAGATGATCACTATATGACCAAACAGAGCACATATTGATTGTATACAGGGTTAACGTGGCTTGAAGGAAAAGACCAGAGAAGCAGGAATGAGAGAAAGGCAGGTTTATGGAATGAAAAAGACAATTATCACAGTCGTAGGCAAGGATACGGTAGGTATTATCGCCGGCGTATGTACGTATCTGGCAGATAACAGGATCAATATTCTGGATATATCCCAGACGATCGTACAGGGATATTTTAATATGATGATGATCGTTGATACCAATCAGACGGATAAAGACTTTGGAATTATTGTGAAGGAATTAGATCAGCTGGGCGAGAGCATTGGTGTCATCATCAAATGCCAGAAGGAAGAGATCTTTAATCAGATGCACAGAATCTAATAATATAAGCAGGAGCAGACAGGAGCAGATATGATCAATATATTTGAAGTTGCGGAAACAAACGAGATGATAGAGAAGGAGAATCTGGATGTCAGGACAATCACGCTGGGAATCAGTCTGTTAGATTGTATTGATGCAGATCTGAAGCTGACCAACGAGAAAATCTATCATAAGATCTATGATGCCGCCAGGGATTTAGTGGCGACGGGAGAATATATCTCAGATGAGTACGGGATTCCGATCGTTAATAAGAGAATCTCCGTAACACCCATTGCACTGATTGGCGGATCGGCATGTAAGACGCCGGAGGATTTCGTGTCTATTGCACAGACGCTGGATAAAGCGGCGCACGAGGTAGGCGTAAATTTCATCGGCGGATACTCGGCGCTGGTATCGAAAGGAATGACGGAGGCGGATGAAATGCTGATTCGTTCGATACCAAAGGCACTTTCTACGACAGAGCGGGTGTGCAGTTCCGTCAATGTCGGTTCTACCAAGACGGGAATTGACATGGATGCGGTCAAGCTGATGGGGGAAGTGATCCTGCAGACTGCGGAGGCGACGAAAGAAGCGGATTCTCTCGGCTGTGCGAAACTGGTAGTATTCTGTAATGCGCCGGACGATAATC
>ERZ777011.2761-NODE-2761-length-12893-cov-3.009347_pt1 | contig 12893 bp, 16 predicted proteins | sample MGYA00374964_ERZ777011 | MGnify/ENA primary metagenome ERZ777011 (study PRJEB29310, sample SAMD00008975) | mouse gut metagenome | study: EMG produced TPA metagenomics assembly of the Metagenome analysis of fecal microbiota from mouse which was promoted...
GTTCTGTGAGGGGGAGCAGTAGAATTTATTATTCTATAGAAGCTCTCTACTCGACAATTATAAACATTCAGTCGAAGAGATAATATTAAATGAATTTATTTATATTTAAGGTTTTGACTTGACACTTGCAAACAATTGTTTTATAATGTATGAAGAATTTAAAGAGATTGGAAGTGATGTTATGAGTAAAGAACTTATAAAAACACAAATGAAAGTAAAAGATAATCTAGTAAATGTTATGAGAGTGGGAGATATAGATTATATTTCATTAACTGATTTAGCACGATATAAAAATCCATTAACTCCTGGGGATGTTATTATAAAATGGATGAGTAATAAAAGTTCTTTTGATTTTTATTGTTTATGGGAAGAATTATCAAATCCCAATTTTAAACTAGCGGAATCTCGCGAGTTTAAAAAAGATTCTGCAACTCAATCGTTTACTATGAGCCCATCTAGGTGGATTAAAGAAACAAATGCAATAGGGCTTGTTTCTAAAAGAGGAAAATATGATGGTGGAACTTTTGCACATCCAGATATTGCTCTTGAATTTGCTTCTTGGATAGATTCAGCATTCAAACTATACTTAATAAAGGAATTTGAAAGATTAAAACGAAATTAAAGCTATCAGAATAAAATTGATTGGTCAGTTAGACGAGAACTTGCAAAAACAAATTATAGAATACATACTGACAGTATAAAAGCAAATTTAATTCCTACACTAACTGAAAAGCAAAAGCTATATGTATATGCAAATGAAGCAGATATTTTAAATGTTGCGTTATTTGGAATGACTGCAAAAGAATGGAAAGATAAAAATCTTACTTTAAATGGTAATATGCGAGACTATGCTAATATTCTTCAGTTAGTTATTCTAGTAAATCTCGAAAATTTAAATGCTCAAATGATAAAAGAAGGCTTTAAACAAAAAGATAGATTAGAGAAATTAAATAGCATAGCAAAAGAGCAATATGTAATTTTACATGATAGTAATAGTATTGAAAAAATTGAGAAATTCGATGATAATATTAAAAAACTAAAATCATAAAAGAAAAATCAGCAGTGCTAAAAATTTTTATTACTGCTGATTTTTGTATTGAATTTATAATATATATTCATATTTTAATAAATTTAAATTCTACATTATAGAACTCAAGTATTTTAGTAATCTCTTTTGGATTAAATATTACTGTTTCTGTATTTATATTCGGATGGAAGCCTACTTTTTCATATTTTAATATTTCTTCATCTAGTACAAAAATAATATCATTATCTTTTAGATTTATAATATTGAATATAGAAACTGCTCCACTCTTTATTCCAAGTTTTTCTTCAAGTACATTTTCATTTCCAAAACTTAATCTTTTTTCTTCTAATAACATTTGTAATGATTTTAAATCTACTCTTTTCTCTAAAAGTAAAGAAACCAGATAATACTGACTTTTATTGCTATTTCTTATAAAGAGATTTTTGCATACTACTGCATCAAATTTTATATTATATTTTTCGTTATCTTCACAAGTAAATAATGGTGGATGTTCTATTTTTGTATATTCAATATTTAATTTATCTAATAGTTTATATACCTCATTTTGCATTTATTTTTACTCCTTTATAATATTTTTGAAAGTATTTTGATTAGTTGTTCATAGTCTTTGGTAATCCTTATTCGTGCATATGTATTATCTAAATTTATAAAATAGCTACAGTTCTCAGCAATAATACCCTCTTCCATCAATTGCTTAGTTAAATTATCATATTTATCTGTTTTTATTGTAAATATTGGTGTTTCAATATTTGTACAAAGGTAATTTTCTTTCTTTATTGCATTATATATTTTTTGATTTACTTCCATTGTTTTTTGTTTTGTAAATTGTAATTTATCATAGTCTTTTAAAACTTTGATAAAAACACTAGCTGATAAATCTGAAAATGGAAATGGTATTGCAATTTGATTATATATTTTTATTAATTCTTTGTCTGCAAACATATAGCCTACTCTATGATTAGGCAATCCATAAAATTTGGACGCACTTCTTAATACCATTATATTATCATATTTACCTACAAGTTTTATAGCTGAGTTATCTAAAGGCATATAATCGCCATATGCTTCATCTACTATAACCATAGTATTATATTGTTTTGCTTTTCTTACTATCTTTTCAATATCATTAACATCTATTATCTGCCCAGTAGGATTATTAGGATTCTCTATAGATATTAGACTATAAGTACTATCAATTTTGTTCAAGAAATCTGTCACTATGAATTTATAGTTATTCTTGTTTTCTAAGCTATAATATTCATATATTCCTTTTTTCAATTCTACCTCTGATATGAATCTTGGAAATTGTGGTGCTATTCCTAATACTTTTGTTCCTTCTTGAATTAAAAATTCACAGATATTTCTTAGTATTCCCATTGTTCCTGCACCAAAAGCTATGTTGTTCTTATTTATACCATTATAAAGATATTTTTTCCAAAACTTAAGTAATTCTTCTTTCAATAATTCATATTCCAAAGAAGGATATTTGTTAATTTGTGAACTAGCTTCTGAAATATATTGTTTTATCATACTTTCCTCTATAAAAGGATTTGTTCCTAACGAACAATCAATTATATTAGTAGATAAACAACTTTTTGAAGATTCTTCATTCATATAATCTCTTACTTTAAAATTCTTATAATATTCATCTATCATTTTCATTATACCTCCATTTTTATTTTCAAAATTAATAATGCTTGATACACCAATATTTTTCCGTTTTCTTCATATAATATTTTTTATACATACAAAAAACTCCCATCCTTAAAAACTCTATTATTTAAGGACAGGAGTATATCCTGCGGTGCCACCTTAATTGGCTAAAAGCCCACTCATCTATTCATATACCAACATATATGTCTACTTTTTACGAGTTAGAATCTCGTCAACGCCTACTTTAAAAAATTTCGGGTTGCCCTCATTAGTCCATTCAGTAAAATATCCAATGTAATATTTCCACCAACAATTACTCTCTATTATCTTCAATAATACCTACTACTCTAAATCAACGGTTTTTTCTTATTAAATTATTATTATTTTAACATGATATGTTAAAATTTTCAAGCTTTTGAAGAAAAAAGGTTAAATATAAAAGTAAATTCCACTTTTGACTGAATTTACTAATCTAAACTTAAATTCAGTAATAGCAGGGTTAAATGGGATAAAAATAGATATAAAATAATTGAAATTTAAAGAAATAGGATAAAAAAATATACACTTTTTTTGATTAAGTGCATAACAAACAAGAGTAAATATATAAGTTACTACTAGTAAATTCCATATATAGAAATTTGCAAAAGTATATTTTCTCTTTGAAACATTATACAATAAAATTATAATTTAATCAAGAATAAAATGCATGGCTACGCCATTCTTGACCAAATTATAATTTTATTGAAAATATCAACTAAGAGAATAATGAAAAACTATAAAATAGATTCCAAAACTAAATTCATATTAAGCCATCGCTGGAATTTACTTTTAAATTTAAGGGTTAACAAAAAAATTATAAGAATCACTTGCACTGCCAACACGAGTATGATATTATGTGAATAACTACAAAATGATTTGTGATTTTTATATCATACTCGGCTGTCTAAAGGAAAGGAGAACAAAAATGGGACAGTCAAATAATGATAGAATAATAGCTTTATACTGCCGTTTATCAAGAGATGATGAACAGCTAGGAGAAAGCAATAGTATAACAAATCAAAAATCAATATTAAGCAAATATGCAGAAAACAACAATTTCAAAAAAACACAATTTTTTGTAGATGATGGCTACTCTGGAACAAGTTTTACAAGACCTGCATTTATGGAAATAATGGAACTTGCTGAACAAGGAAAAATTGAAACGATTATAGTAAAAGACCATTCAAGACTTGGTAGAAATAGACTTATAGTTGGTCAATTATTGGAAGAAGATTTCGTAAGACTTAATGTTAGATATATTGCAATAATGGATAATATAGATACTGATAAAGGTCTAAACGACTTCTTACCTATTCAAGATTGGTTTAATGAAATGCATGCTAAAAATACAAGTCAAAAGTAAGAGCAGTATTCAAAAACAAAGGAAACTCTGGTTTACCACTTACAACATTTTTACCTTATGGATACATTAAGGATCCAAACGATAAAAATAAATGGTTGATAGATGAGCCATCTGCTGAAGTAGTAAGAAAAATCTATAATCTATGCATACAAGGTTATGGAACTTCTCAAATAGCTAGAAAACTCAAAGAAGATGCAATAATGACACCTACTGAATATTACAACAGTATAGGTAGAAAATTACCTACAAAAGTGCAAGAAGTAAAGAATTATTGGAATGCAGACACAATAAAAAATATACTAGATAGACAAGAATACATTGGAGATACTGTAAATTTTAGGTCAACACAAAGGTCTTTCAAAGACCATACCAAAATTGACTTACCAAAAGAAGATTGGAAAATATTTAAGAATCATCATGAAGCAATCATTGACGAAGAAACTTGGAACACAGTACAAAGAATTAGAAGTAATAAACGCAGACCTACAAAAACAGGAAAACAAAGTATATTTTCTGGACATCTATTTTGTAAAGATTGTGGAGCAAAACTTTATTATTGTACTGCTAATAACTTTACAGCAGATAAAGATTTTTATAGATGTTCAAACTATAAAAATAACTCTACAAAGTCTTGTACTAGCCATAATATAAAAGATATTGTTTTAAGAGAGATTGTATTAGAACAAATACAGCAAGTTGTTTCATATATTCACAATTTTGAATGGCTATTTATTAAAGAAAAGCAAAATGCCAGCATTGAAGAACAAAAAGTTCAGATTGCTAGAGATAAAAAGCAACTCACACAATATCAGCAAAGATTAAAAGAAATTGATAACTTAATTCAGCATATTTATGAAGATAATGTTTCTGGAAAGATTACAGATGAAATGTTTTCTAATTTTTCTACAAATTACACAAATGAGCAAAAAGATTTAAAAGAAAAGATTGAAATATTGAATAAAAGTATTTCTACAATAGAGCAAAAAGAAATTGCAATAACTTCATTTGTAGATAAAGTTAAAAAATATACTGAAATAAAAGAACTTACACCAGAAATTATAAATGAATTAATTGATAAAATATTAGTCCATCAACAAACAAAAGTTAATGGAAAGAAATATCAACAAATAGATATATACTATTCAGGAGTTGGAATTATATCAGTTTCAGCAAATGAATATGATTTTGAAAAAGAATTTCAAAATATGTTAAAAAGTAAAATAAAAACAGCATAAAAAAAGCTTTAGGAGCATTTTTAATAAGAATTGTCCTTATTAAAATGCTCCTAAGCCCGAATATTTTTATTTTATCCTACTGTTTTTGAGCACCTGAACTGTAACCCCAATTTCTACTCTACATAAAGAAGGAATTAGGTGATATCTGTCGAATAGTATATAAGAGAATAATGAATTATAATAATGTGCATAATTATGTAGTATGGAAACTTATTGCAAGGAAATAGCTTTCTACTATATAAATAAAAAGAAAGGTGAAAAAATAAATGTTAAAATATAACAATGAGATAATAGACGAAGTCAGAAATAGTAATAATATTTTAGATGTCGTATCACAATATGTTATATTAAAAAGAAGTGGCAGAAACTACTCTGGGCTATGTCCATTTCACAAAGAAAAATCACCATCTTTTTATGTTTCTCCAGACAAGCAAATATTTCATTGCTTTGGATGTGGAGAAGGAGGAGACGTATTAGGATTTATAAGAAAAATTGAAAACATCAGTTTTAAAGAAGCGATAGAAACTTTAGCAGAAAGAGCAAACATAAAATTACCAACTTTAGTAAACAGTGAAAAAGACGAAAAAATACAAAACTTAAAAATTAAAGTATATCAAATAAATGAAATAGCATCTGAATTTTATCAAAAGAACCTACTAAATCCAAACTGCAAAATAGCACAAGACTATGTAAAAAAAAGAAAAATGAATATGTACACTTTAAAAACTTTTGGAATAGGATTTGCGGGAAACTTTGATGAACTCTATCAAGAACTAAAGAAAAGAGAATTTAATGATGAAGAAATACTAGCCTCTAAACTTGTACTTAAATCTGAAAAAACGGGGAAAATGTATGATGCATTTAGAAACAGACTAATGTTTACAATAAAAGACATAAAAGATAGAGTAATTGCTTTTGGAGGAAGAGCATTAGACGATAGCAAACCAAAATACATAAATTCACCAGATACAATAGTATATAATAAAGGAAGGCATTTATTTGCAATGAATATAGCAAAAAAATGTCGTGAAAAAACAATAATGCTAGTAGAAGGATATATGGATACAATATCATTACATCAAAGAGGTATACATAATGCAGTAGCATCTCTTGGAACTGCATTAACAGAACACCAAGGAAGACTTTTAAATGGATTTGAAAAAGTAATAATAGGCTATGACTCAGACTCAGCAGGACAAGGAGCCACAGCAAGAAGTTTAGAAATATTACAAGCTCTTAGATTTGATATAAGAATATTACAATTAACAGGAGCAAAAGATCCAGATGAATACATTGTAAAATATGGTTCTAGTCAAATAAAAAAGGCAATGGAAAACTCAATATCATTAGTAGAATTTAAAGTAAAAAAATTAAAAGAAAGTTTAGATTTAGAAAATGTTAGTGATAAAATAAAATTCTTAAATGAACTTAGTAAAATAATATTGCAAGTAGAAAATGACATTGAAAAAGAAATATATATAAGTAAATTCTCAGAACAATATAAAGTGTCAAAAGAAGCAATATATGCACAATTAAATAAATTGCAATATGCTATGAATCAAGGAAATAAAATATTAGAAAAAACAAATGCAATAAAAAGAAATCCTTCTAAAGAAAGACAAGAAAATCTTGAAAAAGAAACCATCAGAGAAAATTTAATAATTTCCATATTATTAAATAATAATAAAGATGATTTTGAAAAAATAAGAAATGTAATAAATATAGAAGACTTTAAAAATGAAAAAAATAGAAGAGTTGCAGAAAAACTGTATGAACAGTTTGAAAAAGGAAATATTAATAATGTAATGGACTTATTTGAAGAAGATGAAATTATTAATCACATTACGTATATAATGTCTATAGACTTTGAAATTACAGATACTGAAAAAACTAAAAAAGCGATAGAAGACGTTCTAAGTAAATTTGAAATGGAGAAATTGCATAATAGAAAAAGTGAAGTTTTAAAAAAGCTAGCAAGTACAAATCTTTCAAGTGAAGAATCATCAGAATTGATGAATGAATTAAATTCAATTAATATAAGGCTAAAAAAATGAGAGGAAGGAAAAAATAATGAGTAAGAAAGAAGAAATAAATAAAGAAGAAAACGAAATAAAAGACCAAAATGCAAAAGAAAAAGTCGAAGATATACTAGAAAAAGCAAAGAAAAAAGGCGGAATGACATATGGAGAACTAGCATCAGAATTAGAAGACGTTAACCCAGACCAAATAGATAAAGTTTTTGATGCTTTTGAAAAAAGTGGAGTTGATTTATTAGATAATGACTTTGATGAAGAACCAGACGTCGAGGACTTAAATGACGTAGAAGAAGTTACAATAGAAGAGATGAATAATGTAACAGACTTTGAAGGAATTAGCGTTGATGATCCAGTAAGAATGTATTTAAGAGAAATAGGAAAAATTCCTCTTTTAAACTATGAAGAAGAACTAGAACTTGCAAAGAGAATCTTGGATGGAGATGAAGAAGCAAAAAGAAAACTATCAGAATCAAACTTAAGATTAGTTGTAAGTATAGCAAAAAAATACCTAGGAAGAGGAATGTTATTCTTAGACTTAATACAAGAGGGAAATATGGGATTAATCAAAGCAGTAGAAAAATTTGATTATACCAAAGGATACAAATTTAGTACTTATGCAACATGGTGGATAAGACAAGCAATAACAAGAGCGATAGCGGACCAAGCCAGAACCATAAGAATACCAGTACACATGGTAGAAACAATTAATAAACTAATTCGTACATCTAGACATTTATTGCAACAATTAGGAAGAGAGCCTATGCCAGAAGAACTAGCAAAAGAATTAGATATGCCAATAGACAAAGTAATGGAAATACAAAAAATAGCACAAGATCCAGTATCACTTGAAACTCCAATAGGGGAAGAAGATGACAGTCATTTAGGAGATTTTATACAAGATGATGATTCACCAGCACCACATGACTCAGCAGCATACACTCTATTAAAAGAACAACTAGAAGAAGTAATGAATACATTAACACAAAGAGAAGCAAAAGTTTTAAGATTAAGATTTGGACTAGACGATGGAAAAGCAAGAACACTAGAAGAAGTAGGAAGAGAATTTGATGTAACAAGAGAAAGAATAAGACAAATAGAAGCAAAAGCACTAAGAAAACTAAGACATCCAAGTAGAAGTAGAAAATTAAAGGATTATATGAACTAACTTTTGTTCTTATATTTTGTAAAAAAGAAAGGAAATAATAGGAAATATGAGTTATATAGAAAAAGAAGATGAAAATAAAATACAAAAAGAAGATATAAAACTAGAGAATCCACTTGCAGTAATAATTAAAGAAGACACAACAGTAGAAAATGTACAAGATATAATAAACGATGACCCAGACCCAGTAAGAAGAGATGAATTTAAAAAAGCAGATGCAATAATATTAGCATTAGACCCAGAACCAACTAAGAAAAAGAAAAGTAGTAGAAAGGCAAAGGAAAAAGAAGAATTTGACAAAGACCTTGCATTTACAAAACAGAGCCAATTATTAGGAAAAGAAATACAAGAAAAAAATAGGCACAGAGAACAAGAACAAAAAAATAAACAAATGGAACGAGGAGAATAATTTTCAAAAAACTTGACAAATAAAAAAAAAACGGGTATACTAATAAAGTACTTTATGGCGATGTAGCTCAGTTGGCTAGAGCATTCGGTTCATACCCGAAGTGTCGAGAGTTCGAATCTCCCCATCGCTACCAAGAAGTAAAAACCGTACAAGTATTGAAATATCAGTATTTGTACGGTGTTTTGTTTTTATAATTAATGCTAAAGTAATGCAATAGCATTTTTAGTTTATTTTTTTTAATTCCTGAGCAATAAAATCATTAGATATAGATGTGTATACATCAAAGGTAATAGAACTGCCTTTTATGTGTCCTACAAGGCTTTGAATTACTTTTGTTTGAACATTATTCTCAACACATCTAGTTATGAATGTATGTCTTAATCTATGAGAGTGCAATGAACTGTTTGTGATATGATATTTGTTGTTAAGTCTTTTTAAATAACTGGTGATTTCGCAAGGTGTGATAAAATATTGTTTTCTATAATCCCAAAATAGCATACCATTAATATTGCTAGTTTTTGAGTTTAGTACTCTTTTTATTATTTCAAGAACTTTATCGCTCATAGGAAATGTTCTTTTTCCTTTATCTATTCCAGTTAGCTTTTTAAACGTTTTAGTGTGTTCTCCCATTATAACATGATAATTATTATCTTGTGTAAGAGTACGATACACGGTCAAAGTATTATCTTTTAAATTAATACAATCTTTACTTAATGCTAATACTTCGCCTATTCTCATGCCAGTATATAATTGCAATAGCAAAATATCTCTATATTTATGTTTACATTCTTCATTATTTAAAACATTTATAAATTTTTCTTCTTCAGCTACTGTTAGTGCTTCAACTTTTTGTTCAGGTCGCTTAGAGATAGGTTTAGTTAATGTTTCATCTAACATTATATTGTATGGAATTTTTCTTCTTGATACAGCAATTTGAAATGTCTTGTTTATAAATGTCCACATTTTAGTTATAACAGTGTTAGAATACTTACGAATATATTGCTTGCTTTCTTCAATATCTTAAACTGTAATTTTTTGTATAGGTTTATTTGTAAAATTTCTACATGTGTTTTCCAACTGTTTAATGGTTGATAAATCTCGTCTGTAAGTTCTATCAGATGTAATACCATCAGAATGTTTTTGTTCAATATAGTTTGTTAAAATATCAATAAATATATCATTGCTTTTTTCAATGTAAGTACTGTTATTTATACTAGATATAATATTATTAAATCTTTTTTTAAAATCCCCAACCTTTTCATTTTTCTTTTGTTTTAAAGTCTTTCTTTTCCCACTTGGCTCAACATATTGAGCAACATAACAATTTAAAGCATTGCTAAAGTAAATTGTTCCTTCGCCATTACCTCTTTCTTTTGATTTTTGATTTCTTCTTTTCATAATAAAAACCTCCATTTTCTTTAATTTATTTTGATATAAACTATTGAAAATGTAGGTTTAATTATTGTATAATAAATACATACACTTTCAATAGTGTTTGTGAGAGAAAATATAATGTATCGGTTGTGGTAAATTTGATAGCATTTATTTTCTCTTTTTATTTTTATTTTTCTAATTTTTTATTTATACTGTCTAATAGTTTTATAATCATCCAATTTTGCTCTACAAGCACTGTTAAACAAGGATCATTAGATTTTATTTGACCTAAACTGATATTGTTAAGGTTGTTTTGCATGTATATTATTTTATCTAGCACAGTTTGGTCAGCTATATCTTTTAATTCGTATCTGCTAATTAATTCTTCATAGTCTTTTTCAAAAGGCTTATCATTCATTATACCCATAAACACACCTCCTATTAAATATTTTAATTTAATTTTTATAAGTTTATTTCTTTTTGAAATTTCTAATTGATTTTTCAACAACTCCAATGATTTCGATAGGCAATGATTTTATTTCTTCTTTTGTAAATATTCTAGGTGAGTAGTAGGGGTTAATAGCTTTTAGCTCAATTCCATTGTCTCCTTTATACACCTTTTATACTGTTATTTTTACTTTTACTGTTGCTTCATCTCCATTTATAAGTACAACGCAATTATCGCCATTTTCAAAGTCGTTTTGTTTATGAACAACTGTATCTCCGTCATCAAATAATGGCTCCATACTATCACCTATTACATTTAAAGCATAATAATTTTCTTTATCTGTTCCGTCTACTTTAAAAGAAATATAATCAATTATATTTTCTTGTGCTAAATAATCATATCCAGCTTTTACTGTACCGTAATACAGGAATAGGGAAGGTGTTTATATCTGATAAAGGGATAGCACCTATTTTTTTTAGTAAGTCATTTGAAGATGTATTACTTTGTGTTATAGAAGAAGCAATATCTAATTGTTCTTGTACAATATTTAACAACTCTTCTTTTTCTAAATCAGTTACATGTATAGTATTGCTATTTATAAGAGAGCAAATAATAAAACTAGCAATCCTATTGTATTCAGCAAATTCCTCAGGGTTATATGTTTTAGGAACAACTATATCTGAACGAAAATCTATCTCAATGCAGTCATCAGTTGTTTTACATTTATCAGATTTTTCCATTAATTTATTAAGAAATGAAGAGAAGAACAAACTACCCTTTTGAGAAAGCGAGACTTTTTCAACATTACCAAAAATCATTTCCCAATATTTATTTCCTATACCATAAGAAGTAGGTGTAAGTTCTGTTATATAAACATATCCACATACTTGCATAAGTTCATTGTAAGTAATTGTATTATTAGAAGCTTTTGCAAGTTTTTCTAACATATCTGGCTTAGGAGGTTTATCTAATTGCATATTCATATATTGAGAAAGAGACGTTCTTCCAATACCAGATTTTTTGAAAATTCTTCTTGAGAACTATAAGTTTCTTTTATATTTTTTATTATATTAGCAAACTTACTTTTATCAAACATATAAAAATACCTCCAAATATAGTATACAACAAGTTTTTGAAAAAATCGACAAAAATTTTCAAAAAAGTGAACAAAAACTTTACTTTTGGAAGATTTCAAAAAATCTAGTTAATATAGTGTGTTCTGAATCTTTATTAAAATAGGTATTTACCTTATAAACAGTACCTTTTATTTCTTTTTCAAAGTTCAAGTTTTGTTCTGGATAAAAACTTTTTAAATATTCTGTAATTTCTTGATTGCTCATTTTAGAAAGTTTATTACAAAACTCTTTCTTTAATTTTTCTAAAAACTCATATTCTTCATTAGTTAGTTCAATTCTATATATTTTTTCATTAGTTATATTTGTTTTGTTCTTGTCCAATATATTTCCTTTCTGTAGGTATCAAGTAGCGACCGAAGGGAGCTGTTACATAACTTTCTAACGAAAGTATGTAACCCACTATGACACTTTCAAAACTTCGTTTTGGAAAGGTGTCAGTGGGCTCCTTGCGGAGGGCTCATAAATTATCTAATCTTACGATAGATAATTTATGTTGGCTTCGCCAAAGCAAAAGAATATATTTAATACCGTTCATATATTCTTTTGCTTATCTTAACAATTTATTTACATACCAAAAATAAATTGTTAAGCTCTTTTTGTTTATGTATAGATAGAGAGGGCAGAAATTTATACACAACAAAAAACCATAAGCGACATACAAATACTCTATTTACCTACTACGAATACAATTTTAATAAGCTCAAACAAAATTTGAGTTTTTAATATGTACTCATTTTTTAGTGTGTATGTAAATAGAATATTGAACTTTGCACTCATGGCTTTCTAATTACTTATAAATACTGGACAAGTTTACTATTATTATTTTAAAATTTTCACACTTTCTAATAACCAGCTCGCAATCCTATATGCGACTCGTTTTCGCCTGGCATCTGAGGAATTGTAAAATTCCAAAGAAGACATCAATATTCTTGTATTCTCAACTAGAATACACATAATATATACCATGAATTGTGTCGAAAGTCAAGAAAT
>ERZ777011.2762-NODE-2762-length-12868-cov-2.656833_pt1 | contig 12868 bp, 11 predicted proteins | sample MGYA00374964_ERZ777011 | MGnify/ENA primary metagenome ERZ777011 (study PRJEB29310, sample SAMD00008975) | mouse gut metagenome | study: EMG produced TPA metagenomics assembly of the Metagenome analysis of fecal microbiota from mouse which was promoted...
TAGTTTCCACATATTCGGCGATTGTTTCAAAGTGCAATGTCTTGCCAAGTTCCGTGATAGCCGCGATGATGTCTTCATTCCGGTTGTTTTCCAGGACATCGCGCGTTAAGGAGCCGTCCAATTTTACGACGCCGAAATGATTGGTCTGTAAATACATCAAAGACGTGTGTCCCATGCCGAAATCATCAATCAGGAATTTGTGGCCGCGTTTCTTTAAATGTTCTATTTTTTCCATGATCTCATGCGAAGATACAAGCGCATCCTGTTCTGTGATCTCGAGCCACAGCCGCTTTGGATTGATGCGGTTTTTACGGATCTTTTCTTCCAGACAGTTCTCAAACCCTTCCCAGGCAAGCGATTCATTTGTAACATTGACGGATATTTTAAAGTCGCTGTCGATCACCCGGCCGATTTCGTCTATTGCATGCGCCGATTCGTCGAACAGATAGGCTTCTATGTCATGCAGCATATTGCTTTCCTTGGCAAGCGCAATGATAAGCGGCGGATAGATGAAGCCTGCGACCGGATGCTGCCAGCGCAGAAGCGTTTCGGCTCCGATGCATTTTCCGCGGCTGTCCACCTGAGGCTGGTAAACAAAGAACAGTCTGCGGTTCTTAATAGCGTCTTTTAAGTCTGCGGCCAGAGATCTTGCCACGCCGCCGAGCAGATCGTTTCGCTCCATTAACGGTTTGATGGCTTTGGCCGCTTCCTGTCTTTGCAGTTCCGCAGTCAGGCTGTTGACGTTTTTGACAAGGAGTCTTGCATCCCGTTCTTCGAACAGACGCAGAAACGGCAGATAGAGCAAAATACCCGTCACAAGGCATACTGCCTGCAAAATACTGCCCGCAATGGAACCGGTCGCCTGATAACCGCTTAAAAAGATCGGTGTCGTCCAGCCGACCGTATTGGTAACGTGCGGGACGAGTCCAAGATAAATGGCCCCATAGGATATCAAACACAATATGATCGGGATCATGACAGATGGAATTAAGAAGATCGGATTGAAAACGATCGGAATTCCGAATGAGGCGATCTCGCTGATATTAAAGATAACGGTCGGCAGAGAAAGCCTGGAAACATTTCTGACGCTGCTTTTTCTGGAAAAGAGCAAAATGGCGGTTACGAGGCACAAAACCGCGCCGGAGCCTCCCATCAGGATAAAGACGTCGTGAAATGTCTTGTTATAGATAGAACTGCCCTGTATCGCAAAATGATCCTGCATAATCGGGTCTACGATATTGCTGCCGTGTATGCCGACAAACCACATGCTGTGTTCCAGAAACAGGATCAAAACGGCGCAGATCACGTCGTTTTCTATCCAGCCAAGCAGCAGATCGATGCCTGTTTCAAGCAGTTCCTGTAAGGAGCCGACATGGAAAAGCGCGGTGAATATCTGTCTGAAGAGGGCAAAAAAGGTTACGATGATAAGCGCCGGTATGATTCCCGATACTGCTTCTACATACAGGGTGTCCGCTTCCATGCCTCTTTGCTTGATCCGAAAGAGATCTTTGTCTTTGAGCTTAAAGTACATCATGCCCGATAAAAGGGAGATGAACAGGGCCGTAAAAATATTGACGGTTCCAAGTTCCGTAACGGAGAAATCTTCGTACTGGATACCCAGATATCCGGTCAGGGACATGAGCGTGATCAGCATCAGAATAACGGAGTCTCCAAAACCGACACGTCTGTCTTTTTTATGCATCATGGCATAGCTGAAACTTGTTGTAAGCGAGAGGGCGAGCGCGAACATGTTAAGCGCCGCGCCGCGGACAAAATGCAGAAATTCCACGACCTTACCGTTAAGGAACGAGGAGAGAAAGTCCTGATAGGCCGGAATCGGCAGACTGGCCAACATAAGCGCCATTGCGCCCAGAACAAGCAGGGGAATCAGCATGATCATTCCCTGTCTGACTGCCATAAGCGCCTGATTGTCGTCAAAATAATCCGATACTTTGAACAGGGCGGTCTTGAATCGTTCGTATTTTGGCCGGCTGTCTGTCTGTACATTTTCGAATTCTTTTGTTTTTTCCTCCATTACTGCTACCTCCCTGTAAAAATGCCTTATCGTCATGATGATGATATTTTGATTGTGAGAGCAAACACAGATAATAACATTGTATCATATTGCGTCCCGAAAAGAAACCTGCGGCGCATGCAGAAAAGCAGAATTTATGATTTGACAAGAATAAAATGAAAGAGCTATAATTTGACAGAACATGGATAACAGTAAGAAGACGATATCAATAATATATATAGAAGGAACGGGAATATGAGATCAGTATTAAATGGCTTTTTGACGGCGGTTTCCGCATATTCTCCGCTGCCCGTGCCGGGAGAAAAAAAGAGCAGGGAGACGATGCCTTATATGCTCTGTTTTCTGCCCGTGATCGGTGCGGTCATCGGGTTTATCATGGGAATTTATGCGCTGTATTGTATCGATCATGGTGTTTCACCGGCCGGTTTTGCACTTGCGGGGGCGGCGCTGCCGGTTCTGTTAAGCAGAGGCGCGCATCTTTCCGGCTTTATGAAGACATGGGATGCGCTCGCATCGGATAAAAAACAGCCGGCAGGACGCATAGAGCGTCTGGAAGATGACCGCGCGGGTGTTTCTTCCGTGATTGCCGCGATCGTTTATTTTCTGCTGTATGCGGGCGGCCTGACACTTCTTCGGAAGGAAGAACAGCTCTTTTTTCTGGGAACCGGCTATATGATCTCAAGAACGCTTTTTGGCATGGCGCTTGTATGGTTTCCGGGTGTGGGAAAAGACAGAATGCTCATGGCGGAGCTGCCCGGAGCACAGAAACAGAATGTCAGAATAACTCTTAGCGTTATTTTAGCGCTGTGCTTCTGTACTTGTATTGCGATTGCGCCTATAATGGGAGTGCTGATGGCACTTCTTTGTATGTGGATATGGACATATTATTTCTATATGTCCAAAAAGCGTTTCGGCGGCATTACGGAAGAGACGGCAGGATATTTTCTGACATTGTGTGAACTCGCAGTTGTGCTTTTTATCGCTGTATTTGCAAAAACAGGCATGTGATGGGCGGATGGAAATGAAAATGACATGTGAGACGGACCGGGAAGGGTGCGTAACAAATAATGGAACAGAAAACGGAATAAAGAACGAAAACAAAGATGGCGTAAGAAGCGGAACGAAAACTGTCTCCGGAACAGGCGGCGCAAAGAAAACAGTCGTCGGGATTCTGGCTCATGTGGACGCCGGAAAGACAACGTTGGCCGAGAGTCTGCTGTATATCAGCGGCAGCATCCGAAAAGCGGGCAGGGTGGATCATCGGGATACGTTTTTGGATACGGATGCGCAGGAGCGGGCAAGAGGGATCACGATCTTCTCCAAACAGGCGGAGTTTTCCTGGAAAGATACGGACATAACCTTGCTGGATACACCGGGGCATGTGGATTTTTCGGCGGAAATGGAACGTACACTGCAGATTCTCGACTATGCGGTGCTGGTGGTCAGCGCTCCGGACGGTGTGCAGGAACATGTGCTGACGCTGTGGAAGCTGCTTTCGCGCTACAGGATCCCGGCGTTTGTGTTTGTCAATAAGATGGATATGCCCGAAAGCGACAGAGGGAAGCTCATGAAAGAGCTGCAGGAACGCCTTGGCGGATCGTGCATCGATTTTTCGGATGCCGGTCAGAACGCAGAGCCGTCGAAACAGCAGGAGCTGCTGGAAAATATTGCCGTCTGTGATGAGGATACGATGAACCGCTATCTGGAAACCGGCACGATCGAACCGGAAAAGATCAGGATGCTGATCGCCGGGCGCAGAATATTTCCGTGCTATTTCGGTTCGGCTTTGAAAATGACGGGAATCGGGGCATTTTTGGATGGTCTTGCAGGATACAGCCTGCGCAGGGAATATCCGGCGCAATTCGGCGCCAGGATCTATAAGATCGGCAGAGACAGTGCGGGAAACCGTTTGACCTATATGAAAATAACGGGAGGATGCTTACAGGTAAAGCAGACTTTGTGTGACAAAGAGCGTACATGGGAGGAGAAGGCGGATCAGATACGGATTTATTCCGGTACAAAATACAGACTGGAACAGGAGGCGCCTGCAGGAACGGTCTGCGCAGTGACGGGACTTGGCCGGACCTTTTCCGGAGAAGGACTCGGCATCGAACCGGAGAATGCGGCGCCGCTGCTTGCGCCGGTTATGACTTATCAGGTCATACTGCCTCCCGGATCGTATGTATAAGAACTTATGTCAACTTGCTGAAGAAGAACCGCAGCTTCATGTCGTTTGGAAGGAGCGGCTTGGCGAGATTCACGTTCAGCTTATGGGAGAGGTACAGATAGAAGTTTTAAAAAATTTAATAGCGGAGCGTTTTGGCGCAGCGGTGGCATTTGATGCAGGCAGCATTATTTATAAAGAAACGATAAAGACGGCGGCCCTGGGTGTAGGACATTTTGAACCGCTGCGTCATTATGCGGAAGTGCATCTGCTGCTGGAACCGGGGGAGGCCGGCAGCGGTCTGGTCTTTCAAACGGCATGCAGTACCGATATGCTGGACAGGAACTGGCAGCGTCTGATATTGACCCATTTGGAAGAAAAAGAGCATGTCGGTATTCTGGCGGGTGCACCGGTCACGGATATGAAAGTAACGCTGGTGGCAGGCCGGGCGCATCTGAAGCATACCGAAGGCGGCGATTTCAGACAGGCTACCTACCGGGCGCTCAGACAGGGACTGCACAGAGCGCAGTGCATACTCCTAGAGCCTGTTTACGAATTCCGGCTGGAACTGCCATCTGCCATGATCGGACGGGCCATGTCGGATATACAGGCGATGCACGGCAGCTTTGAAGGGCCTTTCGTAGAAGGAGAAATATCGATCCTGACAGGAAAAGCGCCTGCGGCATCCATGTGGGGATATCAGACGGAAGTAATGTCTTATTCGGGCGGCAGCGGCAGATTTTCCTGTACCTTAAAAGGATACGAACCATGTCATGATCAGGAAGAGGTACTGGCGCAGACTGCCTATGATGCAGAGCGGGATACGGACAATCCGGCATCTTCCGTGTTTTGTTCACACGGAGCCGGTTTTGTGGTGGACTGGGAAGATGCGGAGCGGTATATGCACGTGGAAAGTCCCGGCATACCGGGCCAAAACGGACAAAGCGCACAGGGCAGTGATGCGGGAACGGGCGGGCAGCCCGGGAGCGCAAAGAATCCAGGACGGGGAACCCTGCAGGGAACGCCTGCTTCCGATAAAGAACTGGAAGAAATCTTTAACAGGACATACGGCGGCAGGAACGCTTCGGGCGACGGGATTGCGGCAAGAAAAAAATGGGGAAGTCCGAAAGGCTCCCGAAGCGCTCTGGAGCACGACGCAGGGCGAAGCGGAGCGGCGGAACGAAACCGGGACGGAAACAGGCAGGAGCGCAGTATAGCATATAAGAAGGATACGGCTTCGGCATCCGGAGAGCAAAAGAAAGAAATTCTGCTCGTCGATGGCTATAATATCATCTTTGCATGGGAAGAATTAAGCGGACTGGCGAAGATAAACTTAGACAGCGCAAGAGGGAAGCTCATGGATATCTTAAGCAATTATCAGGGATACCGGAAAATGACGCTGATTCTTGTTTTTGACGCATATAAGGTAAAAGGCAGTCCGGGAAGTATCTCTTCTTATTATAATATTCATGTAGTTTATACGAAAGAAGCGGAGACGGCCGATCAGTATATCGAGAAGACGACGCATGAGATCGCGAAGAAACATCAGGTGACGGTGGCGACTTCGGATGGACTGGAACAGCTTATCATTATGGGACAGGGCGCAAGGCGCATTTCGGCAAGAGAATTGAAAGAGGACATTATGTCAACCAATCAGGAACTGCGGGAGCTTTTTTTAGAAAAAACAGATCATCAGAAGCAGTATTTGTTTGACGATCTGCCAAAACATCTGGCGGAACATATGGAAGCAGTCCGATTGGGGAAAAAGGAATTTTAAAAGAAACAGGGCCGGGATATACGGAAGGAAAGGAGTGAGATCATGTATTTGGTGTACTTTTTATTATGGATTGTTTTTAACGGGCAGTTTACGCTGGAGATTGCGGTATTCGGCCTGATCATTTCGGCAGCGGTATTTGCATTTACGTGCAGATTCGCGGATTACAGCATTGCCAAAGAAAAGAATGCGATGCGCAGCGCACTGCGTGTTCTGCAGTATATCGTTGTACTGGTGATGGAGATCGTCAAGGCCAATTTTGCGACCATCCGTCTGATCCTGTCCGAGAAAGAAGAAGCGGAGCCTGCACTTGTTTCGTTTAAGGCGAACCTGCATACACCGCTTGGACGCTCTTCTTTGGCCAATGCCATTACACTGACGCCGGGAACGATCACGGTGCTTCTGGAAAACAATGTGTATACGGTGCATTGTCTGGATGAAACTTTTGCGGAAGGCATCAACCGTTCCGTTTTTGTGGATATGTTGGAAACGTTTGAGAAGAAGTGTCCGGTAGCGGAGAAAACGAAGCAGTAACCTGCAAAACAGGCATTTTCGGAAGGAGTGTTGGAAAGTATGGGAAAAGGAATACCGGGGCTGGACCAGGCCTACCAGTTTCTCTTTGTCGGTGTACTGGTCGTTTTGGCAGTCATGATTATATTGTGTCTGATCCGCGCCATTATCGGGCCGCGGGTAACAGACAGGATCGTTGCCACGAATATGATGGGGACGATCGTCATGGTCATCATTGCCATATTGGCCATTATGCTTGGTGAAGGGTATCTGGTGGATATCTGTCTGATCTATGCGATGATCAGTTTTTTGGCAGTCGTTGTTCTGACGAAGGTTTATATGGGCATTTTCCGGGAGAAGAAGAGGGAGGAACGAGATGGAAGTCATTGAATGGATCCGCTTTATTTTCGGCGCTTTGTTTATGATTTGCGGACTGATCATCTTTCTGGTGGAAATGATCGGCGTATTCCGTTTCCGCTATGTTTTAAACAGAATGCATGCGGCGGCGCTTGGCGATACGCTTGGCATTGCCTGTTCCCTTGTCGGACTGATGATCATAAGCGGTTTTACGTTTACGTCGTTCAAGCTTTTTTGCGTTATCGCATTTTTATGGTTTTCCTCGCCTACGTCTTCCCATCTGATCGCCAGACTGGAAGTGTCTACGGATGAAGCGCGGAAGGAACATTACCGCTTCATAACGCTTGGTGAGTTAGAGAAGAAAAAGAAGGAAGAAGAAGGCCGGTAGAAAGGAATGGTGGTAGAAATGCAGGTATTTGTGAATCTGCTTTTGGGATTTTTGATCCTGTGCGCGGTTGCGGCGAGCCTGTCCAAAAATCTGTTGAATACCGTGCTGATATTTATGTCATACAGTCTGGTCATGTCCATCATATGGATTCTCTTGGAATCTCCGGATCTTGCGATCACGGAGGCGGCCGTAGGAGCCGGTGTGACCAGTGTATTGTTCTTCGTGACGTTAAAGAAGATTCATGCAATCTTAAAGACGGAAGCGAAAGCGGAATCGGAAAAGGGGGAAGAAGCGGATGAGCAGAAAGATCCCGAAACAGGAATATGAGAAGACCCTCTCATTTCGCCTGAGTCGATGGCTTAATGGAGAAAATGACACGTTTGTCGGAAAAATGGAAATGCGGCCCCAGGAAGAACCGCATGAAGATGACAGTGTCGTCATGAATCGGAAAAAAGAGCGGAAACAGCGTATGGAGCGGATCTATGATCTGGCGAATAACTGGGAAGTCAGCGGTTTTGAGAAACTGTATAAGATATTCAGCGCATTCTTTTGTCTGTTCATTGTCGCGATGCTGCTCATTGCCGTTTCCTATCTGCCTTCTTACGGACATGCGGAAAACCCCGTAAACAATGAAGTGGCGGAACGTTATATCGAAAGCGGTTTAGAGGAAACCGGAGCCGTCAATATTGTGACGGGCATGATTCTGGACTACAGGGCATTTGATACACTCGGAGAGTCGCACGTGCTTTTTATTGCGACCTGTACCGTGCTGATTTTACTGCGTAAAGATAAGAAAAAAGATGAAAAAGGAAACGATATTGAAGTAAGTGACCGTATTTATGAGCCGAAAAACGACGTGATCTTACAGACGGCGGCCCGTGTGCTTGTGCCGCCGATCATCATTTTCGGCATTTATGTGATTCTGGGAGGTCATTTGGGGCCCGGCGGCGGTTTCTCGGGCGGCGCCGTGATCGGCGCAGGACTGATCCTGTATCTGAATGCGTTTGGGTTCCGGAAGACGGAGCGGTTTTTTACGGGAAAAACCTATAAGGTGTTAAGTGTCTGTGCGCTTGGCTGCTACTGCCTTGCGAAGAGCTATTCTTTCTATACGGGAGCCAATCATATCGAGAGTATGATACCGCTTGGAAGGCCGGGAGCGATCCTTAGCAGCGGCCTGATCCTGATCTTGAATATCTGTGTCGGGATCGTTGTTGCCGGAACAATGTATACGTTTTATGTTATGTTTCGGAAAGGGGACTATTAAAATGGATTTTGCCAATTTTGTGACCAACTATGAAGAAGCCGTCTCAATGATCTTATTCGGTATCGGGTTTTCCAATCTGCTGATGCAGAAGAATCTGATCAAAAAGATTGTCGGCATGAATATTATGGACACCTCGGTCTATCTGTTTCTGGCGCTGAAAGGTTATATTGCAGGACATAAGGCGCCGATCGTTACAAACGGCGTGCAGAGTGTGGACGCTTATATCAACCCGATCCCGAGCGGCCTTGTACTGACAGGAATCGTTGTTTCGGTCTCCGTAACGGCGCTGATGCTGTCGCTTACGATCCGCCTTTACAACAGATACCATACGCTTGATCTGGACGAGATCTCCGTGATGCTCAAAAAGGAGGGATTGTAATGGCTCTGATACAGAATGTGCCTCTTGTGTCCATTTTGCTCTCTTTGTTTGCAGGGCCGGTATCGTCTGTGTTAGACGGGAAATGGGCGAAACGGCTGAATCTGTTTGTAATCACGTTCATCGGTATTTTATCGGCGGGACTTCTTTCATTTGTCATCGGAACGGATCAGGAATATGTCTATACGATGGGCCATTTTCCGGCGCCCTGGGGAAACGAGATCAGGGTCGGTGTGCTGGAAGCCGCAATGGCGCTGTTTTTCTGCATCATCATGTTTTTGTGTGTGATCGGCGGCGTGCTGGAACGGGAGCGGGAAATAGAGGAGACAAAGCAGAACCTGTATTATATTATGGTAAATCTGCTGTTGTGTTCCCTGCTTGCCCTGATCTATACGAACGATCTGTTTACGGCCTATGTCTTTGTGGAGATCAATACGATATCGGCCTGCGGTCTGATCATGATACGGCAGACGGGAAGGACGATCGAGGCGGCGACCAGATATATGATCATGAGTCTTCTCGGTTCGGGTCTTTTGCTGCTTGGAATCTGTTTCCTGTACAGTCTGACAGGGCATCTTTTGATGAGCAATATCAAAGAACAGGTGACGCTGCTGCAGGCATCGGGAGAATATCATATACCGCTTCTGACCGCAATCTGCCTGATGTCCGTAGGTATTGCGATCAAGAGCGCGCTGTATCCTTTTCATACATGGCTGCCGGACGCCTACGGCTATTCGACGCTGTCGTCCGCGGCAATCCTGTCTTCACTTGTATCAAAAGGGTATATTTTCCTGCTCGTGAAGATCTTTTACCGGGTGATCGGATTTGACATCATCAGGGAGAGCAAGGTGATCAACGTGCTTTTCATATTTGGCATAGCGGGGATGATTATGGGATCCGTCAATGCGATCAGGGCCAACAATATCAACAGAATGATCGCCTATTCGTCCGTTGCACAGATCGGTTATATTTATATGGGATTCGGTCTGGGAACGACGGCAGGCATTATTGCCAGCATTTATCATATCGTATCCCACGCGGCGACCAAATCGCTTTTGTTCGTGGCGGCGTCGGGAATTACGGACGCCTCAGCCAAAAGCGAGAATTTCTTCGACCTGACCGGGGCAGGGTACCGCAATAAACTGGCCGGGGCGGCCTTTACGGTAGGATCGCTTTCCATGGTCGGTTTTCCGATGTTTTCGGGATTTATTTCCAAGCTGCTTTTTTCACAGGCTGCGATGGGAAACAAACATAAAATATTGATCACTTTGATTGCTTTGGCGATCAGCGTTATTTTGAATGCGGTTTATTTCATGAAGACCGTGATCCGCATTTACACGCCGGAGAAAAAAGAAGTGATCATCGATAAAGGGTTCGAAGAGATCAGTATATGGGAGCAGCCGGCCAAAAGCGCTGCGTTAATATGCTTTATTGCACTGAATCTTTTGTTGGGACTCAGTTCCGAGCCGGTGATCCGGCTGATCGAGCGCGGGCTTGAGATGTTCGGATAATATGTGAAACAGTGCGGTTCGAAACTTTCGGGCCGGGAGAGTGATACGGCAAAGTTCAAAATTTTGAACAAGAGGAAAGGCAGGCATGTGGTTATGGATGCGTTTATAGAGGGAATGAAAATGTTTGCTCCGGTATTGTTGTCGGGCATGAGCGGGATCGGACTGCTGTTTTCTTCCTTTCGGTCTCATATCCGAGAAACGGAAAACGGGAGTGAAAATGCGGAAAATAAAGAAAGTCCGGCAGACACGGCGGATTCTTTGAAGAAGCTGCACATCTTTGTAGGAATTGTTTTGACTGTAGCAGTCATTATGGCGCTTGTTTCGGTCTGGACGAAAGAAAGAAGCGTTACCCTGTTCTATCTGGCAGACCGGGTTCCGGTTTATTTCCATGTGGATGCGCTGGGAAGGCTTTTTATTACGCTGACGAGTGTGATATGGCCTGCAGCAGGCGTTTATGCATTCCAATATATGAAGCATGAGGGAGAAGAAAAGCGGTTTTTCGGATTTTTCCTGCTGCTGTATGGCGTTTTGCTGTCGCTTGAGTCAGCGGGGAACCTGATTACGTTTTATTTTTTCTATGAACTGATGACGCTTTCTTCCATGCCGCTTGTGATGCATAACGGTTCGAAGGAATCCATTATGGCGGGGCTCAAATATTTATTCTATTCGCTGTGCGGCGCCTACTTCGCATTGTTTGGTATTTATTTTCTGTATCAGTACTGTGATACGTTGAACTTTACGGCAGGCGGCACTTTGGATATGACATTGGTGTCAGGGAATGTACAGATACTGCAGATCGCGGTCTTTTTGATGATCATCGGTTTCGGGACGAAAGCAGGCATGCTTCCGTTTCATTCCTGGCTGACGGCGGCGCATCCCGCCGCGCCCGCACCTGCGTCCGCGGCATTATCCTCCATTATTGTAAAAAGCGGTGTGCTTGCTACAATCCGTGCGGTGTATTACATTGTCGGTATGGAATTTATCCGGGGAACATGGGTGCAGACGGTATGGATGATCTTAACGCTGCTCACGGTATTTATGGGATCGATGCTGGCGTACCGGGAAAAAGTGTTTAAGAAAAGACTGGCCTACTCCACGATCTCCCAGGTGTCGTATATTCTGTTCGGTCTTTCGCTTGGCAGCTATATGGCCATGACAGGCGCTCTTTTGCATGTTGTGTTCCATGCTTTTATTAAATGTGCATTGTTTTTGACGGCAGGTACGTTTATTTACAGGACAGACAGGATAAGAGCGGACGAATACAGCGGCATCGGCAGACAGATGAAGGTGACGTTATGGGGATATACGTTTGCGTCATTGGCGCTTATCGGCATTCCGCCGTTTAGCGGCTTTACCAGCAAATGGTATCTGGCGCTTGGAGCGCTTTCTTCGGAAACAGGGTTTTTTGCGTTCCTGGGGCCTGTTGTATTGCTTGTGAGCGCGCTTTTGACTGCAGGTTATCTGCTTCCTGTCACAGTGAAGGGGTTTTTGCCGGGAAAGGTTACCGATATTCCTGTAAAAAAAGAACCGTTTGATAAGATGACGGCAGTCGTTCTGATTCTTTGCATTGTTACCGTTATCCTGGGGATCTGGCCGAATCCGCTTATCCGCTTTGCAGAGCAGATCGCGGCTTCACTTTGGTGTTAATAAAAAGGGGGAAATTCATATGCGTGCATATTATATGGTGATCGCGGTGCTGCTGCCGATGCTTGGCGGGGCGCTTATTCCGCTGATACCCTTTCGAAAAAGAAGCGTTATGGCGCTGTATATGGAGTTTGTCGTACTTGCGACGTCGATCCTGACGTTTCTGCTGATTTTTCACCGTCCGGAGAATGCGTTTGTCCTGTTTCGGTTTACGGGACGGTTAAGCATCAGTCTGCGCTTAGACGGTGCGGGGAGCGTGTTTGCTACGATACTGGCATTTTTGTGGCCGCTTGCCACGCTGTATGCGTCTGAATATATGAAGCATGAGGAACGGGAAAAGATATTTTTTATGTTCTATACGGTAACGTATGGCGTTACGCTCGGTATTGCGATGGCAGAAGATATCGTTACGATGTACTTTTTCTATGAGATGCTTACCATGGTCACGCTGCCGCTTGTCCTGCATACCCTTACAAGAGAAGCGGTGCTTGCAAGCCGGACGTATCTGTATTATTCCCTCGGCGGGGCGGCGTTTGCCTTTATCGGCATGATCTATATTCTGGTTTACGGAACGACGTCCAATTTTACGCCGGGCGGTGTGCTCGATCCGGCGAAGATCGGGGATAAGATGAATCTGCTGCCGTTGATCTATGCGATCTGCTTCTGCGGATTCAGCGTGAAGGCGGCGATGTGTCCTTTTAGTGCGTGGCTTCCCAAAGCCGGTGTTGCGCCAACGCCTGTGACGGCGCTTCTGCATGCCGTAGCGGTCGTCAAGGCCGGCGCGTTTGCCACTCTGCGCATCACGTATTTCAGTTTCGGGACGGAACTGCTGCGGGGAACGTGGG
>ERZ777011.2763-NODE-2763-length-12865-cov-2.816628_pt1 | contig 12865 bp, 5 predicted proteins | sample MGYA00374964_ERZ777011 | MGnify/ENA primary metagenome ERZ777011 (study PRJEB29310, sample SAMD00008975) | mouse gut metagenome | study: EMG produced TPA metagenomics assembly of the Metagenome analysis of fecal microbiota from mouse which was promoted...
ACTGGAAAATCTAAAAATTTTTACTTCGCATTATACCATTGTCAAAGACGTTTTAAGATATTAATAATAAATGCATTAATTGATACATTTTTTGCTATAATTAACTAAATCAACTGCTCTTAATCTGATTAATCGCATATTTCATCAGCATTTCTTACTTGAATAATAATTTAATTGATATTCACCAATAAATTAGGTACAATATCAAGTATCAATGGATAAAAGGTGATGATATTGGCATTAGTAAATATTGGTTTTGAAACAGAACAAATTGAATATAAAAAAGCGTTGGCGAGCTAAAGGAAGCGGTGCTTTCCATTGTTGCAATTTTGAATAAGCACCAGAAGGGCGAGCTGTATTTTGGTGTAAAAAACGATGGAACGGTAATCGGACAGGAAATCAGTGATGAATCTTTGCGGAAAGTAAGTCAGGCAATTGGAAATCATATTAAACCTGCTATTTATCCTGAAATAAAAATCATGCAATTTGGCGACAGAGAGACTATCTTAGTGCGCTTTGAAGGTATGAGGCGTCCGTATCTTGCCTACAATGTTCCGAGAATAAGAGTGGCTGACGAAGATCTTGTTATGGATCAGGATACTTATGATACTATGATACGAAAACGTGATAATACTGAATATTCATGGGAGAAAAGAGTGTCTGAGTATACAATTGACGATGTAAATGAGGAAGCTTTTTTGGGGTATTTAAAGAAAGCAAAAGAAGCCGGACGAATTGATTTTGAGGATACGGATGTAAAAACTGTTTTAGACAAGCTGGAGCTGATAGAGGGCAATTATTTTTTAAATGCAGGTGCCGCGCTTTTTTGCAATTGTGGTATTGTCAATGAATTACAGATTGCAAAGTTTGCGTCTGATGAACGTCTGACATTTACTGATATACGCAGATACAGCGGTTCTGTGATGGAATTAAAGAAAAAAGCTGAACAGTATATTATTGATGCGATGGATTGGCGTGTTGAGTTTGGAAATTTAACCAGACAGGAAATACCGGAAATTCCATTGGATGCACTTAGGGAGGCAATTACAAATTCTTTCGGGCATAGAATGTTCGATAGTGGTCAAAGCAATGAAATCTCTATTTTCAAAAACAGAATTGAGATTTATAATCCTGGCGCTTTTCCTGCAAATAAAACTCCGGAAAGTTATGTGGCTGGAAATCAAAGGCCAATTCGCAGAAATCCTTTAATTGCCCGTACATTGTATTATTCTAAAGACATGGAAAGCTTTGCAACAGGTTTAAAGCGTATTAAAGATGCCTGCGACAAGGCCGGATGCAGGGTGGAATTTGAAACGCCGGATGACGGTTTTATTGTCATTTTTTATCGGCATGGTACTCCCAAATTGAGCGGTATCGCTCAAAAAACCGCTCAAAAAGAAAAAAAGACCGCTCAAAAAAAAGAAAGGATCGACGCGTTGCTTGAATACTGCAAAGAGCCGAGAGACAGAGAGGAAATGATGGGATTTCTTGGTATAAAGCATAGGACCACGTTCAGAAACGATTACCTGAATCCATTATTGCTTGAAGGGAAAATTGCAATGACAATGCCCGATAAGCCGCGAAGCAAGAGTCAAAAATTTTATTCCATTTAACTTTTGCAGAAGTTTTTGATAAATAAATTTTGTAATTTGTAGCAATAGGAGTAACTTCAAAAACATTTTTTTACGGTGGACTTCAAGGAGCCATAATAAGTTAACAAAGAAAAAATTTTTTTAAGCTCACAGGAGGTAGAAACATGAGCTACGGCGTCATAGGGGGTGCGGATGGCCCAACATCCATTTTCTTAGCCGGAAAGATAGGTTTTCATTGGATAAACATATTTGGACTTATTTTTGTGGTATTACTGCTGATTCCCAACATAATTTACGCCATGAAATTCAGGAATCAAACAAATAAATGCCCCAATAAGGCTATGAATATCCTGGAGCAAATCGGAAGATATGCCTCCATGTTTTTTATGGTTTTCAATATAGGTATTGCGGAATCCGGTTTTTCCTCCGTTGGCGCATTTCTTTTATACGGGATAGGCAATGCCCTTTTGACGCTGCTTTACTGGGTGGTGTGGATGTTGTATTTTTATAAACAGGATTCCAAAAAGGCGCTTACGCTTGCCGTTCTTCCGGCCTGTATATTTGTGCTCAGCGGCATTACGTCTGGACATGTTTTGCTGGTGATAAGCGGCGTGATTTTCGCTGTTGGGCACATATATGTTACTAGTACGGCCTTGCCCAAATAACGGTGAATACAGCATCTGCCTTTCGAGCCGGTGCTGCGTTGTCATCAGTCAACGATGCACCGCATCGCCTCCTTCTTCCGCCTTGCCCTGACACGAAAATCAGACGCTGAATTTCACCATTATTTCTGCAAGGCTGTACCAGACAAAATCATGCATGATAAGAGCAGCCATATAACCGGAACTGTGTATTTTTATGGACAGTGAGGGTATGATGCAGGGGATTTTATCGTCATTCGCATCGTTAGGTATAGCCTGCGGTATATGAAAATAGATTTTATTTATTGCCTGTAAGGGGGATACAGATGAAAAAGGGGATACAGATGGAAAATCCGGGTTTTGAAACGTTTCGGAAAGTGAAAATTCAGGCGGCCGTAATCACCAGTTTACTGGCGGCGGCAGTTTTCACCATCAGGGCGGCGATCACAGGAATTACATATGATGAAGCCTTTACCTATCTGGCTTATGCAAGGCCGCTTATGGACAGTCCCACGATTTCCATGTTGGGAAGTATTTTCTGGGGAAGCGTTGCGAACAATCACTGGCTCAATACGTTCTTAATTGCCCTGGTCTGCGGCACGCTGAAAATACAGTACAGTGAATTTTTGATACGCCTTCCTTCCGTTATAATGGGGTGCGCATATTTAGGACTGGTTTTGTGGGAATTTTGCAAAGGGAGATTTACCGGGATACAGTATGCTGTTTTGACCTTTTGTTATTATGCGGCGGAATTTTTTGGTCTGGCAAGAGGGTATGGGATGGCCACCATGCTTGTGCTGGGAGGCATCCTTTTGTATAACCGGTGGAAAATGGGGAAATATGAAAAACATTACCTGCTTTTGCTGTCAGTCGGCGTATTCATCTTATCGGCCTACGCCAATTCCGTTACGCTGGCGATCTGTTTTTGCATGGGAATCGTGATGGCGGAGCATTTGATTTTGGAAAGAAAGCTGATTCCATTTATCAGGAAATGCTGGCCCGTTCTGATTGTTTATGCAGGGGCGGGACTTGTGATTGTGAAATATCACTTTCGGGTGTCAGGCGAGGGGATGCCCCTGTGGGCCTCGTCGGGAAGCAGTATATACGGCATTATGGCGGAGTATGTGAGCATGCTGCTTTACGGGGATGGGGTAATTCGGCTTGTCAGCTTTTTGCTTTTGGTTTTGACGGCGGCAGCGGTCGTTTATCTGGCCGTTAGAAAGAAGCTTTTGGAATGTGATTTGGGGATTGCCTGCCTTGTCTATTTTCTCTTTTTGGTAAGCATGGACGTGGTATTTAAAAGAGGCGGTTTTTATGGGAGAACGCTTCTGCCGGCTTATCCTTTGGTGGCGCTGGGAATTTATGAGCTGCTTGGCGCGGCGGTACGGGATTTGCAGGAAAAAATTCATGGGCTTAATCGAAAAATGCATTTTGCGGGAAAGATTTTTGGGATATTGTTTGTCCTGACGCTTTTCTTTATGTATGTGGGAAAAATTAATCTGCTAAGGACCAGAGACTGGTACGATGATTATAATATAAAAGTTGATTTTTACTGTAATCCGGATTTTTCTTCGGAAGGTGATCATGCCAGCGTTATTTTTTATCGGGAAAAGAAAGAATGGGATAAGGAGAATCTGTTCCGGGAATATCTTGGGGAAGAGAAAAATAGCTATATGTTAGAGTGACGCTTTGATGTTACTTTTCACGGCCAATGAGTAAGGCGGCAGGAAAACGGACATTTGACGAACGCCGCTTAAGAACTTTTAAGATTTTAGGGGTAAAAGAACATGTGTGCATGTTCGCTTTACCCATGGAGACAAAAATGGATACATTCATAATTATAGCAATATTTCTTGGTGCGGGCCTTTTTTTAAATCGGCTGATTGATTTGATATTCAGGCTTATAGCAAAGAAAAGAAACAGCAGTCACCTGCATTTTTTTAAAAGCATGGCGAACGCTGTGGTGGTTGTACTTGTAATTTATTCATTGGCACAGCAGTTTTCCGTTACCAAGGATTTAAGTACCACTATTTTGCAAAGCGGTTCTTTGATTGTGGCGATTGCAACCTTTGCCGCACAGCAGGCGTTGTCGAATGTGATAAGCGGTATTTCTTTATCCGCCACCAGACCTTATGATGTGGACGATAAAATAAAGGTGGTGCAGGGCGGCAGCGTTGTGGCGGAAGGAATTGTAAAGGATATTACTTTAAGGCATACCATTATCCGCCAGTACAATGGGGAGAGCTGTATTGTCCCTAATTCGGTGATGGATTTGGCGGTTATCACAAACACTAATTTTACGGAAAATATCGGAAATTTCATAGAGGTAACCGTCAGCTACGATGCGGATCTGCAGGAGGCCATGGATATCGTGCAGAGAATATGTGTCGATCACGAGTTGACGTTAAATACCATGGAAAATAAAGTTTTTGTAAAAGGTTATTCGGAAAATGGCGTGACATTAAAAACAACCGTTTGGACGAAAACCTTAGACGAAAGCTTTCGGGCGTGCAGCGAGATAAGAGTGAGGATTATAGAGCGGTTCAGGGAGAGAAATATAAAGATATCCTACCATATTATCACCATAAGCAACGAATAAGGATGCACGGTGTCTGTCAGACATATAAAAAAGCCCAAAGATCTTAAAGATAAGGAAATAAAGAAAAAGAACGAAAAGCCGGATAATTGAAAAGTGAAGCAATTGAAAAGAAAAGGCTATCGGAGAAATGGAGGATTGACATGAACAGGGAAGAAGCAAGAGAGCGCGCCAGGGAGCTGGTGGGGAAAATGACTTTGGAGGAAAAAGCGTCGCAGCTAAGGTATGACGCGCCTGCCATAGAGCGTTTGGGCATACCGGCGTACAACTGGTGGAATGAAGCGCTCCACGGGGTGGCAAGAGCCGGACAGGCCACGGTATTTCCGCAGGCGATTGGTCTGGGAGCAACGTTTGATGAAGAACTGCTCCACGAGATAGGAGGCGTGATTGCCGAGGAAGGCCGGGCAAAATTTAATGCCTATTCGAAGCAGGGGGACAGGGATATTTATAAGGGCCTCACATTTTGGGCGCCCAACATCAATATTTTCCGAGACCCCAGATGGGGAAGGGGACATGAGACTTACGGGGAAGACCCTTATCTGACCGGCAGGATGGGCGTCAATTTCGTAAAAGGCATTCAGGGCGACGGGCCTTACATGAAAGCGGCGGCCTGCGCAAAGCACTTTGCGGTGCATTCGGGGCCGGAAGAGCTGCGCCATGAATTTGACGCGTCGGTTTCGGCTAAGGATATGGAGGAAACTTATTTCCCCGCCTTTGAAGCGCTGGTAAAAGAGGGGAAAGTGGAAGCGGTGATGGGCGCATACAACCGCACCAATGGAGAGCCCTGCTGCGGCAGCAAAACCTTGATAGAGGATACTTTGAGAAAAAAATGGGGCTTTGAGGGACATTTTGTGTCGGACTGCGGAGCCATCCAGGACTTTCATATGAGCCACGGCATAACGGCCTCGCCCAAAGAGTCCGCCGCCATGGCGCTTAACGCGGGATGCGACGTGAACTGTGGAAATACCTATCTCCATATATTAAGCGCCCTTCAGGACGGACTTGTGACGGAGGAAGCCATTACTGACGCGGCTGTCAGGCTTTTTACCACCAGATATCTGCTGGGATTGTTTGAGGAGACGGAATATGACAGGATTGCCTATGACAAAGTGGAGTGCCGGGAGCATCTTCATCTGGCGTTAAAGGCGGCCGAAAAGAGTTTTGTTCTGCTGAAAAACGATGGGATTTTACCTCTCCGAAAGGATAAGCTGAAAACCATAGGGGTGATTGGGCCTAACGCGGACAGCCGTCAGGCTCTGATTGGAAATTATCACGGGACAGCCACGGAGTACGTGACGATTTTAGACGGAATCCGGGAGTATGCGGGGGAGGATATCAGGGTTTATTATTCCGTTGGGGCCGGACTTTTCCAGGACAAAACGGAGCAGATAGCCCTTCCTCATGACAGACTTTCCGAGGCAAAAATAGTTGCGCAGCACAGCGATGTGGTGATTTTGTGCGTGGGACTTGACGAGACCTTAGAGGGAGAGGAGGGGGATTCCAACAACAGCTATGCTTCCGGGGATAAAGTATCGCTCAAGTTGCCGGATTCACAGTTAGCGCTTATGGAGGCCGTGGCGGAAACCGGGAAACCTGTGATTCTGTGCCTGTGTGCGGGAAGCGATATTGATTTAAGCTTTGCCGGCGAGCATTTTAACGCGGTGCTGCAGCTCTGGTATCCGGGGGCCCAGGGAGGAAGGGCGGCTGCCAAAACGCTCTTTGGGGAAGTATCCGCCTTTGGAAAGCTGCCTGTTACCTTTTATGAAACTTTGGAGGAACTGCCCGAATTTACGGACTATTCCATGAAAGGGAGAACCTACCGCTATATGGAGAAAAAGGCGCAATATCCCTTCGGCTTTGGCCTAAACTATGGGAAGACCGCCGTAAAGGAAGCGGTGTTAAAGGACGGACAGATTGAGGCAACAGTGGAAAACAAAGGAGAATTTGATACGGAGGAAGTGGTACAGGTATATATCAGGTGCGAGGATTCCCAATTCGCGCCTCCCAATCCCCAGTTGTGCGGGTTTAAGAGGGTTTTTGTGAAGGCAAAGGAAAGCGTAAGTGTGGAAATTCCAATTTCACCCCGTGCCTACACGGTGGTGGACGAGGAGGGAAACAGGTTTACCCCCGGCGGCGCGTATACCTTGTACGTGGGCCTTGGACAGCCTGACGGGAGAACGGAAGAACTGATCGGGTCAAAACCGGTGGCGCTTCAAAAGAATATGGATAAAGAGGTATAAAAGATTATCCGCTTAAAATGAAAAAAATTTTTTGGGCTGATGTGACGGCGTCGGACTTTTTTGAGGCTGTTGCAAAATGAGACGTTCTACAAGATATAGTTCATACCTATGCGACAATGAAACTATATCTTGTAGATAACGCTTGTTTTGCGACAGCCATATTTGTTGTAAACAGTGGGTTTGCAGGGCCTTGGAGGCATTTGCGCCTTATTGACAAAAAGTCAGTAATGAATATAATAAAACTTACATTATGTGAGGACGAATTTTACCGGGAAATAATCCGGCGGTTGACCAAATTGGTTAACAAACGAAAGGCAGAGCGTTACTTTCGAAGAAAGAAACGCAGCGGTGCGCCGGTGAAAATACATGAATGACTTATATGGTCAATCATTTAACAACCGCTAATAACTAAACGGCTGCCAAATGATAAACGGAGAGAAAAGGAGAAAATGTTTATGAAACGAATGATGGCATGGATGATGACAATTTGTCTGATTGCGGCATGGGTTCTTCCGGTTCATGCGGGAGAAATAAACACACCCGGGCAGGGCACGGTGGGTTTGTCTTCATCGACTCCGGGGAGTTCGGATGTAAACAGTCCGACGAGCGATGGAGGAAATCCGAATCAACCGGGAAATATGGATGAGGCACAAAAGAAGGAACAGGTATCGCCTTCTACGGAAACGCCTGCGCCTGCTTCACCGGAGAAAACGGCGGAAGTGTCAGAAAAACCGGAGAAAACGGCGGAGGCGTCAGAAAAACCGGAAAAGACGCCCGAGGCATCCGAAACGCCAAAAGAGACGCCCTCAACGGAACCGACGGAGAAACCGTCACAGATTCCTACGGAGGCGCCCGGCGAATTGCCGTCAACATCGCCTGAGGGAACGCCGGAGGCATCTGCTGCCGTATCCGGTTCTCCCTCAGGAACGCCCACAGCGACGCCTTCCGTTTCCCCTACGGCCTCGGCAACCCCTTCCGCTTCTCCTGTGCTTATGAATAACAGAAGCTGGAATAACCGACAGGCGTCATCCGGCGATACGGGCGGCGTGGAAGTGATTTTGATGAACGCCCTTCCTATCCACGATAACAGCACGATCACATTAAATGTATCACTGGAAAATGCGGGCAGCGAAGAGGTATATCTGAAAAATAATTCGGACAAGCATCCGGTTTTGTTTGAAGGACTGCCGGCGGGAACCTATCGTTTAAGAATAACGGAGAAAGATACCGGCAGCTCCGGCTTTGGCTTCCTTCCCTATGAACAGGACATTACGGTGGAAAGGGATACAAAGGTTGCGGAAGTTTATACCGGCTTTGTAGAATTAGATGGAGTGAAATATGAGCAGGGCGCGCCCCATCCCGGCGCTATGCTGATTGGAGACGTGAACAGGGACGGCAAGATTGACGACGGGGATAAGGACGCCATTATGGAGGCCGTAAGCCGGGGAACGAACGGTGCGTTTGTGGGAAACGCAAATGAAAACCCTACGGATTTAAACAAGGACGGTCAGACGGATCTTGTGGATTTGCAGTACTATGCAAACAGCAAGGAAAAAATTGACGGAAATGCCAATACCACTGCGACCCTGTACGGCAGACTTTCTTCTAATGCCGTTCAGGTAAATATTGAAAATAATACCCAGGTGGTGGAAGGAAAGCCGGAGAATCTTTTAAAGAATAACGGCGAAGGGGTGACACTAAAGTGCCAGGGATCGGACGGCCCGATTTCTAAGGACGCACCGGTTGAGATAGGCTTTAACCTGGAAAGCGACAGTCAGTCATCTCAGGAGGCGGCGGAAATCACTTTTGATATGAAGGAAACGCCTGTTGAGAGCGGACTGGTGACTGTGCTGCCAAAAGATGGGGAGGAAGGCAAAGACGAGATATATTTTCATATCGTAAATGGCGAAGCAGTGCGTGCCAAGGGGGCAGAAGGATTTGCCCTATATGCGGGAACAGAAGGGAAAAACGGCGTACTGACCATTGATTTAGGCGGAAAAATTGCCATAAAGAAAGTGACGTTTAAAATTACCGGGATAAAGTCCGGTGAGAATTTAAATCTGGCAAAGATATCTAAGGTGGAATTTTTAAATGACACGGAAAACAGAATTCCTGAACCGGAAATGAATGTGCCCACAGGATTTAACGGGACGCCTGGGAATAAATCCTTCCGATTAACCTGGAATGGACAGGTTAATATAACCGGTTACGAGGTGAAGATCAGCTATCAGGGACAGGAGCAGGTGGTACGCGTAGCTTCCAATCAGTTAGAGGTAAAGTCCTTTAACGGCAGTAAGCTGAAAAATGGCGAAGCCTATGAGGTAAGCGTTCAGTCGGTAAACGGTACATGGAGCAGCGGCTATTGCGCTTCCGAGAATGTAAGTCCGGTTATTACGAGTCGGCCGGATGCGCCGGATAATTTAAAAGCCACAGGCGGATACCGCCGTATCAGCCTCACGTGGAAAAACATGGAGGACACGGATACTTACAATGTTTATTACAAGGCGGAGGGCGAGAGCTCTTACACCCGGATTACCGGCATAGATCAAAACCGCCATGTGCTCCATGATCTCAAGGACGAAACTTTATACGAAATTTATGTGACCGGTGTAAACGAGCTGGGGGAAAGCAACCCGTCTATCCATTCCGAGGCCCGTACAATCACCATTAAACCGGCGCAGATGCCGAATTATAAGCTGATTAACGAGTCCAATGGAAAGGGAAAGGTGAGCGCCCATATTACAAACGTCACCCATGGCAGAGGGTCGATGGAGAACAGCTCTTTAGATACGGATAAAAACAGCGCCCTTGGCACTGTGGATAAGGACGCAGCTTCTTATTATCAAATACTTGACTGGGACGATGGGGCGCAGTACCCTTCCGCTTCCAAAGGATTACTTTTTACACTGGATGATTATTATGAGATGAGCTACATTGCCTTTGCGGAGGCTGAGGACATCGGATGGTACAGCGGCGCATATGTTTACTATTATGACGAAGAACACCAGAATGAAGGAGTCACGGCCCAAAATGTATCTTTGCTGCAAAAGACAGATGAAAACGGGCGGAAATACTATATGATCAAATTGGCGCAGCCTATCAGGGCAAATAAGATAAGGCTGGGCTTTACAAGAGGAAATAACCTGTATAACATTGTGATTTCCGAAGTAAATTTTTACTATTACGACAGTCTGGAAAATGACATTCTTGCTCTTTACGCGGACGATTTACATACAACACTTAAGTCGGACGTGACGGAAGAAACCATAAACGAACTGCAAAAACGTCTGGATACGAAGGATGCAAAGAGCGGGGAATACCATCCGGAGAGAGATATGCTGCAAAGAGAGCTGGATAATGCTAAAGGACTTTTATCTTCAGGTTTTCAGGATGTGGTGGAAATAAGTCCTACAATCACCGCATCCAAAGACGGACATCTGGGATTTGGCGGGCTGAACGCATGGCAGCCTCTTGGCGTTACCGCCTATGAAGGAGAGCAGATCGTGGTATATGTGGGACATAACCAGCTAAAGACCGGTTCCAATTCGGCCCTTAAGCTAATTGCCACCCAATACCATGCGGAGTCGGGTTCCTTTGCCAAAGAGGTGGCGACGCTTAAAGTGGGGCGCAATGAAATTACCATCCCCTCAATACAGAGCCTTGCCTGCGAAGGTGGCGGCGCTCTTTACGTTCAGTATACGGGAAACAATGAAAACGACAGGTACGCGGTGCGGGTAAGCGGCGGTGCAAAGGAGCCTGTGCTGAACCTGTACGGCATTACCGATTCCGCCATAAGAAAAGAACGCATCACGGCCTATGTGGAAGAATTAGACGCCCACGTGGCGGCTTTGGAGGAAAACCATAAAAATATCCACCAAATGGCTGGGGAGAACAATAAAGTAAACCGCAGCTATGAGGAAACCAACTGTATTTTAGGCGCTACGGATATTATGCTGGATCAGATGATGCTGTCCGTATCCGCAAAACAGATCCTGTCAGGGCTTGGAAAGGGCACGGTTTCGGAGCGGGTCGATAAGCTGGATCAGTCCCTTACGGCTATGGAAAAGATGATGGAACTGTTTTACCAGCATAAAGGGCTCAGCAATGAGGCCGGTGCGCCGGCTTCGGATCGACTGCCGGTCCAGCATTTAAACATTCGTTATATGAGAATGTTTGCCGGAGCTTTTATGTATGCGGCCGGAAACCACATCGGAATTGAATGGGGCTCCGTACCCGGATTAGCCGGCGCGGTGCCGGTTCGGACCGATGCAGATGGCAAGTATCTGAGCGGAAACTATTTTGGGTGGGGAATCAGCCATGAAATAGGGCATAACATTAACCAGGGCAGTTATGCCATAGCGGAGGTAACCAACAATTACTTTGCCCAGCTGACCAAATCAAGGGACAGCAACGACACCGTGCGTTTTACTTATGACAATGTTTATAAAAAGGTGACCTCCAATACGGTGGGAATCCCCTCCAATGTGTTTACCCACCTTGCTATGTACTGGCAGCTTCACCTTGCCTATGACAGAGGCTACAACTATCAGACCTATAACAGTTATGCGGATCAGCAGGCGAATCTGTTCTACGCAAGAGTGGATTCCTACAGCAGGGATACCTCCCGGGCGAAAGGGAATTTGAAGCTTGACGGCGACAAGAACCAGAATATTATGCGCCTTGCCTGCGCCGCGGCGGAAAAGGATTTGACGGAATTTTTCATGCGGTGGGGTCTTATTCCCGACGAAGAAACATTCCGCTATGCGGGACAGTTTGATAAAGAGGAGAGGGCAATCTATTATCTGACGGACGATGCAAGAGTATATGAAATAGAAAACGGAACCGGCGCGACCATAAAGGGAAGGGATGTCGTAAGTTCCGACAGCAAGGCGACGGTCAGCAAAAATGTGCCCAACGAGGTAACCGTTTCCATCGAAACAACAGCGAATCAGGAAGTGATTTTAGGCTACGAAATCGCCAGATACTCCTACGAAAACGGTATGCCGGTTCGTCAGGTGGTCGGATTTGCCACGGAAAATACTTATGTGGATCATGTGGCGACCATTAACAACAGGGTATTGACTTATGAAGTTACTGCAGTGGATAAATTTGGTTACCGGTCAGAGGCGCGGAAAATCGGAGACGTGAGAATATCCCATGACGGCAGTCAGGATAAATCCATGTGGGATGTGACCACCAATATGCTTTCAAATGCGGATAAAGCCGACGAGGCGGTAGAGGATGATCCTTGCGAACCGGAGACAGTTTCGGATATTTACAGGGTCATTGACAACGAGTACGGCAAAGACTACGAAGGACAGACCACAGGCGCCGATGCGGAAATCGTAATTGAAATGAAGCGGATTCTGGAAGTGTGCGGACTGAAAATCACTTCGAAGTCCGGCGCGCCCATAGGCAATTATACCGTTGAGGTAAGCCTGGACGGCAGCAGCTGGACGACCGTAAAGACGGGAAGCTTTGAAGATAAGAGCGGAAGCCAGGTAGCCTATTTTGAAAACGCGGATAAAGATCCATGGGTATGCACCTACGACGCCGCTTACGTAAGGCTCAGAGCGCCGGGACAGATGAAAATGTCCCTTGCGGAGGTAGACTTGCTTGGGCCTTCGGGCGACAGCATTTCCTTTGGGGTAAAGGAAGACAGTACCCAGGGGGCGGTAGGAATTTTAAGTGCGGATTACACCTATGCGGCGGGTAAGAAAATTCCGAAGGGCTCTATGATTTTTACCGGAAGCTACAAAGGAAATCCGGCCTACAATGTAGTGGTTCTCTATGATG
>ERZ777011.2764-NODE-2764-length-12855-cov-4.212266_pt1 | contig 12855 bp, 13 predicted proteins | sample MGYA00374964_ERZ777011 | MGnify/ENA primary metagenome ERZ777011 (study PRJEB29310, sample SAMD00008975) | mouse gut metagenome | study: EMG produced TPA metagenomics assembly of the Metagenome analysis of fecal microbiota from mouse which was promoted...
AAGCCCACTGGAACGAATGTGAGGCATCACACACTCTATCCAGCGGGCTTTTTACAGTATTTCCTACGGCTGCGGCGGCTGATAGCTCCTTATGGCTGGAAAATAAAGAATCGCATCTAAGCCAAGCTCATCAATCGAAACGCCTTCAAGCTCCAAGTGCGGATCGTCAAAATTCTTCGACTCCAGGTAGCGGGTCAGCTGCGCCAGAACATCAAAAAGATTTTGTTCTGGCTTCAGAATAATACCAATAGTCTTCCTTCCAAACATCATACGCCCCGAATAATCCTCATAGATTTTGAAATCGTTCTCCTTGCAGAATTCTCGAATCAAATCCGTCAACACAAATACCCCTCCTTCGTAAACAGATATGTACCTAAAAAGCACCTTACGTTCAATCAGCGGCCCGCCAGTATGTTTGCCGCAGCTTATAGTATGTTGTCTTTCTCACTCGAAGCTCACGCATCGCATCCACGGCCTTAAGCTGGCCGGAGTCAACCAGGGCCATGACTTGTTCGTAGTTGTCAGGCTTAGCGATAGAGGGCCTGCCGAAGCGAACACCTTTGGCTTTGGCAACAGCAATGCCTTCCTCCTGCCGCCGATGAATCTTGACACGCTCCTCCTCGGCCACACTCGCCATGACCTCTATCAGTATATTACTGACCATATCCAGCACCCAATCCTGGCCTCCGCAGTCGATGAGCGTGGTAGGAACATTCAGAATCTTGACACGGATACCCTCGGCTTTGAACCATTCAAGCTCACTCTTAACCATCGTCTTATTGCGGCCCAGGCGATCTAATTCTGTAACAACCAGAGTATCACCAGGGCGAAGTAACTTCTCCTTCAGAGAAAGATAACCAAGGCGGTTGAAATCCCTGCCAGACTCTTTGTCGGCGATGATATTGCGCTCCTCAACGCCATATTCCAGCAACGCCTGAACCTGTCTGTCCTCGTGTTGCTGAACCGTGGAAACTCTGGCATAGCCAAACTCTTTTTGCACAGGATGTAGCCACCTCCCAATTTTTGTTGAGTTAAACCGCCCGTAAACGTCCCCACAAACGGGTGAACGTCCGTAAAGGAAAACCATAGGTTTTTGAACGCAGTTCCAGCACCCGAAAAGGCCGGAGCCGCTGGCCCGTTTAAGTATGGTTTTCCGAACGGTGGTCGTACTATAACTCTTGACCGCAGCAAATGGGAAGTGGCTAAAATGCTACAAGTTTTGCGCTGGTTTTTGTTGGTTTTATATAGATTTGAGCAGTTTTCCGACGACGATTATCAGCTGCCCCGAAAGCTGACAAAACCCATATCATTACTTCCGCATATAGTCCTGATACTCACGCTTTACCGTCGAAAGCTCATCCTTGCACGCCACAGAGTCAGATGTAAGATGGCGGAGCAAGAGAGTGAATAACAGCTTGGTAGAGTTTATATAATAGGACTGCATATCTTTGAGCGCATACCCCAGAGCCGTCGGGTCAATATCGTCTAACAGGTTCAATGTAAAACTGCGGGAGGTCAGAGCAAGATACAGTACAGCCTTGAAATACTTATCGAGGTTTGATTTGTCCACCGTGAAAGAATCTACCCCCGCAATATGAGCCTCAACCCAATTAAGCTGTCGCAGAGAGAATTCCTCATGCACATCGACAGGATCACGGGCAAGCCGGAGCCGGAGCAGAGCCTTCTTCAAAGCGCCAAGGTCTGCAAGAGAATAGACCCCTTCGGGGCAAGATTGAGCGTCAAAAAGCAAAGCGTACAGCTTATCAGATATGCGCTTCATCCGAAGTCTGAAAGTGGTCTGCTGTAGGCCACATAAAGCACCAATAAAGTTAAGCGGAGTGCCTTTCCGAATATAGCCAACAATCTCACGGACAACCTCACTCTCCGTCCACTCACACGAGAACAAATAGTCCTCCAGCTCCGTCACATAGGTCTGGCGAATATCCGCACCCTCAAACACGAATCGATTCTGGGCGATACGCCACTTCTCAAGCTCCTCCTCCGAAAAGCCTGAAGTGTCGAGACTCAATATTGACTCCAATCTTGCCTTCAAAGTATCCAGCACCTTGAATATATTTGGGTTCCTTGCCGAACCATCCATAAGAAGCACCTCCTAAAAACTGTAATTGAAATTTGTAACTTCAAGGGGCTGACCAGCCCCTCACCAGCCTTTCATTTTTTCCAGAACCCCGGCTCTGGCAAGGGTATTCAGCGAAAGAACACAAAGAGAGCAAAATAAGTTACTTATTTTACATAAGTTGAAATCAAGGTTTGTAACAGCGAAGTCGGCAACGCAAAGTGGAGAAGTAATTAAATGACCATCTCAAAATACAAAAAATGAGGACTTTTGGAGCAAAGGAGAAAGCCACAAACGGTTGGATTAACTACCCCAAGGGCTGTTAGCGATACACCGCAAGCCACCAGATGGGGAAATATATGGCGTTACGGCTACCGTACCTCGCTGCGATCCACCCACGCACAAAACCTCCCATGTGGCAGAGTAAATGAAACCAGCAAAGACCAAATCACAGCAGCAAAGGATTTCTCAAATCAAAGCAGAATGGCTACTCTCGATTTCAGAAGATATCATGACGGCGCAGACAAGGTAAAAACAACACAAAGATTTTTCAAATCAAAGCAGAGTGGCTGCTTTCAGTTTCAGAAGATATCACGACAGCCCAGACGGGGTAAAAACAACACAAAGATTTTTCAAGTCAAAACAGAGAGGCTGCTTTCAATTTCAGAAGAAATTAAAACAACACAGTTTCACTTGGAACAGCGCAGACATACTCAAAATAAGTACATGACAGTCCGCAGAACAACAGGTATGAGAAAAGACGGGGGCATATAGCCCTCGCCTTTGGTGTGCATACACGTGTTATTTTTTTGCTCGTTGTCGGGCCTCTTTGCGCCTTGTGAACTCCCTCTGAAAACTGGAAATCTCTGCCGCATTCATCCCCTTTCGGGGGAGCAGATATCGGCCCTGCATGGTGTTTATCTCCAGATCATCCCGGTAACTCAGCCAGTAAAGAGGAATAGTAAGCAGACACGCAACGGCGCACAGTTTCCAAAGCTCGTCTTGATGTGGGATGCTCCAGAAAGTCATGCCCAGCAAGCTGATGGATGGAAATGCATTGATGAACACAGCCAGCATACCAAATCCCATGGGAATAGCGAACATGAGCCGGGAATAGGTTTTGGTAATCCCTACCCGGAGGACTTGGAGTAAATCCACCGTCACGCTCCCGGACACCCTGCGCCGCTTATGTAGGTCATAGCGGTAATAGTCCCCTCTGACGGTGACAGTCTCGGCGGTGAGGACAGCAGAGCAGTCCGCTCCCTTCAATATGATATCAGCCATTTTCCTTGATGTGGTCCTTCAGCAGATGGAGCTGACGCTGGAAATCCCGAATGTCGGCAATGGGGTAATAACGGATATCAAAGCCGAAGCTGCCGCCGGGATAAGAAACCACAAACAGTGACCTCCGGCTTATAAAATACCACACAATACTGAGCAGACCCATCGCCATGAAAACCAAACTACCGAAGCCTGTCACCTCATGGGGCCCCGTGGAGTTCATAAACAGAAATACGCCAATTACCGCCAGGATAATCCCCCAAACTAGCCTACCGATGTTTTTCGTATGGGAAAACATCGTGAATGTGATATCATTGATGGACACCACGCCTTCCTCGGTGGTATTTTTCAAATCCTTTCCCGTATCGCTGAAATTCCGCCCCTTGTAATAGAAGCGTTTCTGCGTCAGGATACCGACTCCTGTTTTGACTTCGCCTCCGGCGAGATAGTTTTGCAGATAGCCGGAGCCAATCGTGGCCATGATCTGCTCACTCTGGTCCACAAGAACACCGCTATTCTTAGCGGAGGCCGAGTCCCAACCCCCGGCGCAGGTACTGGTAGCCTTGGCGGTCTTGGCGTTTTTGGCGGCATCCTCCATGGTCTGCCGCGCTTTTGTGGCCCTGGCCTGGGCGGCATCTGCGGCCTTTTTGGCCCCGGCAGACGCTACGTTTTTTGCCTTGTTCAGCAAACCTCCGGCGGCAGCGACCCACTCGTCAGCGGTGACGGAGACTCCCTCCAGGGAAGTCCCGCACTCCCCGCAAAAAGCGGCGTCATTCTTGTTTTTTGCCTTACAGCTCGGACATTCTTTCATACGCGACCCTCTCCTTTTTTATATTACGGCGTAAATTTCTGCCGCAATTTATCATATATTCTGCCTGCACCATCACCGCTCCATCAACTGACGACGAACCTCGTCCACCGTGGATCGACCTTGCTCGTAAAATTCGCTGAGATTGCTTCCTTGCTGGTATAGGTCGGGGATAGACTCGATCAATTCAAAGCGCTCCAGGTCGCGATTGTACTGCTCCTGCGCCTTGGAGAATTCTTCCAGTTCATCAGGGGTAAGTTCATCGACGAAATTACCGCCGTTGGCGCTGAAATCTCCTGCGGAATAACTGTAATCAAAGCGCTCTGTCAAGCCGCTGAAGGAATATCCCTCTCCCTCTCCTATATGAAACCACTCTCTGTCGCCGAGGTAAACATCTCCAACCTCTGTATCCCAGTAAAGCCCCTCATATGGAAATGTGAGCACACTCTCGTGAATTGGGATACGTTCATAGGAATTGCCCCTCCAGGAGTAGGCGACAGCGGAAGTATCCTCCAGGATCAGAAGCAGTTCATCTTCTCCATCCTGGTCCATATCGATAAGTTTTGCGTAAATGACGTCCTCCTCAAGAGAGCTCCAATCCATCGCTGTCCCATTCCAGGAGCATTTCCAAAACACGCCTTGGTCCTCCAACAGATACAAGTCTGTATCAGCCAATCTTGCAAAGCAGTAGAAAGTTGGCGACCCATATGTTTCCGTACAGGACAACAGCGCATCCTTCATACGCGCGTCATCAGGGAGCGGCGGGCAGATATCCCGTGCTTCTGTAAGGTCCAAGCTCGACTCGGTTGACCTGTATTGGCTATCCCCACCTTCAGTGTGTTCCACCAATATTACCTCATTGTTTTCCACGGTATAAACGAAGGAATGACCAACATACTGAATAGCATATTGTGCAACTGCATAAATACGCCCATCACTTTCGGTCAGATAAAATTCGTTTGGATTGCGACTAATCCCATCCCAATTGTACTCCTCCTGCATCTTCAGGAAGTCGGCTTCTCCGTATAGCGCAGCGTGTCCCAGGAGATCTCCGTAAAACTCCAGCTTTGTAACCGCGTTGATATCATCGACCTGACCTCGCCGGGTAACCAGGATCAGCTCGTCCATCCCATTCCCATCCATGTCGACAATCGCTGCGTAGGACAGGCCCTCATTGGAATAGGTTATGCCATTCACCGTATAAGCATTCGCCGCACCGAAGTCCAGGATCGCGCGGCTGTTGATAATATCCAGATACTCCGCTCTCAGCCGTTCCACCGGGTCCTGCGGGTTCAAAACATCCAGGCCGGAGTCCTCCAAAATAGCGGCGCACAGAGCACCGTCGCTTTCCAGCTCAGTCACTACAAAGGGTGGTATGTATTCCTCAAAGAAAGGCCGGACAATGATCTCTGTCTCCCCGTCCTCGCTGGTCATGACCCAAGCCGTCTCTCCTGAATTGACTTGAACACGTTCTCCAGTCGCGGCATCCTGGACCTCCACAGCGCCCTCCAGAATGAATACCTGGGCACCCCGGTCCTCATCGCTGACCACCCACCCGCAGGTTCCCCGGATGCCGATTATCATAGTGGAGGTGCGGATGTTCATGCTCTCGTCATCAGCCAGGGGCTGGGTGACATTGAAGAACAGATTCCCAGACTTCACCTCGATCTCCAGCTTTTTGCCCTCTTTTGTGATGGCAATCTCGCTGTCCTGATCCATCTTGGTCAGTTTTACCTCGTCCAGGTCAATCCAGGCGTAGCTCTCGGTCTGCGTGTCTACCCCATAGCCGCTGTAAAGCCCCAGGTTTTCCAGGATGGCGACCTCCTTGCCGCCGTCATCGGAGACTCCAACCGTTCCTTCGGTCTTTCTCAGATGCATGGTCGTGGCGCTGACTTGGCTGACGGACCGAAAGATCAGAACGCCCGCCGCACCCAGGATCACCACGAGAATGACAGCGAGCAGGGCAGGGTACGGCACCTTTCTGCCCGATTTTTCCTTGGACTGCTCCTGTCCCATCTCCGATACTTCAGGGAGCTTTGGAGTCGGGGCAGGAACTTCCGGTTCCAGAATCTCGCTCCGACTGACCGGTGGCTCGGGCGGAATACAGGGACTGCCGCAGTAGGGGCAGAATTTGTCATTGGGGCTGATCTTTTTCCCGCATTTGTTACATTTGGCACTGAACAAGTCCATTACCTCCTATATCAGCGGTTCCCGCCATCCGTATCGCGTCGAACTATGTAGTATTATACTCAAATGAGTCATAGTTGTCAACAGCATACTCTTTTGCTCATCTACCAAGTATAACATATTTCAGATATGCTTTTTTCAAATGACGAAGGTGGGCATATCGATGATTGAAAATAACGAAGTCTTACAACGTATTAGGGAACTCCTGAAATTGAATAAATGGACAATTTATAAGCTGGCCAAGGAGTCAGGCATTCCCTACTCAAGCTTGAACAACTGCTTCCTTCGGAACACCTGCCCCACGATCCCCACCTTGGAAAAGCTGTGTGCAGGCTTAGGTATAAGCCTTTCGGACTTTTTCAATTTTAAGGAAAACCCTCTCCGTGACACGAGTTTATCGGAAGATGAACAGAATCTTCTGAGCGCATACAGGAAGTTATCTATAAGAGACAAGGAACTTCTCAACGCTTACCTCGACGGTTTGAGCAGGAAAAGGAGATAGGCCATAGGCCGACCGGGCCGGGCGTTCCGGGCACGCCCCCGCAGGCCAGCCCACAGGCGCACAGGAGAGGCGGGAAGAACGGCCCCGTGTGCGCCCCTGTGAGGCCCCGTGTTAGCCGGGGAGGGCTTGGGAAAGGGATACCCCAGAGACCCCAAGAGCCGCCAGAGACCCCAGAAAGCCGATTTCCGGGCAAGCCAAAAGGGGAGAGCCAGTACCCCATAGAAAACCCGGCTATGGGACAGAAAGGCCCTGTCTGAGTTAAGAATCAACTCGGACAGGGCCTGTTTCATTCTTGCCACGCAGAGCAGAACTCGGCAGGATATGTTGTAAAAACGATGTGATCTTGCACTTTGGACACCGACTTTAGAGGGATCAGGCGGCGTTCAATTTCCGCAATATCCTTGGGCAAAATGCTGGCAAATTCGTCCCCACTGTGTCTGACACAGAGGATATTCCCAGCGAAGAAATCAACTACCCCAGAGCTTTCCACCCAGGCACGATTCGGAGGGAGCTGCTGGATTTTGCCCTCATCGTTGCAAATGACGATGATCTCCGGGGTTAATGAAACAGCTTGAATCAGGCCGCCAACGTAGCTCTACTTTGCTTTAAGCGTGTTCTCGATCTGGCCCACATAGCCCCTATACTGCCGCTCTTGGTCACAGCGGAGAAAATAGGCATCAATCATCGCCGCCATCTGTTTTACTCCCGTCAGGGATTACTACCCCCGCACCATCCTCACGAGCCGTATCGCCGTCATTTGGGGCCGTCTCGTTCTCGGATACCACATAATTGGGAGCGTCCTCAGCGGAGACATCATCAGCAGGCACGTCGCTGGGAAGCTCGGAGTTTTCCGCAGTGCTTGGGTCAGCGGCGGCAGCTTCACCTACCCCCTCATGCCCGAAGCCTTCTGGATACAGGGGTATATCTTCCGCAAAAGGTTTTCTCACCGCTTCGGCCTTCCAGCCGAAATACTGGCACATGGCAAGGAACATGACACGCAGTCGCATCTGTACCTTTGGAGCCTTGATGTTGCCAGAGCCACTGGCTTCCTCATAGTGCGGGTACACATTATTGCTGAACTCGCAGATGAATGTCTTAAAGTCCTTGGGAGATGCCCCTTGCTCCTGCGCAACCTTGGCGCACACACCCACGATTGGGACGTTGTTCTTGCGGAGAAACTTCATCTTCTGGAGGAATGTATCATCCAGATACTCCACAAGGTCTTGAAGCATACCCTTTTTGTCCCCGTTGTAGGTATTGCGGATACTCTCAGCGTAGGCAAGGCAGGTGGCCGCTGAGATATTCTTGTACTCTCGCCCTTCGTGGCGATTATCCAGCAGAAGCATCGTCTGGAGCAGGAGCAGCAGGTCATCCTCCCGCTTGGCCTGGGCTTCGGTGAGGTTGACGGACTGTGTGAAGAAACCGCTCGTGAGCAGCCCATTGAAGAATTCCATGTTCTCGTTGCCCAATTTGGCCTTCGACTTTTGGATTGTCGAAAGAACAACCCCGCTGTTGATGTTGAAAAACAGCTTCTCCACTTCGGGGTAAGTATAATTCTCCAGTGCTTGGATGGAAAAGCGATACCCCTTGATCGCGTCCTGTAACTCCGGCTCCAGCTCGCTGAATTTTTTCCCGGCGATGTCATAGGTAAAGCCGTCAAACTCAATCGGCTCAATCGAGCCGTGCAAGGCCCACCTATCGTCCAAAAATTCAAATAGGCTGGTGAGCCGCTGCTGGCCGTCCAGAATCTCATAGCGGCAAATATCTTTTCCCTTATCGCTCGTGCCGACCTTGTCCTTAAGAAAAACAACTGCCGGGATAAAGGAATCGCTCAGGACGCTGGCCACCAAGCTGCTCTTGGTAATCAGGTTCCACATACCGCTGTTCCGCTGGAAGCTAAGGGAACACCTCAGCGTCTGCTCAGGGGAGTGCCAATACTTGTAGAGCGCCCCTACACCGAGAGGCAAAGTACTCCTATTCATCATCATCCTCCTCCCCAGCGTCCTCGGCATCCTCGGAGTCCTCGGCATTGTTCACAGCGGGGGCCGCCATGCCCATGAACGGATACCCCGGGACTGCCGCAAGGCACGCACTTGCCTCGTAGCCAAAAATCAGATAGGCTCCGGATGTACCATTATCGAATTTATATTGGGAAACCAGAGGCTGCGTTTTTTGGAGCTTCAAATCAGACAGGTCAACATACCCTTGCCGCACTAGCGATGCAAGTACCCCCCTGACTAAATCGTTCTTCAGATTTCCCAAGAGGGCTGTGCCTCCCATGGTCACATCGCAGATGTCCTGAACTCCAGCCTCGGAGAGAAAAACGATCGCATTTGCAGCGGAAATATCACTTGCCTTCTCACATAACCGTATGTCTCGCCCGTTGAAGGCCACTCGCATCTCCGCAACGGCTATGGCTTTCTTTATCGACAGTAGATTGCCGTTTGGCATCAAAACACGCATTGAATCCTCACTTTCTCCGACAAATCGGGAATAATATTTGCTTTTGGAACATGATACAACGAAAAATTTTTGCTGCCGAAAACATTGAATGCCCCGGCCCTTCTGGACGTACCCCAGAGGCTTCAACTACCCCCATATATCCAGATCGGAAATGCCAGCCTCCATTCTGGAAGCATCCTCGACCTGGTCGCACATGGCGATGAGGTCGGAGAAGCCATCTTGAATGAAGAATGACATCACGTTATAGAGGCAACGAAGCAAATCCAAACGTTGAGAAGGTGCCGCTGGCGCTCCACCAAAAACGGCGAGTTTAGCCAGATCTCTCCGTAGGGCATCAGTGTCCAGCGCATACAGACTTAGTAGCAGTGTTTCAAGTAAACTCTTTTGACTCTCGTCTCCCATTCGTATGAATTCACTTGCAAGCGCCTTGATAGACGATGTAAAGTCGGCGTCTGGGTCTTGGCAGACATCTTCTTTGAATTTTGACAGAAGTAATACATATCTATTGGGTATGAACACAGTAAGAGACCATCTCCTTTCAAACTACCCCAAAGGCTTGCTACCTCATCTCGAAGAACACCCGGAAATACCTCGCTGCCAAGTCGCCATCAATCGACATTTTCTCTGTGGTACTGATCGGAACCGCATCAGTCACGCCTTCCAGAGCGAGGCGATCCAAGGCCGCTCTCGCCGCTTCGATACTCTCGACTGCCTGCAGGCAGGTCCAGGACACTACACGATGACTTTTCAACTCCCTCAGAAATGGCCTGCAGATACACACCTTGCCTGGATGCGTTCGCCACAAGTCCTGATAGGTCATTCTCTCACCTCCCTCCATTAGAGCAAAAGGGCTTGTTTCGGGGGGCGCTTCGAGCGTTTTTAGGGACGTTCACCAAAGAAAAGCGATGCCGCCGTTGCTACCCCCAAAAACCCAAACAAGCCCAGAGTGCTGGTATGTTAGCTCTGGCTTTAGCGGTTGTCAAGCGACTCATAAACCTTACTCAAAAGAATTTTCTGAGATAGGCAGTTACCCCGGAAATCACCACTTTTCCCCGCGATCTCTGCGCAAGGACCGTCATGCTGGCGTATAGATTTGAACATCTGACATTCTTTCAAAAACAAAAAGGCCGCAGGGTAACCTACGGCCTTTAATAGATATATGAAGCACTTTATTCAGTTAAACGGCAAACAACTACCCCGATATTGGCAAGGGACAATCAAATCAAGGCAGGACCCTATCTTCACTTACCCGAAGAAAGAATCGTACCCCGCACAGCGCAGAGTTCTCGAAGCAAATTCACCGTTACGGCGCATCTTGGCGGCATCGTCCTGAGCGGAGGCACAGCGGCTTTATCAGTTTGAGGACATCTGGTTGCGCTGTATTGGTGGAATTCGCCTTTCCTGTCACAGAATCCATATCATATTGAGCGGCTTGGCGTTGTCTCGGCGTTTGCGCTTCACAGCCTACCTAGACTGACACCCTATGACTATAGGAAAGAGGGCTTACCACATACTCGACGGAACTCCCGATCAGGAACCGCCACGGCGGGGGACTCGGGGGACTGTCAAGTTAACTGGCCATATACGAACCTTGCTGGTGCTGCCTGGGGCTGACTGAGCATGTTTACAACAGTAAACTCTAACAGGCTTTCTGACGTATCCCAGGGCATGACTGGCGACTCACCAGACATGATCTTCAAATAGGCAGAATATCAGCGTCGCTGGTGATAGGCGGAACGTCAGCGTCGCTGGTAGTAGTTGATCTTAACTATCATCTTAAATACAAGTGAAAATGAAGATTGATAAAAGAAGATATTGGGAAATTGTTGGAACTGTTTGTATTAATGACACCCCTGCGTCCTCTGCCGATGCAGTCAGTGGTCAACTGAGTATTCAGGACCATCGTCATGTGTGTTCTCAGATTTTGCCCAGAACTACAAAGAAAAGTTTGAGAAATCCACAAAAACTTCATTACTGCAACTTTTTGTTCGGAATTTGTAGGCTTCTGCTACAATACACCAATCGCGCTTCCCGTTAATCGCCGCTATTAAATGTCCCTCATTGAGGCTTGCGCTGGCCAGTTATGCGCTGATTTTAGGGCCGCTACAGCTTGACCATTTAACGATTTCAACCTACCGCCAGTATTATGACTACACCCATAAGCCATTTAACGGACTGTTCCTGACTTACCATTTACCCCTGTTTTAGGCGTGTGGCCAGCATTGACAGTCCTGTAGGCCATTCTGAAGAAGCCCTATCCTACCAGCTGAGAGCCTTGCCACGGAATTTCAGTCGCCTGTTCCTGACTTACCATTTACCCCTGTTTTAGATATATCATCAATATTGACAGCTCTGTAAAAGGTCTCCAAAGCAGGCCCTCATTTCTCAGCCTGCAGAGTAGAAAATGGGACATCATACAGCAGACTTGCTTGGGTATTTTTCTTCGATGTTCTTCTTCCTCCAGTCGATTGCCTGCCGAACGATCTCTTCATAGGCTTTATCAGCATCAGCGCATCGCAAAAACTCGACAAACGGCAGTACAACGGCTATGTCATGCAGTGGGATCGTCGCCAAGCAATCAAAATTTACCACAAGCATTTCTTTTGTTCTCGTCGTTCTCATATTCGGCCACTTTTCCTGAACCTCGTCAAAGTCAAACAGAATTGCGAAAAGTTTTTTCACCCTTTCCTTTGACGCATCAGACGTATCATCTAGCACATAATAGGTTCTTTGATCTGCATCCAACTTAAACTCAGCGTAGAAACCTCGATAATAGGCCCCATAATCTTTAATGTATGGATGCTTTCTACGTTCTGTTTCATCAGAGGTTACGGTACACGTATTCCTCATAGACGGATTGTACTGCATGGAAAAGATCCATTTGAACTTCGCATCCCGTAAGATGTCCAGCATTTTTTTATGGTCGGCTTCAGTGAAGCCTACATCGTAACCTACTGTAAGAAAGTATGGGGAATCTAAATAAAAAATTTTATTTGAGGGATCGTCACTTAGTATCACATCGAAGCCTTTGCAGCAAAACGTTGCATCTCGCAAATATCTGGAAAAATGCCCGGTGAACTCCAAATCGAGTAAAGAGGGGGCAAGCTGGAGTTCCGACAGCGTCTGAGCCTTAATTGCGTAATTCTTATTCCTGATAGCGTCCAACTTAACCTGTAAGCGGAACAAATACTCGAGTTGTAAGCGGTGGATCACTTCCTTACCCTTGTCCTTTAAGAGACTCAAATACTTGGGCTGTAAGTGGTTCAAATACGAGTAGTAGCTGGATGCATCTGCGATGGTCTCATCCTGAATGTTGCCTTTTATCCCCTTTCGTGCGAATGCATGACAATAAAACCACGCCAAAGCATAATCAAGAACTTCTTTAACGTCAGGGTTGTCCTGGGGACGTCTCATGCCCGTTGGAAGATCGTTGAACTCTTTTTTTCTCAAATTATCTCTATCACATGAATCCAGAACTTTTTTGAAATTTATGTAGCTGCTACGGGTTCGTATGATAAAATCTTGATGGCGTTGAGC
>ERZ777011.2765-NODE-2765-length-12844-cov-3.588553_pt1 | contig 12844 bp, 14 predicted proteins | sample MGYA00374964_ERZ777011 | MGnify/ENA primary metagenome ERZ777011 (study PRJEB29310, sample SAMD00008975) | mouse gut metagenome | study: EMG produced TPA metagenomics assembly of the Metagenome analysis of fecal microbiota from mouse which was promoted...
TGATATGCGCAATATAGCAAAGGTGAACTTTGTTCACCTCGCAGAAATGGGGAAAATAATGAAAATATTGTTAGATACCCATATTGCTTTGTGGGCGATAGCAGATACGGAAAAACTCTCAGATGAAGTAGTACGGATGCTCGAATCAAAAGAAAATGAAGTATATTACAGTATGGCCTCCGTATGGGAAATCGCAATTAAGCATAAAATAAAACCAGCTCTAATGCCCATGCCGGAAGAAGAATTTGTTGAATTATGTGAGAAAACAGGATTTCAGTATCTTCCGATAAGTACAGAGCACATCTTTCAAGTAAAAGCATTAATCAGGCCCAAAGATGCCCCTAAACATAATGATCCATTTGACAGAATGTTATTGGCTCAGGCAAAATGTGAAAAATTAATCCTAATTACCCACGACACACTAATCCCCTATTATAAAGAAGGGTGTGTAATGAGTGTATAAAATATCAATTTCCTGTCCCCGCGTACCTTTTCACGCCCCTTGTCCAAACCAGCGCCCCCACCGCCAAAAGCAGCAAAGAGACCGCAGGCGAAAGGCACTGCCAAAGGCTTGTTCCGCCCTTCGCCTTATTTAACAGTACTACGCTGGGATAATAATTAATAAATGCCACCGGCAAAAAGCAGGTTACAAATATCTGAAAATATCTTCCGAAAATGTTCACCGGATACTGCTGCATCAGCACAATGAACCTCTCCACAATCGACATGGCGGCCCTGGACCGCGTGGTCCAAAAGCAAAGACTGGCCCCAATCCAGTTTACGGCCATTTGAATCAGCCCGCCGCTGAGCACGCAGATTCCAAAATAAAGCCACTCTCCCGCCCCCCATTGCAGCTTAAGCCGGGCGGCGGCAAATACAAATCCCAGCAGCCCCACCAGAAAATCTCCAACGCCCGTATAGCTGATTTCCTTCCCGATAAACTGCAAAAACGGACTGACCGGCCTGACCAGATAAGCGTCAAAGCTGCCGCTTACAATCATTTCCTCCAAATCCGACAAATGCCAGAAAAACACGCCATAAATTCCGCGGCTCAGCATCCAGAAACTGTACAGAAACATCAAATCCCATATTCCCCAGTTCCCCAGCGTGTTAAAGTTATACACAAGAATGCCAATCAGAGAAAGATTCACGGCATTTAATACCAGCACACTTGCAATGCCCACAAAAAAATCCGCTTTATACTGCGCTTTCCCTAAAACCGCCACACGTAAAAACTGTCCATACAGCCATATATTCCGCATACGAATCCCCCAATCTTGTAAGTCACTTTCAAATTTGGGCGCAAACACAAATCCTGATGAAGAATGCTTGTTTTTTAAGGCATTCTTCTGAGTGTGAAGATAGCTTGCCTGGCAAGCTTTAAAAGTTCTTAGATGGCGTTTTCTGACATCTTAGAACTTTTCTTCACACTAGCCCCTTGTTGCCGCTCTGCGGCAACACAAATCTCGATGAAGAATGCCTGTTTTTCAAGGCATTCTTCTAAGTGTGAAGATAGCTTGCTTTGCAAGCTTTAAAAGTTCTTAGATGGCGTTCTTTGACATCTTAGAACTTTTCTTCACACTAGCCCCCTTGTATCATTACTTTGGCAAAGACTTTTTTCATCAACAGCCGGGAGGATATCCAAAGCAGGATAATCCACGCCCCCTGCACTCCCAAAGCCCCAAGCATATCCATCCCCGCATAGTTTCCAATATAAATAGACGCCGGAATCGCATAGATACAGCGGAAGGGAAGGATATCTCCAAGAATTTTCAGTATGCCGGGGAAAATCCATAAAGGCACCATCTGGCCGGAGAAAAAACGGAGCACCGCATTGTAGCCCCAGTTGATATTTTTGATATTCATAGTAACCATACTAAGAAGGCCCAGCATAAAATTCAGGAAAAAGCTGATAATCACGGAACATGCAAGGCTACAGATAAAGCCCATAAGCGCCGGCAAATCCGGCAGCTTAAGGGAAAACAAAAAATAAGCCGTAATCAGAGAAGGCAGCACCAAAAAGAAAAACCGCACCGCAAGTCCTCCCATATTTTTCGAAAACATATAAAACTGAAAATCAACAGGCTTTAAAATATCCATCTCAATGGTTCCCTTGCGAACCTGCTCCATAATATAAGACTGCGGCCCATTCCTTGGATGCAGAATTGCCTCCAGCGCAACGCCCATCACCGCATAGGAAATCATCTGGGCAAGGGACACCCCTGTCACACTGGGGTTGGCGGCATATAAAGCCCTCCACACATAGCCGACGCTGTACATCATGAGGAATGTGTAAATAAGATTCAGCCAAAAAGATACCCTGTAAACGCTTATGTTCAGAAATTCACTGTGCACAAAGGCGGCTCCCATCCGCAGACTCACGCTATTTGTTCTCATAAAGATTCCTCACAATTCCCTCAATGTCAGGCTCAATGACTTCAATATCATGAATGGGAAAACGCCCCACAATAAAGTGAAGTATCTCCATGGGCGTGGTCTTCGCCCGATGGAAAGAAAACCATTTGCGGTTCCCCTCGCTTCGAACCAGCTTTGCATTTGCCACCTGAAAATCCTCCACCGGTTCTTCAAATTCCACCATCAGGGAGCGAATCGCGCCAAACCGCTGCACCATACTCTCCAAATCACCGTCGTACATCAAATGTCCCGTGTCGATTACCACCACCCGGGAGCACAGCTTTTCTATATCTCCCATGTCATGGGTGGTGAGCAAAACAGTTGTGCCCTTTTCCCTGTTCACCTCGGAAATAAAATCGTGAAGGTATTTTTTCGATACCACGTCCACGCCTATCGTAGGCTCGTCCAAAAATAAAATCTGTGGATCATGGAGAAGCGCCGCGCAGATATCCGACTTCACCCGCTGGCCTAAACTCATCTGGCGCACCGGTTTATGAATCACTTCCTCTAATCCCAGCATGGGGATATACCTGTCAAGATTTTTCCGGTATACCTCATTATCGATTCTGTAAATTTCCCGCAGCAGGCGATAACTTTCTATCAAAGGCACATCCCACCAAAGCTGCGTCTTTTGGCCAAATACCACGCCAATCTGCCTGGCATTTTCCATCCGCTGTTCAAAGGGCCTTATTCCGTCTACCGTCACACTTCCTGCGCTTGGCTGTAAAATACCGGAAAGCATCTTTATGGTAGTGGATTTCCCCGCTCCGTTTTTTCCGATAAATCCCACAATCTCCCCATCGCCGACCCGGAAACTAATATCGTCAACAGCCCGCTTGATGGTATACTCGCTTGAAAACAGATCCCGCAGGGCCGCAAACCTGCCCTTTTTCCGTACGGGTATTTTAAACTCTTTTTTCAAATGCTCAACTTCTATCAAGTTCCCCTCCAAAAAAACGCAACAAACCGTAAGCGTTCTTTTTTCTCAATTTATCTTTGCCATTTACTATAACATAATCGCAAATACGTTGACAATATCGCCACTTCATTCCCCTGTAAAAAATAGCGGCCCGCCCATTACTTGTTACAAGATATCAGAGAATGTCCCTCTGAGCAAATACGTAAAAAGCAACTTAATGACATTGGCCGTGAATAGTAACGAATAGTTGCAAATCCTGAGAAAGAAAATGAAATTGCACTTGGAAAAATACAGTCTCTCATGTATAATAGGAGGGGTAGAATTTATTATTCTATCCGGAGCATTTTCATAATACGCTCTAATACAAATACATAAAAAACTGGGGAGCGTGAGAAGAACTTCTAACTGTCTTTGGCGATTTTCACTTACGGCAATTGCTCTAAGCAAAGAGTTCTAAGTCTGTGTAGCAGACTGTTCTTACGCAAGAAGAATGCTCTAAAAGCAGGCATTCTTCATATGGGTTTGTGCCTGAGGCACAAATTCGCAGGGTGAGAAAGGAGTATGTTTATTAACATGAAAAGTCAAAACAAATGGGTGAGAGCTGCAATCCCCGCACTGTTACTTCATTGCAGCATAGGCACAGTTTACTGCTGGTCAATTTTCAGTCAGGAAATAGCTGATTACATAGGCTTTTCCAAGAGCGCTACCGAGTGGGCATTTAGCTTTGCCATATTCTTCCTCGGCATGTCCGCGGCTTTCCTTGGCAACATTGTGGAGAAGGATATCCACAAATCATCTCTGCTTGCCGCTATCTGTTTCGCTTCCGGTATGGCAGGCACAGGCTTGTTTATCTGGTACGGCGGGGCCCATCCCGGAAGTATCGTTTCACTGCTTGGAATTTATGTCTGCTACGGTTTTATTATGGGTGTGGGTCTTGGCACCGGTTATCTCTCCCCTGTAAAAACGCTGATGCTCTGGTTTGAGGATCGTAAAGGCCTGGCAACAGGACTTGCCGTAGCCGGTTTCGGTGCTGCCAAAGCAATTGCCAGCCCCATTATGCAGGCGCTTCTTAACTCTCTGGGCGAAGGCGGCATTTATAAGATGTTCCTGATTCTCGCAGTGGTTTATTTTATTATGATGTTTGTAGGCCATCTGCTTTTGGCGAAACCCGCCGGCTGGCATGAGCCTGCTTCCACGAAAAAAGGCGCTCGCGCCATTGATGTAATCAAGGCAAATCCTACTACTTTTATTGGTATCTGGATCATGTTTTACCTGAATATCACCTGCGGACTCGCTTTAATCTCCCAGGAAAAAATGATTGTGAAATGTATCGGACTGGTTGGCATTGTAGGTATCCTCTCTTCTGTTACCGCTGTTTTCAACGCCGGCGGCCGTCTTGGCTTTTCCGCATGGGCCGACACCTTCAAAGACAGAAATACCATTTACAAAATCATTTTTATTCTTTCCATCGCAGCTACCGGCCTGGTTATCCTTACCCGCGGTATCACCAACATGGGGCAGAATACTTTCCTGATGATTCTGGTACTGATTCTGCTGTTTGTTGTAAACGCAGGATACGGCGGCGGCTTCAGTAACGTGCCCACACTGCTGTCAGACCATTACGGAATGCAGAATATCAGCGCAATCCACGGTATTACCCTTTCCGCATGGGCGTTTGCAGGTCTTACGGGAAATCAGATGGCTTCCTTTATCGTAAACAAATTCGGGACAGAGGTAGAGTTGACACACACTTTGGCTGACGGAACCTCAGAAGTGATTATGGTCAATCCTACCGGTTATCAGACAGTGCTTTATGTAACGATTGTTCTTTACATTGTTGCCGCTGTTGTCTGCTTTACAATGGTGGGAAAGAAAGCTGATAAGAAAAAATAGAGATAGGGCAAAAGATAGATATTTTTCGCAGGATGTAAATAATGCCGCATTTATGGTTTTATTACCATAGATGCGGCGTTTCTTTTAACTCCGTTGGTGCCAATCCATACACCTGCTTTTCAAAAATATGCTGCAATCTCAACCATGCCTGTGCTTTGATTCGCTGTTTTTTGCTTCTATTTTATAGCGCTCCTTCATTTTTTCTTTGAATTGTTCTGTTTCCTGAAACCTTGCCTGCTGTGGGCGTCGCTTTTCAGGGTTTCACCGTATGTTTTCTTTTTTGACCCTTCTTTAAAGCATCCATCTCTGTATAGACAGTATCTGCATTTTTCAATATCAAAAAAGTAAATCATGTACGGGCTCTTATATTTCTTTTTTCTCCGGCTCTTTCGATCCTCGCTCAAAATAGTATTCTGCAAAACTCAGCAGAAGATTTGTCCGCGCAAGCAATAAGCTGTCTCCCTGATACTCATATCCATATACGCTTTGAAATGCTCTTATGGTCCATTTAAGCCATTCAGCTTTGTCTTCCACATTTTCGCTTATTACTCACATTTTACGATCTAATATTCCAATGCGATTGTGTGGTTTGATAGAATCTCCTGTATATACGTCATATCTTGATACCACATAGGGACCTCGCTACATATAATCTCTAATCTTCTTAAATTGTAATCCGGCTTCGATCCGAGTATTCTATTCCGACTAAATCAGGCGGATTTGTTGCCCATATAATATTCTTTTTTGTTGATTTATCCTGCAATAATAATTTTAACGCTTTTTTGACCGGATAACACTCAAAATCTATTAATTTTTCCATACCATTTACCATTGCCTTCTTTTATCACAGCCTGTCCCGCGCCATCATCAGGGCATATCCCAGCAGATTTTGCCCCTTCCATTTTACCCGGTCAAGCCGATTCGGATCGTCCATCGACAATCCAATGCCCCAAATGCGGTCTTTTACAGCACACTCGGCCAAAACAGCATTTCCCGTAGCTTTAAGCTGTTCTCTCAGCTTATCATTTTGTGAAAACTTTGCAAGTAATCCCTCGTAAACAATAAGCTGGCGCACACCGTTCCAATGGTTCTCATCATATCCTGATACACGCCGTCCCAAATCCTTAATACGGGCAACACCGTCCGTTTCAAGGATTTGGGTAGCTATATTATTGTCGTGAAAACAAATCGCTTTGCGATACATCATAAACTGCTCCATAGATGAAAAAACTGTCTCATCCATCGTAAAACAGGAAGGATACCAATTGCTCAGATATCCGTTTTCCTCATCCGGATTATGAAAACAAATAATATGATTCATGTCATCCCCACTTTTCTGACAGCCAGTTCCAATTCCAGATCATGCAGCCCGGCGTACGCTTTTTTTAAATACGCAATCGGTACTCTTTTAATGACCTCACGACTCGGGATACTGTACTGCCATTGATAGTAAGCATAAAATTCGCCAATCCAATCGGGCATAAAACCGCCCATAGCTGTTCCCTTTTTCAGTTCATATCGGTCTGTATGCAGAAAATACTCCCACAAAGCCTGTGCATCCATCGTACAGACAAACGCCTGCGCTTCATCCACATATTTTCTTGTGCTGCTTTTCATATAGGAACAAATAAAGTCCTCTGTATCCATATCGGGATAAGTGACCGCCACAAAGTCAAACAGTTTTCCCTGATTCTCGATTATCTCGTCCAAATATGCTTTGGAATAGGCTCCCATATCACTCACCTCGCTTTTCAGAGTAATGTGCTGAACACCTTGGTTACACGGTTTCGGTCTGAATCAATCAGCATTCGCATATTTTCACGCGCCCAGATATCCCGTTTATTGTACTTCTCATTAAATTCTGTAAATGCAACGGACTGTAGTGCTTCAGAATGCTCGGATAGTTTTTTGTACGCCCGCTCTGTCTTGATGCAATACTGAATGCCTAATCCGCCGAGAGCCAATAATTCCTCCAAGATGTCTATATCTACTTCATCACGGACAAAAGACTTGGCGATATAGAAATATGAGGCGTTGGCTCTCCACCCCTTGATCACATCATATTCATCCGTCGATATACCAAATTTTTCAACAAACTGTTTTGATAATATACGATACCGTTTAGAATCTGCCGCATCACGATGTTTCATCAATTCAGCCAGCCATGTCAGAACACTATGCTCCTGAAAATCCAAAATGTTCAGCCCCTCCGTATCCAATTCAAATTCATGCACCCAGCCATTTGAAGCGTCCGGACGATAGACAGCCCACTCTTTTGCAAGCTCCAAACCTTCCGTAAGGTAAAACCCTTTTCCATAATCGTGCTTTTCCTCACCCAATCCGAATTTCGGCGTTACCATTTTCTCCGAACTGCCGTGATATAGAATAATTGTTCCCACGATACGTCCCTCCTGCCATACAAGCATTCTTCCCCATCGCTTACTATATATTTATATCCATTATACCCTCACCGATATTATTCCACAATCACATATTTCAAAGTATATAAATCGACATCACTATCGTCTTTCGCCTCACCTCTGGCATAAGCTCCAAACAAACCCATTCGTCCAATACCGTATGCTTTTGCAATGGGATTTGTCCTGTTCTTTATTTCTTTCACCACAAAACACTGAAAACCTATCATACGTAAAAAAGGCTTTCGGAGAACTCCCCAAAAGCCTTGCATTTACTAAATTAATTATAATGATTTGATGATTACAGCCGTTAATCTGTCAACGTTAATTACATAGCCTCATGGAAGGTTCTGGAAATAACGTCCGCCTGCTGTTCCGGTGTAAGCTTAATAAAGTTAACGGCATATCCGGAAACACGGATTGTAAGCTGAGGATAGTTCTCCGGATGCTTCTGTGCATCTAAAAGCATATCCCTGTTTAAAACGTTAACGTTCAGATGATGTCCGCCTTTTCCTGCGTAACCGTCCAAAAGATTTACTAAATTATCAACCTGTGCTGTGTTTGTTGCCATAATGATTGCTCCTTTCCCCAATATGCTTAATGGTTATCAAATTATTTATCTGCTGTGATTATATGATATGTTTTCTTTCGCAAAAAATCCGTAACCTTAGTTACATTTTAAAATTTTTTATGTATTTTTAAAAATACAATATCTTTATTCAGATTTTTCCATCAGCCGTACAACATCTCCACCGCATCCTTATCGCAAATTTTAATTTTTTTCCTGTCTACCTTAATCATGCCGTCCTTTTGCATCCGCATAAGCTCCCTTGAGAGCGACGGCCTCGCCACTCCTAAAAAGTCCGCTAACTGCTCCCTGTTCATATGAAGCTCCACAACGCCATCTCCATCCATGGAATCTATCAGCCAGATGGCAAGCCGCTCCCGCAAAGATGAGGTACTGACAATATGGAGTTTGCGCGTAATTTTAAAATTATTTTCAGAGAGGATCTCCAGCATATTTTGGGTAAGCTGCTTGTGGTGGTCGCAGGCATTCGAACAAAAGTGGTAGAAAAAATCCCATGGCATTTCCATCACCGACACATCCGTAACTGCCACCGCGTCATACCAGTAATGTTTCCTGTCCCCAAACAGAAAAATTTCTCCAAACACGTTGCCGGCCTCCACCAGATACAGCACGTCTCTTTTGCCGGAAGTAAAATCCTTGCAAATCTGTACCTGCCCCTCAAGCAGCAAGAACAGCCGGGAGGGCAGCCCTCCCTGTTCAAAAATATAAGTCCCGGCCAAATAACTTTTCATTCTTGATTTGGAACATTTTAAAATCCGCTCCCGTTCCGTCTCCGTGATGGAATGGAACAATTTTGATGATTCAAGATCCGCCATTTTAAATCACTTCCTTCTATTTGTCTTTTAATCAGGCAGGGAAAATTTTCTCCCTGCTCGCCCCGCGGCCCGTACTCGCCTTAGCGGCATATTTTCTCTAACGCCATAAAGTTTCTCCTTACAGTATATAATCTACTCTGACGCCAATTGTTTCCAAAAAATGATACATATCATTTATCGCGCCCGTTTTACTTTTATGGGTTTCCACATAATACTTTTTGATTTTTATGGGAGAAACAAAAGGCGCTCCCGTAATATGCTGATTTTCTGTGTTAATCAGGTATCTCTTTTTTCCTGTGGCATAGGGCACAAATTTTTCGTAATTTACCTGTTTTTCGTCAAGCGCTTCAAACACCTTTGCGTAAAAATCTTTTACCGTATATCCCTGGACCGCCTGTCCTTCTATCCGCAGCCTTAGTATGCCGTCACCCAGGCCATAGCCGGACGTATAGCCGGAAGAGTTGCCAGAAGTATTCTCTTTCCCGCCCTTTTGTTCTTTATTCCGCAGGCCAATCAGCTCCTGAATTTTGATGTTGAAAAAGCTGACCTGTCTGTTCTCATCCACAAACCATCTGTTTTTAATATGCTCTTCCAGGTTCAGGCAGCCGCCTAAGATATCCTGATTCAGCTCCGTCTCCTTTATCCATAAATTGTTTCCATCGATATCATATTGTGCGAAAATAATCCCCGCCAATACATAAAGGGAATGATATTTGCTTTCAATCACTTCATACTGACTTTTTCTCATTTCGCGGATAAAGCTGTCAACGGCTCTGATAATAATATCGTCAAGTTTTTGGATAAAAAGTTCTATCTTTTCCTTATCATGGCCTTTATCAAATATCGTATCTATGGCTTTTACAATTTTATTGGGCGCTCCGGTAAGGAGTGTGGAATAAATCTCAAATCCGATGCTGTCGTTCTCATAATATTTTTTATATTTATTGCCAACCTCAATGGGAATGGCCAATTTTTTTATACCGGAAAATTTAAAAACCAAATCACAGTCGGGATTACAGCAGACTATATGATTCAGGCCAACAATATTTTTGAATATATCAAACTCCCCGGCCTCTTTCACCGCGTCAATCTCATAGTCGTTTCGGATTAATTCCAGCTCCCGGTTAAATGCCTCATAGGTTTTACCCAGCGCATTTTTATCTAACGTATATTCCTTCCAAACTGACTGCAAAATTTCATATTGTGATAAAGCAATGCTGCCTGTGTTAATATTTTTGAACAAATCTGGCAAATCGTTTTTATCTCCCTTATAAATAATCAGAGCAATATCATCATGTCTGATTTCAATGTTTTCTTTCAAAATATCCAGCAATTCTTCCACAAGAAACAGGTTATTAAAATCTTCCGCCGCCTCTGAATTTTTTTCCAGCAAAATTCCATATAAAACACTGACTTTCTCATATTCGTATATGGTGCTTAGTTTTTCATACCATTCTTTAATGTGCTTTTTAATCTGCCCTTTTTCTGTCTTTAAATTGTTCCTACGAAAAAAAACATCAAGGCTTTTCTCGATTTTATCATAAAATCGGTTAAAAGGGATCACTGCCGACGGCCGGGAAAGATATTGATTTAAGGTGTTAATCCTCTGTAAGCCGTCTATGATGTAGTAAGCATTTTTATCCTCATACAAGGTAATGGCTCCGATGGGGAAACCTCTAAACAAAGAGTCCAGCAACTGCTCCTTTTTTTTCTGTTTCCACACAAAGCTCCGCTGAAAATCGGGAATTTTTAATTTATATATGGTCAATAATTTTTTGATGGTCGTCTGATCCAAAATAAACTCCTTGCTCTCCCTCTTATCCATAGAAATCCCCCATTCGTCTGCATTACAACAATTAAAATCCAGGCAAAAGCGCCTGTCTTTCAGGCATTTTTTGCCTTATTCCAATTGCTGCTTACTCTTGTAGTATGTAAATACCGATAAAAATATAATGCTCTGGCTGGAATCGCTTTTCTTACTCAATATTTCAAAGTAATCGTCATCCTCCATCAAATCCTTCAAAAACGCCCGCCTTTCACAGACAAGCTCATACCTCCACAGCTTATACAGCTTAATCATGTATTCCGCTTTCTGCTGTTCTTCCAAATCCAATTCCTCATTGGGGATAATATTTCCATCCAACTGAAAAGAAAAATACTTCTCGATATCCGGCGCCTTCGTTGGGTCCAAATACTTTTGCTCCACATAAGGGGCGGTTCCTCTTTTGGTGTTACAAACGCTGCATGCACAGAGCAAATTGTTCCACTGAAAAATTTTCTGAGGGTAATCCCGCTTTATCTGAATATGTTCCACCGTCATCTTATCTTTAAAATCAGAAATGCGCTTTGTACAAAAGGAACATCTCTCATGATTCATTTTTCTGAAAATCTCTTTGATTTCTTCCGTATTGTATCGATACCGTCTTTCATTCTTTTTGTAAAAATCGTAAGCCTCTTTCGTACTCATTCCCGATATGGCGTCCCTAAATTCCCGGTTCGTCCGGGACAGCTCCTCCGGCTCCTGTGTCCTTTTTAATGATACCACTTTTCTCTCCCACGTAGTTTGCCTTTACAATAATTTTATGGTATTTTCGATAAAGATTTGGATACTTTTCCTCCAGCCACTGCGTAAGCGTGTTTATCTTTTGCGAATCGCCCTTCCTGCTTATAATCACGTCTCCCAGATAATTGATGACCTCCCGTACCTGCTCCGGTAATTCCTCCACAAAAAATAATTCCTCGTATACCATATCCAAATCCTTGTAATACAGTTCATTTTCAATTGGATGCAGCATTCCATCCTCTATATTGTACACTGCCATATGCCTGTATCTTGTCAAAAGCAGCGGAGAATGTGTTGTCAGAATAAAACAGCAGTTCCGAAAGTTTTTTCGCAGATTGCCAATTAATTTTGCCTGAATATTGACATGCAGAAACATTTCTATTTCATCAATTAACACATAAACTCTTTTTTCCGCGATCTGCTCCTCAAATTCTTCCTCTGTCAAATTTATCAAATCTCTGTCCCAAATCATTGCCCATATGATATTAAGGTAAATATTAATTACATTCTCAATTCCGTCGCTGTATCTTCCGCCTGTGCCCACAATTTCTATGTCAAATATTTCTTTGACAGCCTCTAAGACCGCCCTGCCAATCGCCTGGTTTGACAGAAGGCTGTCACGGATTCTCTTTAAATGAAGGTTATAATCTTTTTGCGCATCCCTTTGATAATATAGAAATTCCTCCAAATCTTTTAGCTTCACATCCTCCGTTTTGGCCTTGCTTAAAACCAAACGGTTCGTTGGAATGTAGACAAATAATTGGCCTTCTTTTTTCAGGAGAAAACTCTCCATCAGCTGATTATAAAAAACCTGATTCAGAACGTTTAAAAAACTGGTCTTCCCACTGTTATTATAACCATATATAATGATTACTTCTTTGTCAATGTCCACAGATTGTTCCTTCACAATTCCTGTCTCCGGAATTTTAATCGATAAGCTCTCCTGTGAATTGTGCCTGTTTTTCATTTCCATTTATCGACATCCCCATTTCCTGTTTTCTTTTTCCCCGGACTGTTCGTAACTATTTGACCTTCGGCTTCATAGTTATCAAATCCGGCCATTGGAAGTTCGCCTTCGATGAAGGGCCACGATCTTTGGTCGGATTCGCTATGTCCTTATCGATATAACATCTGCCTTATATTGCTCTATTCTTCCGAATGCACATGTATCTGCCGCAGACATTCCAAAAACTCTTTCTTAAACAGTTCCATTTCTTCCGCTTCCGATAGTTC
>ERZ777011.2766-NODE-2766-length-12820-cov-44.557540_pt1 | contig 12820 bp, 12 predicted proteins | sample MGYA00374964_ERZ777011 | MGnify/ENA primary metagenome ERZ777011 (study PRJEB29310, sample SAMD00008975) | mouse gut metagenome | study: EMG produced TPA metagenomics assembly of the Metagenome analysis of fecal microbiota from mouse which was promoted...
TGATGTAGCTGCCGACGGTGGTGTCACGGTCACCGAGGATACGGGCGATGCGTTCGAGCTTCTCCCATACGCTGTCCTCTATGTTGACCGGGTGACGCTTCACCAGCTTAGACGAAGCGAGATAGGTAGCCTTGAACTCGGCGTAATCCGACTTGCGTTGTTGCTTGCCCACGCGCTGTTGCTTCGGTGGCTCGGTAGTGTGGGTTACGGCTGTTGCCTCGGGTGCCGTCTGTTCGTTGCCAAACAGATTGTCTGTGTTGGCAGGAGTAGTGCTGTTGACAGCGTTGTCACTGTTTACAGCATTGATAGGGTTGATAGAGTTATCTGACTTCATAATAAAATCGGGATTATGGGTTGATACTTTGGATTCGGGTGTATCGGTCAACTCGGTTGACTTGGATGCGGTGGATTTATTTGTTTTCATTGGATAGTGTGTTTTTGGTGAAACTTTGATTTGTTAGATACTCATTCAAGTCATTGAACTCGGAGTATAGTGTGGAGCGGTCAATTACTGTTGAGCCATATATGGCTGTCAGCTCGGTGTGTGCTGTTCGTCCGGCAGTATCGTTGTCAAGATAGCAGTTGATAGCGGTGTAACCTTTGAAATAAGGTACAGCCTTGTTGACATTGACAACCGAGTTGAATATGATTGCATCGGCTCCGCTGATTATGCCGAGTGTGAGTGCGGAGAGATAATCAATAAACCCCTCGAACACGGCACACTCTTTTGACGGACCATCTCTCGCCCACGGCAGATATGAGATGTTCTTGCGCCCTCGGCAACCTTTGAAATAGTGGTTGCGCAGCTCACAGCCACCGCTGACATTCTCGAATGCCACGGCAAAATAAAACCTGCCGTTGACGCTGTAATGTGCCTCCTTGCATTTCGCCTTGGCGATGTGTGCCGGAATGCCACGCTCTTGGAGGTATGCAACAAGTGCGCGGTGTTCCAGTGGCACGACCTCAAATCGCTCCATACTCGGCGCAGAGTGTCGCTGAAAAGAAGTGGAAGCGACTGTCTGCACCGATGGCACCGGACAACTGTCAGCGATGCAACGCATGAGATAGCGCAGGTCTGTTGACTGATACATCTCGGCTGCAAGGTCGATGATGTTGCCTCCTTTTCCAAGTCCGAAGTCATACCAACAGTTGAGCGTGGTCTCAACCTTGAACAACGGCGTATGTTCCTGTCGCAATGGCGACTTATACCATAGCCTCGTTCCTTTTCTCTTCGTCGGTTCATGTCCGAGTTGAGACAAGAAGTCGGCTAAAGGGATTGATTTAATCTCTTTGAGCATATCTAAAATTTGTGTTGGGGATTTGGTTCGGGTTCAGCTCACATATATACACCCCGTACTGAACCGAACTTAAATCAGTAATAAAAATCGGGGTTGTATGAGTATGTGCCGTTTTCCCGGATTACCATCCGTTTGTTCATTAGAAAAGATTTCAGTTTCGTCACCTTGCCGTCGCCATATGGGAACCCACAGGCGGCATAGGCTCTCTTGATGCTGTCCTCACAGTTCTGACACCCTTTTATAGCGCCGTTGGCAAATGCCATTTCAAGAGCCTGTCGGTGCTGTTCGGGTGAAAGCTCCGAGTATGAGAAGGTCTGAACCTTTGATTTTCCTGCAAAGGTGTATTCAGTGGCAACCTCCGGCAGTCCTGCCTCATTGACGATGAAAGCAAATGGCGGGAAGTCCATCGAGCGGATACACGATGCCGAAACCTCCGTCACCTCGCTGTCGGTCGTGCTTTTGCAGACTTGCAGAACCGTCTCCGCTTTGTTGTTGAGTTCGGTGCCGACATGACCGCGCACGTTGTCATCACTCTTGTTAAGGTGCAGAACCGTGTGTATGTGTATCTGATACTTGTCAGTCCACTCCATGAGCTTACCTATAAGTCGTGACGATTCAATAGCGTTGTTGATATCAAACATAAGGTCGCGGATTCCGTCAATAATCACCAGTCCGACATTGGGTGTGTTTGCGATAGCATTGTCGATAAGTTCAAGGCGCAAATCGGGCGTAATGGCGCGGAGCTGGGCGAATATCAGATTTTCCGGATGGCTGTCAAGTGGTAGCCCGGCGAGCTGAAGCGCACGTCGCATGATTCGCTGGCAATGGTGTGGACTCTGCTCGGTGTCGAAGTAGAGGATTGTACGCTTGTCATCGGGAAACTCGGCGATATAGCGCAGAACCTCTCCATTGGTAAGTGCAGCCGCAAGAATCGCACTCACGTTGAACGTCTTTTTGCTTTTCGCCTTTCCGGTCGATGCCGAGAAGTTGCCAAGTGTGCCGATAACCGATCCGTTGCAAAAGAGAACCTCAGGACTTTTAGCTATCTCATCGGTCACTCTGAGCTGATACGACTGCCAGAGTTTGTTCAATTCTTTCGCATCCATCATTTTCTATCCCTTTCAAGTATCAGACGTTCGACATCGCTCTGACGATAGCACACCTTCTTACCGACCTTTACCGGAATTAGAATCTTGTTCTTGTTCCAGTTCCATAGGGTGGTGTGGCACACGCCGAATTTCTCCATCACCTCCTTCTTGGTGAGCAGAACCTCCTGTGCCGCGCTGACCATAGCGGGAAGAAGCTCGGCTTTGGCTGCCTCGATTGTCTGCTTTATCAGTTCAACGAGGTCAGCAAGTTTAACATTGACCGTGACATCGGTCACCCCGCTGTTGATTAACTCTAAAAGATTTGTCATAGGCAAATACAATGTCGCCGATTGTTAAACGACCAAACGACTCCGGCGACTTTATGAACCGTTCAGCCACTGTCCCGGTCGGAACAGCGATGCAAAGATAAAGGGCAACTGCCCGCTTTGCAATAGCTAAAACGCTTCATATCAGCAATATAAATTCGTTTAATTTCGTTGGCGTAATTAAACGAATTAAACGAACTGAATAGCCGCGAATCACAACTACCGACAATGAAAAAAGCCACCCGACCGCAAGCGGTCAGATGGCTTCAGTATGATAAAATTCCGGCGTTATGCCGCCTCAAAATGGTTTCTGATATTGTCGAGATTCTTTTTATCCTGCCCCATATCAATCATGCGCTTGCCTCCCATCATCGGAGTGGTGAGCTGCTGATGGGCTTTCTGCACTCCGCGCAGTCCGACAAACTTGTGTTCGGGATAATGTTCCGACAAGGCATCGTGGAATGTAGAGATGTCGCAACTGCGTATGTGCGAATCCTCGTGAAGATAGATATACAGCATGGCGAGGTCATTGCCGCTCGACCGTAGTTTCAGGAACTCCGATATTTTACCCTTTATACGGTCTGTGTCGTCGGGAATGAGGTTGTCAAGGGTTTCACGGACTTTCCTCCTGCCGCGCTTCCTCGGCTCTTTCTTTTCATCGGTCACTTCGGATACTTCATCATCAGTCAGAGCAGCCTCAGGTCTTTCTTCCTCCATTTCCTCAATGACTGTGTCGGTAACCGGCACAATGCTTCCCATAGATTTCTGAATTTTTCGGAACTCCCGCCAATCTTCTCTTGTGCGGTGTCCGTTGACTATGCTCATTTGGATTGTCACAAGAATCATAAAGCGTGCTTTTATACGGTCAGACAGACCGGTATCCTTGTCCTGTATCATTTCCTCGTTGTATGATACGACAGTTTCCCAGCTGTTGCCGAAATACATCCATGCCAGCATCGCAGGAACAATGGAGTCAGGCTTCTGCGACTGGAACCCATCGACAAGTGTAGAGGCTATGTCGGCATCTCTCAAAAATTTCTCTATGGAATCCAGATCCTTAGGATTCTTCTCCGACATTTTAGCCATGACAACGTTGGCATATCCCGGAGCTGCTAACTGAGCATATTCAAATATCTGTATAAAACCGGAACGGTCGCGCCTGCTTACTTCCTCGGCAAAGGCGCAGTATTCCTCGCGGTGGGTGTCAAGCCACTCCTTGACCATTTCCTTGAATTTCTCGTGCTTGATTGTACGGGGTTTAATTTTCATATTGTGATGTAAACGGCGGAACTTCATTGACCCGCAACTTATAAAACCGCTATCCCAACAGAATAGTTCATATCATTATGGACCTTTTAAATAAGTGTTTAGTGCATATACCGCGCATCTTGATCAGGTTGGGTCCGTAAAATCTTCTCTAACTCAGTTTTAGACATAGAGTTTAGCTTCTCTATTTCCTCCATTGAAACAATCTTATATTTGCGGGTGAAATCCTTGAGGTAATCGACATGACAAAATCCATCTTCTGGTTGTGCATCTACTTCAATATCATCCAGCTCAAATATTAAATGAGATAGACTATCAATGTCTTCTATTTTATCCACAACCACAAAACTGTCAGTTATACTTCTTTGAATTGGTTGATCTTTTGGAGGGCTTCTTGTATTGATTCAAGCAGTCGCTTTTTTCCAAACAGTTCAGACCGAACTTTGTCTCGTTCTTTTAATAAGTTTGGGATTCTTTTAATAGCATCTCTAATTTCAGTTTTAGAGAAAGGTTTATCAAGTCTCTGATGGAGGAGTAATAAGTATCTTAACATCTCGTTCTTTTTCGAGCATAAATACCAATTGTCTTTATAATAATGTCTATTATGCAACCTGTCATAAATGGAGAGTACAGGCTGCTTCGACAACTGAGCTATATGCTGTTCGAGATTCGTAATGTATTCTTTTAACGCCTTTGCTTTCTCAATGGCATGTAAAGAATATCTGTCAAGTATGTCATTTAGAGTGCCAATGTATTCTTGAGGATTTATCTGATGGGGTAAGTTATTTATATTGTCAGCAAACTCTACAGCCCCTCCAATCTTTCCTGCCTTTATCTCTTCTAACTCATCTCCTGAAACACATTCACTGGGGCCATTAGGCCTATGGAAATAATATGAAGATTGTGTGAGTAGTCTGTTAAGACCATCCATCATCTGATCCAGATGGCTTTTCACCCATCTGAATACTTCGTTCTCCTGATTATCACATACTGCATTGTAGAATACGAGAGTGTCAGTCATCAACTTTCTCCATTCAGAATATTCAAGGCGATAGTTATAGGTATAATGAATTAGTTGCGAAAAATTGGCAAAGCGATATTTGATATAATCGCTGTATGGTGTAAGTTGAATACCCTTATAAAAAAAACGAGTAATTAGTTCACTGCAACTACCATAACCAAAGTTGGAGTATACTTCAAAAGAAATATCATCATTATAATTCCATGTAAAAGTTTTCCAACCACCTCGTCGATGGGAAATGGCCACTATATCATTTTCAGCCATCACTCGCTCTGACGATTGCTGAAAGGCCAACGCGATACGTCTTAAAGAGCGAGTCATATTAAATGAGTAACGACTGCCAGGGGTGTTTAGTGATTCGTATGACAAATCCGAAGCGTATTGATCGCCAAGAGATGTAGAGTAATTAAAATGTTGTCTTAAATCATAATCAGATGGTTCACATTCTAACATAAGAGGGAATGTTACCAACTCCAGCTTTCCATTAGAGTTTCTTTTTATAGCATAAATTATATCACCGGAGACAAATATACTCATATGTAAAGTTGCTAATAAACGTTAAAAGATTCAATTTCGATTTATTCAGTTCGGTTGAGTGTCGTCCAGTTGGGTTCAGAGGGTGGTATTATAGGTAACTTTATAGGGAACTCGCCCGATTTGGGTTGAATGAAAAATCACTAACAATCTGTCAATTAGATTATTAGCGATTTTGCAGGTGGTGTTACCAGAACTTAAGCAGGGTTGGTTGCGGTTGTCGTAGTCGTGTCGGCAGGAAGCGCCTGAGGTTGATATTCGGGTGTCCCGTCAAGAATAAAGGCAGGGACTCCGGGCACCTGTCTGACAGGACTGACAGTAACATCAACCGACTTTTTGTTTGACTTCGGCTCAGGCTTTTCGAAAAGCATCTCGAAGGGGTATTCTATCGAAGGACAGCCGACTTCAGTGATACGCACGACAAAAGCAAGTTTCTCGCGGTCGATGCCACCGATACGGAAGCCGTAATGGTTCTCGGTAATCTTGTTGAGCGGGATAGCATTAGCCTCGTTGGTGATAAGCTCGACGGTCTTGAAATAGTTGGTCTCGTCGTTGCGGGCCACATCTGTCTTCACAAGATCAAATTCAACGCTGATTGTGTCGTTTGGCGCAAGTGTGAATCTGTTGTTCGACAGAGCTACTTCATAATACTTCACATACCACTGTGGAATCTGCACCTTATAGTCTATCGATGTAAAGCCGTTATATTTCAGCGCATACGTATATTCCTGAGTCGAAAGAGTGTCGGTCAGATGTGGAGGTATCGACAGCCGGCAATCATAGGTCAGGGTGTTGCGCTCGATGTTGTCATTTTCGTGACGGCTCTCAATCTGAATCTCACAATCGTCTGATTTGGAAACAATAGTGGCGTTGTTACACTTGATATAGGATGGCATCGAGGCAGCAAGCTTGGCCGTATAATAACGATGATTGAATCCGATATGCTCGTTGTTGTTGAGACGGAGTTTGATCTGGTTGTCGGTATCGAGATGGATGATACCCCATTTGTCCTGAGGTTTTACCGCAGCAAACTGGCCTCCGAGAGGAATCACCTCGGCAAACTGCTGTGGGAGCACAACTTCACCTTTATATTTCACCCCGACCGAACCGTTTTCGCCGAAAGCGGAAAGGTCGTTCGGTTTATCGACTGTCTCTACTTTAGGTGCATTATAGACAAAGAGGTTGACACCTGCATTCTCTATTTTGTCGAGCTGCACCTGTTTGTTAAAGTAGAAATAGCCTGTTTTCGACCGAAGCAGATAGCCGCCTTCAACCGGATCAAGAGTGCTGTTCTTTTCAAACTGCACTATCGTCTTTTTGCTTGCGAGACTATCGGAGGCTACAGGGATAGAAGTCAGTGAATCAGTAAGGATGTAGGCTTTACGTTTGTAGACATACATGGCTCTCCCGTCGCGGAACGACGATATAAACGCCAAGTCATCCTTTTTCAATTCATCCTTCTTGTCATACTCCCTTATATGTACAAGGGTCTGGTTTCTGTTGATATAGGCATTATAGGTGTCTTCGGGTTTCTTTTCGACATCCTCATAGCATACCACTGCCGCATAACCGCCGGAATATGGCCTGAGACCTGCAAACGGGCCTGCGACTGAATTTCCGTCGGCGTCAAGGAAATAGTAGTGAGTACCCTTTTTCACGGTCAGGAATCCTTCGGAGAAAAATTCCATGTCAGGCACGAGAATATAGTTGGGATCAACCTCTACTTTTTTCCCTTCGGGATTTACAAAACCGACGAATTTAGATTCATTGAAAAGCAACGCCTGCCCGGAGTTAAAAGCGCCGATGCTGTCGTAGGCAACAGGAAGTAACTGAGCCCCTTCGCTGTCAAGCAGACCATGTTTGCCATTCTGGCTCACTTCCACCAGTCCGTTGTCACGCAGACGGATGGAGTCATACTCGGGCATAACCTTCCAGTTTGCAATCTGAGCACTCGACGTCACTGCCGTCGTCAGGAACAGAGCGGTTAGGATGTCGAATTTTTTCATTTTTATAACTTTATGTGTAAATTTTGTTTTTCGTTGAACGCGTGAGCCCTCTTTAATGTGAGAACTAAAGGTCTATACATATTATAATGTTCGTAGTCAACTATTTGTTTTCAGGGTAGTCAAATTTCTTGCGATAGAACATAAAGTCACGTCCGAGGTATTTTTCGCGGACAGTAGGATTTTCGGCAAGCTCCTCTGATGTGCCTTGGAAAAGAATCTTGCCTTCAAACAGCAGATAGGCTCGGTCGGTGATTCGAAGCGTCTCCTGCGCATTGTGGTCAGTGATAAGGATGCCGATGTTTTTCTCCTTGAGATGATAGACCACAGACTGGATATCCTCGACTGCAATGGGGTCGACACCGGCAAAAGGTTCGTCGAGCATTATGAACTTAGGGTCTATGGCCAGACAGCGGGCAATCTCCGTGCGTCGGCGCTCGCCACCCGACAACTGGTCGCCGAGATTGTGGCGCACTTTTTCAAGGCTGAACTCCGCGATAAGGCTTTCAAGCTTGTCGCGCTGATATTCTGCCGAGGTATTGGTCATCTGAAGGACTGCCTTGATATTGTTCTCGACAGAGAGTTTACGGAATACGCTCGGCTCTTGGGCAAGATAGCCGATGCCGTTCTGGGCACGCTTATAGACGGGGTATTTCGTGATGTTTAGATCATTGAGGAATATCTGTCCTTCGTTAGGGGTGATAAGCCCCACGGTCATATAGAAAGTCGTGGTCTTCCCGGCGCCGTTAGGGCCGAGGAGACCGACGATTTCACCTTGTGTAACGTTAATCGATACGTGGTTGGCCACGGTTCGCTTGCCGTACTTCTTGACAAGATTGTCGGTGCGGAGCACCATTTTGTCAGGAGTGCCGACAGGATAATCGCGCACAGGCTCCGAGTGGGCTGTTTCTTGTTGCTTTTCTTCCATAAATGGGACTTGGCTTAGAGACTGTGGATGTTTTTAAAGACTGTTAAACATTTTATTGTACCCGGCGCAGACGCGACTCTATATAGTCGGTCAGCAGCTGTATGGCAACAACATTGCTTCCACCTTGAGGCACAATCAGATCCGCATAGCGTTTGGACGGCTCGATATACATTTCGTGCATCGGCTTCAGAACATCCTGATAGCGGTTGAGAACCATTATCGGCGTGCGGCCACGCTCCACACAGTCTCTTGCAATGACACGGATGAGACGCTCGTCGGCATCGGCATCGACAAACACCTTCACGTCCATCATCTCACGCAAAACGGGGTCGGTCAACACAAGAATGCCTTCGACAATCACCACCTCGCGCGGAGCTACAGTCACCGTTTCCTCCTGACGGGTACAAGTCAGATAGGAATAAGTCGGCATTTCGATGTCGCGTCCCTCCTTAAGCTGACGGATGTGTTCGACCAGCAGACTCCACTCGATGGCCGCCGGTTCGTCAAAATTTATCTTACTGCGCTCCTCAACGGGGACATGACTGGAATCCTTGTAATAGGAATCCTGCGGTAGCACCGCAACCTCTCCGGCAGGGAGACTGTTGATAATCTTGTTGACGACGGTGGTCTTTCCTGAGCCGGTCCCACCGGCTATGCCTATTATTAACATATATAATTAATCTATTTTCTGCAAAGTTAACAGCCTTAGCGCGATTATCCAAATCGAGCCATGAAAAAATTTGTCATCCGATAGTGTCGATGCTCCTGAATTTTATTGTCGGACAGGTCTAAAACACGCTCTTGATTATAACGCTGTTGGCCCTGTCGACCACTGATGTGTCAAGCGATGCGAGATAAATACGTGTGGTCGATTCGGAAGCATGTCCCATTCCGGCACTTATGACCGAAATCGGGATGTTTTTAGTCTGGGCTATTGAAGCCCACGAATGCCTTGCGCAATAGAGAGTGATGGCCGACCGGCTTCCGATCATTACTGAAATCTGTTTCAGACTCCGGTTGATCCTATAAGATACGTTACGGTAGGCCGCATAGGAATCAGAGCCGCCGCTACGGAAGACAGGCAGCAGATATGGACTTGTGGCAGAGGGATATTTGTCGACTATAGACTGCATCTCATGAGTCCATGCGACACATAGTTTCTGTCCGGTTTTACGGCGGCGATAAGCCACATAACCGTCACGAAGATCGGACTTGCGAAGATAGGCCATGTCGATCAGACTCATGCCCCGCATATAGAAACTCAGCATGAAAATATCGCGTGCATATTCAAGATGTGGCGTTGATGCGAGCGACAGACGGCTGATACGACGTATGTCGACCAGAGGAAGGGCACGTTTGCGTGTGTGGTCAACCCCGGTATAGACCTTTCGGAACGGTGATTTCTGCTCTATTCCACCACGCTCGACCGCACGGTTGTAGACGGCGCGGAGTATACGCATATAAAATGATGTGGTGTTGGGTGTCAGCCCCCGGTCACGCAGATAATCCTCATAACCAATCACCACTTCCTGCGTAAGCGCGTCGAGCATAATGTCACGCCCTCCGCGAAAGCGGCTGAAACTCCTGAGCGCGGCCACATAAGTCTCCGCCGTCCGCATGCGACGGCGATGTCGCAGCAAAGATATCTGGGAGGTCATGAACGAAAACAGCGAGTAGTCAAGCATGAAAATCCTGTAAGCGTCAAATATCTCATCGACCGTATAGTCAGGCGACGACGCTTCAAGAACGGTGATAATTCTTTTAATCCGTGACAGATCAAGCATAATTGTCTCCCGGCAGGCGGCAACCGTCGCAAAGCGTGAAGGGTCGTCGGGAATCACCGGGCGTTCACGCCGTCTGTCCCATTCGTCAGGGAGCAGACCATATCCTGTATTTATTGTCCTTGTACGAGACTTATGTGTTATCTGGATTGAAATACGGCCTTCAGCCTGATTGTCTGATGCGCCTTTAGGTTGCTGATATCTGAGTCTTATTGAAACCATGATTTCTATAGATTTTTTTGCCCCAAGTTACTAACAACTTCACATTATTAATGCGCATGAATCATGTCAATCCCTATCCCGACTGCATGCCGGGCGTTTGTTTATCCTGATACAAATCGCTAACTTTGCGAAGGTAAGCAAACTTCATGACAATGATTTTGTCATGACATTTTTACGGAACATGACTTTTTATGAAGCCTATCCACCAAATAAAAAAGTCCAATCTTACTTCATTTTCCACCCCGCTCTCATGCTTTACAAACTTACACGACACTCAATTCTGCTGATATTCCTCCTGTCATCATCGGTCAGACTCTATGCTTCATCTCCTGCCGACTCAACAGCAACCGAGACACGCAACGTCTTGGAAATATCCGTTTCGGCGGCATCGTCACTTGTCGTCAACGCAGCTCTTACAGAACTGGTGAAACGGTCCGTTGACAGGACACGTCCCAACGGTGAGGACAACCATTCCTTTCCTTCGCGCCATACATCGTGGGCATTCACAGCATCGACAATAGTGTCAAACGAGCTTTACAGCCATTCTCCGTGGTGGGCTGTCGGCGCACAGGCCGCGGCATCGGCCGTGGGCTTCCAACGAGTGGTAACGCGCCATCACTACGGTTCGGATGTCATTGCCGGAGCAGGACTTGGCATTGTCTCCACGCAATTCTCCTACTGGCTTTGCAACCGGCTGTTAAACCCAAAAGATAAAATGACATTGCCTTCATCCGATAATGATTTCAGACCATCAATCGCAATGACAAGTGAAGCGGTCTTCAACATCGGTTCTGATATTGCCACCGCATTCGGGGTATCGCTCAAAGGCCAGCTGCCACTCACCCAACGCTGGGGACTTGCAATGACACTTCGGGGAATCACAGCGCCGGTCATCGTCAACGACACATATATAAATCCCATCAACGCCTATGGCGCATCAGTCGGTGGTGTCGGACATTTTCGGCTGCCGGTCAAAGCATTGGCAATAGAGACATCGCTTCATGCCGGATTCATGCGTCTTCTTCCGACCAAGGGATGGTCACACAACAGCTATGGATTTGAAGGCGACATTGAAACTGCGCTCAACTGGCGTCTGACTCCGTCATTCGCCTTCGCTACGAGACTCGGTTATCGGGTAATGACTACACCGTCAGCTGTCTCAGCAATAACATTCGGCCTAAGTTCCATCGCCATATTCTGATTAAAACCGCCAACATCCACAAAACCATAAAAGCGTAAGTCCAACTTCTGCCTTTCAAGAAGTTGGACTTACGCTTTTATGGTTTAGCAAACAGTAATAATTTATTATCGTCACATGTCATCTTCAATTTTGGCATTTCGGTGATAACCATGACGGATGAATGGATCTACAAAAATAAGTTCCTTATACCATTCTCCATCAGAATTTTTCTTATTCTGCATTCGAAAGAATCCTCTGACAGGAATGTCATTGTCATTAATTATTTTCTTAAACCATTTGGAATCCATAACTATAACTTCCTGTCCACTTTGATTTATAACCTTCTTTTTTTCGACATATTCGAGCGGAGTTCCCTCAACAGCAGTAAATGTGCCCTGAGGAACTATTACGGTTTCGACTTTTATGTACTTCTTAACGGCTAAATATATAGCAATATATTCAACCCTTTTTGTAATTTCATCTATGCGATTCTGAATTGTACCAATAAACAAATTATCATCATAAAGAATAGAGTCAGCAATCAAAAGTTTAGGTTCGCCATTGGTGAATTCATATTCAGCATAAAAATGGAACAAACTATGCCCATTTCGCTCTATAAAGAACCAAGTTTGCAATTGACCATCACCAAAACCATAGACAAACGTTCCATTATCCCGATGTATGAGAATACCGCATTCATCCGATTCGCTGAATTCCCTAAATAAGTCAGGCATGATTTTGTCAAAGGCGGGCACACTTTTTTCCATGACTCTTTCAAAGGAAGGCATTACAAGTTCTGGCAATCCCCATTTTGGTCGCATCGCTCGTATTTCCTTTAAACGCTCCAAATCAGTATTTAAAATTTCATGGTTCTTTATGTTTTGTGATGCAATGATAGTCAAACCCGGCTGAAATCCGGGAGTTTCGGGATTAAGTAACCAAGTAATAATAGGGCGTTTCTTGATTATCATAACTTTAATATGCAATTAGTAAATTTCTTCTTGTACCGCCTCAATCATCTCGGCAATATCGTCAGATAATGATATCGCGGTAATAACTTTGACGATTGCATCATAATCTTCTTTTGGATATGCAGACCCCTCATTAAAGTCTTCATCTTAAGTACGAACTATATTAAAATCCAAATAAAATGAGGCAAAAATTACATCCACC
>ERZ777011.2767-NODE-2767-length-12820-cov-3.529338_pt1 | contig 12820 bp, 11 predicted proteins | sample MGYA00374964_ERZ777011 | MGnify/ENA primary metagenome ERZ777011 (study PRJEB29310, sample SAMD00008975) | mouse gut metagenome | study: EMG produced TPA metagenomics assembly of the Metagenome analysis of fecal microbiota from mouse which was promoted...
CGCAAGCTGCGCTTGCGATACTGCCACCAATAAAGAGTTTGGAAGTTTATTTCCAAACTTTTTCCTCTTTTCTATCAATACTTTCGCTTTCAAAAAATTCTTTAGAAGCAGGTAAACGCCCCGTCAATGATAAAATCGGATCCCGTTGTAAAGGTGCTGGTATCGCCCGCTAAGTATACGCAGATGGATTCCAGTTCCTCCGGCGTCCCCATTCTTCCCATAGGAGCCATAGCGTTCCACTTCTCAATCAGCGGAATCAGCGTGGGGGAATTCAGGGTCAGCTCTGTCCCAATATACCCGGGGCTCAGGCTGTTGACACGCACGCCGCGCTTTGCCCACTCAATTGCCAGCGATTTGGTAAGCTGAATCACCGCCGCTTTTGAGGCGTTGTATGCGCACTGGGGCTGAGGCACGTTCACAATATGCCCCGACATGGAAGCCGTATTGATAATGGAACCGCCCCCATGAGCTAACATATATTTTCCGGCGGCAATATCCGTAAGGAATACCCCGTTCAAGTTAACATTCATCACTTTGTTCCACTGCTCATAGGTCATTTCCTCCGCAGGGACATTGATGCAGATACCGGCATTGTTATGGCAGAAATCAAGTCCTCCCAATTCCTCTACGACCCGGGTAACCATTGCGTCCACCTGTTCCTTATCGGTGCAGTCCGTCTTAATGGCAATCACCTTTCTGCCTGTCTTTTCCGCAATCTCGCCGGCCGTTCTTTGAGCCTCCTCTAAATCAATGTCCACGATCGCCACATCGGCGCCGGCCTCCGCAAAGGCCGTGGCCGTGCACTTGCCAATCCCCCTTGCAGCTCCTGTTACGAATCCCTTTTTTCCATCCAGTCTCATTTTTTCAATAATACCCATAGCTTCTTCTCCTTTTCCCTTTATTTTATAATAGTATAGCAGAACCAAATGTATTTAATCTATCATGTTTCACCTCATTTCTGCGAGGTGAACGAAGTTCACCTTTGCTTTATTTGCGCATATCGAGTTTGTGGATGCAGCACAGACACAAACTTGTGAGTGAAAGGTTGAAAGCCTTTCACTCTTTGCATCACCATTCGATACGAATCTTATTTTTACTTACAAAATACTCCCTATCCATTTTGATAAATTTCTGTCACTGATTTGGGGAAGTCCGGGAGCAAATCTTCCCTGCTCTCCTCTCACGGCTTCTTCTTCCAACTTTTTCTGTTTCCGCTTGCCACAGGGCCAAGGCCCGGCAGTCCTGCCACCCTCACGCATAAACAAATTCCCGTTGAATCACGAAACTTAAAAAAAACAAAAATATATCCACCGGTATTTTCACAAGTACCTCGGCCCCGCCAAAGAGGGGATAAAGCATTCCCACTAAAAAGGCGCTTAAGGACATCTGCACCACTGCCAGCAACGCGTAGCGCGGCAGGGTATTTTTTATGGGACTGTCGCTTTGAAATACCATCTTTAAATTAAGCAGATAATTATAAAGCGCTGACAGAATCCTTGCAAGCACCGTCGCCGCCGTAATATACGTGATTCCTCCCCATCGCATACCTCTCATAACAAAGCACAGCATAGAAAAAAGCACCAAATCCACCACACTGGACGACAGGGATGAAAAAAGAAATTTACCAAAAATCATATATATTTTGAACGAATCTTTGATCGGGTTAAAATGGCTTGTTTTATTCTCTTCTATATAAATCGTTTGAATCGGTACTTCCAGAATAGGTACATGTCTGCTTTTCGTTTCAAGCAGCATATTTGTCTCAAACTCAAACCGCTCTCCTTTCACCATCAAAAGCTGCTCCATAAAAGAAGCAGGAATCCCCCGAAGCCCTGTCTGAGTATCGGAAACGGTAATCCCTGTCAGATATTTCATCACAACCCGGGTACATTTATTTCCAAATTCCGATCGGGCAGGCACGTCGTTCCCCTCAAAACACCTGCATCCCAAAATCAAAGAATCGGGATGGGCAATCAACGCGTCCACACAGGCCAGAATGCACTCCGGCGAATGCTGACCGTCCGAATCCGCCGTAATGGCCCCCGGCAGCGCGCCGCATACTTTCAAAATATCACCCTCTTGCAGCCTGTCTCGCTCTTGCAATGTATCTCGCTCCTGCAGCATCCCGCGCTCTTGTAACGTGTCTCGCTCCTGCAGCATCCCACGCTCTTGTAATGTGTCTCGCTCCTGCGGTGTACAAAATTCCTGCAGGCAGTAGTTAAATGCTGTTTTTAATGCGCGTCCTTTTCCCTGGTTCACCGCATGATGCAAAACCACACATCCGTACACATCTTCCGCTTCTTTAAAAAAGTGTGCGTATTCTTTCCCGCTCCCATCATCCACCAAAATAATATTTTGAAATCCTGTCTCTCTTAATTTTTTTAACAGTCCGGGAAGCTTTTCGTCCGGTTCATAGGATGGAATAATAATCGGCACTTTCCATCTTATTTCTTTTTGCTCCATATTGATAACGTGCTCCTTTCGTGACTTGTAAATCTGCGCCTTCAAGCATAAATTTATGCTTAACAAAGTCATCCGGCAGACTGATTTTTCAATCTGATCCCGTCGCTTTTACAAGCCTCATTCCATCGCCTTCCCCCACTGCCCGGTACAGGCAGCCATATGTAAATTCTCCTCCCTCTACAAAAGGCGCAAACAATTCTTCTCCCTCGCCTTTCAGGGCATCCACATACAAAAAACCGGCATGGGCGTCTTCAACCGCTTTTACAATCTCCTCACTTCCCATCACGGCCGTGTCCACACTCCCATACATCACCGATACCGGCGCCGCTTCAAAGCTTATATACGTATTCCGCACCCAGCTGATATCTGAAACGTCCCTTAAATACAGCACTCTCCCAATACTTTTTTTCTCTCCGGCTCCCACTGCCTGCAGGAAAACTTCGGCGCCATCATCTATCATTTCCTCCCGCTGTGCCATCACGTCCTGCACATTTTCTCTGTAACCAACCAGTCCCCTGTATGCGCTCGTATAATCTGTGGTTAAAAAGACAAACGCCATGCAAAGAACCGCCCCCACTCCCTGCCTTGTTCCATTTAAAATGTAATAAGCCAATAAATACAAACCGCCAATCGTAAAAGGGGCTCCATATCTTTCAATGGAAGATATCATTCCAAAGGGCTCCAAATATTGGGTTTCAATCGCAAATATGGTCAAATGCCCGAGGAGATTAAAGGCATAAAACGCCGCTCCTGAAAGCGCAAAAAAGATACCGGTATAAACCGCCGTTTTCCGTTCCAACACGCGGAATCTATAAAGCAGATATAAGGCCAAAAGCAACAACAGATATAACCCCACGGGGCTTAAGTCCACCGCTATGGTCTTCCATCTGTGTAGCGGCCAGCAAAAGAACGCTTCCACAAATGCCTTTACCATATCCTCCTGATAGGCGGGAATATTCATGCTTCCAACAGCCATCTTAAGAGCCGTTCCCGTGAGCTTCGCCACACGCCTGTTTAAAAGGCAAAAGAAAAGCCATGACCCCTGTGTCAAGACAGGAAGCAGGATAACTGCCAAAATTCCTTTTCCGTCAGCCCCCCTTCCTTTGCTTTCGTCCCTGCCCTTTTGCTCCCCGCTTCTTTGTTCTCCGCCTTCTTTTTTATGCGCCAAATACTGGTAGCCGCAGCTGAATATCATGCCAAAAGCCGCCCAGATAAACCCCGTATTTTTGCACAGAACCAGCACCATCAAAAACAATGCCTGTCTTCCATAATAAAAAAGCTTGTCATGATTTTTATCTACAACGGCAGTCAAAAAAGCTCCGTAAATTACCGCCATAGTCAGATCCGCGCAGCACCCGTCCAGCCAAAACCCCTCCGCCACCGCCGGAAAAAACCAGAGGGCCGCCGCCCCCAGCGCCATGACAAAAATATTTCTCTTTTTCATAGTTCTAAGAAGGGGAAAAAGAAACGCAAGGTTCATAAAATAATACCCGGCAAACATCAGCCCTTCCTGAAATTCCGCAGGGTAAAAATGCAAAAACCACCACTTCATCATCTGAGTGCCCGGCGGATAATCCCCAAACTCCGCCGCCACATTGGCGTACTTGTGGGCAAATCCGTCTAAATAAAAAAGTGACTTTACATCCGTAGCCCAAAAATTATAATCATCCCACCAGCTCACCGCCTTGCCGCCCACGCAAAAGCAAACCAAAAACGCCATCCCCAGGGCCGTCAGCGCGCTTGCGCTAAAAAGCTCCTGCCGGGCATAACCCATGATTTCCCTGCGCTGCTCCTTCGGCTTTTTCATCAGGAAAAACACAGCGGCTATCAATCCTGCAGCCGCAAGATAATCCGAAAAAGACAGTGCCCTGAAAAAGGAAAGCAAATACAGCAAAAGAACCAGCAAAGAGCAGCCTACCGGAAATGCTTCCACAAACCGCACCTTAAATTTCCAGGCAATATATAAAATTAGAGTTAAAAATACTTCTACATGAATTCCGGCCATCTAAAATATTCCTTTCATCCAATCATATTATACCAAACCTCACGGCTTTGTCTACATCCCCGTTGCGGCTACTTTATCAAATCGTAATATTGCTATATTGCTCTACTCGTATATATGATCCTGAGGAAATCTTTATGGAAATAAGCCGTAAAACATGGTATACTAATAACGGAAGAAAGCAGGATTGAGGGGAATAATGACGTGCGGAACTTCATCGTTTAGGGCGGAAGCAGAAGAGGACCTGGAAAAGATTAAAGAGATGGAGGTGCCAGTTATGAGCCGGGCAATCAATGCTTATTATACAATTACCGCTTCGTCAGAGTTTTGCGAAAAAGAAAGGCTTCGCGCGAAAGCAAGGCATGACGAGGCACAGGCGCTATATAATGCAAGGCGTAAAGCAACAATGGAGAGAAATATTGAAATTGCACGGAATATGATAACAGATGGTGAGCCTGTAGAAAAGATTGTCACATATACCGGCCTCACAAAAGAAAGTATTGAGAATTTAAAAGTCTGACCGAATACGAATTGCAAGGGACTGTCGCAAAACGCAGCATTTCTACAATATGAGTTTTCACGTATCCAACTCTTTGGCGTATGGATACCGTATATTGTATGAATCTGCTGTTTTGCATCAGCCCCTTTTTGTATGGAATAACGTATTTATCGGCATTTTCTGTAAAAAATCAGGTGAAGCAACAGGCGATTATCTTTCATTTTTCAGAACGTCAAGCAGAAAAATATGATATTCTTCATCCAAAATAATTCTTCTAAGGACAGCGTTCACACAATCGTCATTTATCATATTAATATGCATTTCATACTGACGGATCGCCTCTTTTTCGGCTTCTATATCAGCCGCCAGCATTTTATCAACATTTTCAGGAATTGACAAATACTCCGGCGTCCACATCTTTAAACAGCCGTTGCGTGTTTTTGCCGAGAAATCAATATCTCCACCCAAAAGGACAATCAACTCTCCCAGCTTTTGCAAATGCATCATTTCCGCCATGGCAATCCCAAGAAGCGTCCTTGCCATAGAACATCTTTCACCGGCTATACGATTTTCATTGTTGATATACTGCGTAATTGCGGACAGCTCCGATACAAAACCACAGTAATCAACACTTAACAAATCTGCGTATTCCCTGTTTCTTCTTTGCACCTTGATTTCCGGATAGGGTAAATCCACCATGATAGGCTTCAATCCGGTAAAGCTGCAGTTGTTTGTCAGGCATCTTTCATCCATATAAATCCTCCATACTGCAAATACCTTAAATATATTCTTATAAAATAATATACTTGGGTTTTCATATTCTGTTACAGTTTTCCGGGGATAAACAATGCTTTTTCGTTGCTCTACTCATATTTTTTCTCATTATCATGGAATATACTGCTCCGTAATACTTTTGATCCGACCGTCCTCCAATTCAAATATCCACAGGACAGGATACTCCATTTCTTTCAGATAATCGGCGAACTCATTTTCGTTAAGTTCTATGCTGGGGTCATTATGGTTTTCCAGGATAAAAAAGCTACATTCCTCATGAAGCGGATATGTGATATCTTCCCCTTCCTCATCCACCACCTCAAAGCCTGCGTCCTCGTTATATTCCGGCTTCCAGTACTTACTTCCTACGGTTGCCCAAATCTGCCTGTCTATGGTCACAACGCCGTTATCAAAGGCAGTTATATAGCCATCTATGATATCCGTCGGCGCCGTTACCGCAAAGGTATCGGCAATTACCGGCAGCTCCCGTCCCCAGCCTTCCTCCGCTTCCACAGGATAGCTGTATTCTATGCACCACACATAATCGCCATCCTCATACAGTCGGGCTTTGTATGCGAGTTCTCCCTCCTGCCTTGCCAGAACGTCGTTTTCCGGTACATAACCGTCATCCGCCAAAAGCTGCGCTATGGGATAATCCTTTTCAAAAAACGATACCCAAAGATGAACGTCCTCATTCGCCACAGCCTGCCACATAGCCGCCTCTTCTTTTTGCCATTCCCCGTCAGGCAGATAAAACGAAAATTCACGATACATGATATCGTCTGTCACAAGAATCGCCCGTTTTTCCTCCGATTCCCCCTCTTTCATCATTGTGAGCACCCTTGTACTTTCCGCTGCGGGTTCCCCATCTAAAGCAGCTTTCTCCGCCTCCGACGCTGTTTCGGCGGATAGTTCCTCATCCGTCCCGCTTCCGACTGCAGCTTCCGACTCTGTTTCTCCTTCCCCTGTTTCTCCCGGCCGGTTATTGTTTTCTGTCTGGTTTTCTGTCTGGTTTTCTTTCTGATTTTCAGTCTGCCCTTCGGTCTGCTTCGGGATATCTCCCCCATTCTCTTCCGGATTTTCTTTCCCCACGGAACAGCCCACCAAGGCTCCCAGAATAATTGTCAGAACGGCCGCAAGCAAAAATATGGCGGCTCCGTTCCTTTTACGGGTTTTTATGAGGATATTTTTAAAACGTTTCCGCATGATTTTCTTTCCCCCGTAAAACTGTGTGGACAGCAATTTCCGTTTTTCACACCGGTTGCGAAGTGTGGACAGCAATGTTTCCGTATAGGCTTTCCGTGTGGCATAGTCAGCGCCCTGTGTGACTCTTTCGTCGCAGGACAGCTCCATGTCAACCTCCGCCTCTCTTTGCATAAGCCAGACAAGTGGGTTAAACCAGTGGAGCGCATTTGCCGTCACAAAAAGCAGTTTCATATACACGTCCCCGCGCTTCAAATGCACCAGTTCATGCTTCAGGATGAAAAACAATTCCTCCGGGCCGTACCTTTCATCGGGCAAAACCAAAACAGGCGTTAAAAAGCCCATCATCAAAGGGCTGGCCGCTTTCGGATATTGGATAACACGCACTCTGCGGCTTATATGCAGCTCATGTTTTAACTCTGTCGTCTGACGCAAAATGCTGACGTCCTTTACGGCCATTCCTCTCTTTGTCACCTGTCTTTTAAAATATAAATAACTGAACACATGAACGAACAGGAAAATCAGAGCGCCGAATATCCAGACATAAGCTGCAAGGTCAAGGATGGTAAGGCTGCCGCTATTATTTTCAGTCTGTGTCCCGATTGGCGCTGTCATTTGCTCCGGCAATGCAAGAATAATCCGTCCGGGCAGCGCCGCCTGTATCGGCAAATCCGATAAATCCGGCGAATTATCTTCATACGCTTTTTCGGGCCTTGTGGCGGCATGCACTGCCCTTTGTGCCAGCGTCCTGACAGCTGACATTCCATCTGCCGGATTAAAAGGCAGCAACAGACGCAGGGCGAGAAATATCCAAATCCAATACTTCCATTTCGCGGCATAACGCTTATGGAAAAGCGGTGTAAGGAGCACAAGCGGAACAATCACCAGGCCGGCCGCTATTGAAATCTCCAAAAAGGAAAGGAAAAAATCTGTCATCATCTTTCGCCCTCCCCGGAATATTCCGCTTCTATTTCATCCAGAAACCTTCTAAGCTCCTGCACATCGGAATTTTTGATGGCCTTATTGCCGTACAGCGTGGCTATCATATTTTGTATGGAATTGTTATAAAGCTTTTCCAGAAAATGCTTGCTTGCCCCTGTTTTGTATTCACCTTCCGGGATAACCGCAGTGTACAGATTATTACCTGTTGAGCGGTCGCAGCTGACAAATCCTTTATCGGAAAGCCGTGTTAAAGAGGTCATTAAGGTGGAAAGCTGCCATTTCCTTCTCCCCTGCAATTCCTTTAAGATATAATTAGAAGTAACAGGGCTTTGCGCACCCCAAATTACCTGCATGATTTCCAATTCCGCTTCGCCCAGTTTTTTCAAAATATTTCCCATAATTTTGCCTCCATTATACGAGTGTGCAATAAATTATACGCCCGTATAATGGAGGTGTCAATTTATATTTTTCACCATTTCTTTCCAGTCACAAATTAAGACATGAAATATACTTTCACACTTCCCGACATGCCGCTTTGCGGCACAAACGATACATGAAACGCAAGTACCGCAATGATTTAATTACTGTCCGTTCCGGCGGATGGCCTGCCATCGTATGAAAAGCGGTTTTCTTTAAATATCCAACGCCGCGTGATACCCCTGATACACTGCATTTGTAATGGTCGCCACTTTCGCGCAGTCGCCAATGGAAACAACATACGGGGCGCTGTCACGCAGCTCCTCCACCACGTCCGTGCACGCCCTCTGTCCCAGCGCGCAGATTACAGAACTCCCCTTCACAAAATGTCTCTGTCCGTCCTTGTCCTCACAGGTAACGCCGTCAGCCGTGATTTCCATCCCTCGCAGCCCGGTCCGCACGGTAACCAGTTCGTTTATTTTATGCAAAAGCAGAGGACGATGGCGTACGTTTGCATCTGGAGCCAGTTCTTCCCTCATCTCCACAACCGTGACCTTTTTTCCCTCCTGGGCCAGATGGATTGCGGCTTCACATCCTGCAAGGCCGCCGCCAAGTACCACGACCTCGTCGCCCACTTTTTCCTTTTCCAGATAATACTGATTGACAATTGTAACATTATCCCCGTCAATTCCCGGAATCGGCAGCACAAGCGGTTTAGAGCCCGCCGCAACAATCACGGCGTCCGGATTTTCCCGCTCCACCAGCTCCCTGTCGGCTTTTGTATTCAGCCGGATTTCAACCCCCGCCTCGCGGCACTGTTTTGCAAAGGTAAGGGAAAGCTGATACATTTCCTGTTTAAAAGGGATTGCCTGCTCGCTCTTTAAAATACCGCCCAGCTCCCCTTCTTTTTCCATTAAAATAACCTGATGTCCCCTTAAAGCCGCGGTATGGGCCGCTTTCAGGCCGCCGGGGCCGCCGCCCACAACAACCACCTTTTTCGGCACAGGGGCTTTTGCAATCTCGCTCCCCTCCATTTCGCGTCCAATCAGCGGATTTACCGTACATCGCCTTGTGGAGGTAGCCGCTCTCTCCGCCATGCAGGTAAAGCAGCGCAGGCACCTTACAATATCCTCATCCTTATTTGCCATTACTTTTCTTGGCAGAAACGGGTCTGCAAGAAGCGCCCTTGCCATATAGACAACGTCCGCCTTGCCGCTTGAAATGATTTCCTCCATCTGCTGCGGATCATTCAGGCCGCCGATTGTGGCAACAGGAACGGAAACATGCTTTTTGATTTCCGCTGCGAGATACACGTTACAGCCATGAGCCTTGAACATGGAAGGATGGGTGTCGCCAAAGCCTCTCTGATAAGTTCCGGCGGAAACGTGCAGCAAATCAATATACGGCTCAATCTGCTGCGCAATTCTCACACCCTCCTCCAAATCATATCCTCCCTCGAACAATTCCGAGCCACTCATACGGAATTCAATTGGAAAGCCCGGCCCGACGGCTTCCCGCACTGCCTTTAATACCTCAATGGCAAGACGACACCGGTTTTCAAGGCTGCCCCCGTATTCGTCCGTGCGCTTATTAAAATAGGGAGAAAAAAACTGATTCAAAAGCCATCCATGGCCCCCGTGAATCATCAGCATTTCAAAACCCGCGCGCCTGGCAAGGGCGGCGACATTGCCGTAAGCAGCCGTAATTTCGGCAAGCATTTCCTTTGTGAGCGCCTTTACCAAAACCCCGTCAGGACGCACCGTATCGCTCGGCCCCCATTGGTTCATGGAATGCTGTTTATTTTTATCCGTCATGTACGTCCCCGCATACATGCCGGAATGGGACAGCTCCAGGCTTGGAATAGCCCCGTGTCTGCGAATGGCGTCCGCCGTATAGGTTGCCGACGCCAGAGAATTTAAAATGGACGTATCCAGATGGTATGCATGGGATCCATCGGTCTCAGGATGAACCATACATTCACTTACCGTGACGGCTCCCGCGCCGCCTTTGCTGCGCAGCTCGTAAAATGCGGTTGACTTGGGCCCGATACAGCCGTCGTTGGTGATATCCGTGCCTCCCATAGGCGCGGAAAACATGCGGTTGCGGAACCTCACCCGGCCAATTGTGATTGGACTTGACAGATTTGGAAATTTTTTAACCATAAGCTTACCCTCCAATTGGATTTTGCAACAATGAACTTTACAACAACGAAAAATATAACCTCATATAACTTATAGAAAATATAACATGAAAAAACGCTTCTATCCATCAACAGATTGGAAGCGCTTATCAACAAATTTTTTATAAGAATTTTTCCATAATCTTGTATATGACTTTTTCAAAATATTTATGGAAAGAGCTCCGCTATGGAGCCTATTGCGTCCTCCTCCTTCCTGTCATCTCTGATAACCATGGATATTTTCCAAGGGATGGAATCGTGCAGCTCAATCAAATGCAGCCCTTCCATTGCAATATCATCCTGATGGATATTTACATCTATTCCCAGTCCCATCTTCCGTTTACAAAAACGATAGATAATTTTGCTTTCCATTGTTTTCATGACAATGGAAGGTGTAAAGCCAAAATCATGACATCGCTGCAAAAGACTGTGGTAGCTATAATATTTTTCATTCAATGTAATCAAAGGTTCTCCCTGCAGATCCCTGACGGAAAGCGATTCCCTGTGGAAAAAAGGATGTCCTTCATAAACAACCGCATTCATCTTTTTTTGAAAAAGCTCCCGGCTCCACAAGCCATGCTCCGTTACCGGCCCCACCACAAACCCCATATCTATGCTCCCTTTCAGTACTTTATCCATGACCTCCTGATTGGAAAATTCTTCCCATTGTACCTCAATGTGGGCATGTTCGCCCTTGCACTCCTGCCTGCCGCAGGCTCCCTGCGCATTACCGCCCCCACAAGTGGTTTGAAAGGAGCTTTTGTACTTGTACTCTTCCAGCTTTTGAAGGGGGAAAACATTTAACACACCACAGGAAAACCCCATCACCAGTTTTCTTTTCCTGTCACGAATCTGACGAATGCCAATTTTTGTTTCATCAATCTTATCCAGTATCAAACGGCTGTTTTCATAAAAATATGTCCCGCTTTCCGTTGGAACCATTCCATTTGACGAGCGTTCAAACAAACTGGCTTCAAGTTCTTCCTCCAAATTATGAATAATCTTACTCAGCCCCTGGGGCGTAATAAACATCTGCTTTGCCGCCCTGTTAATGCTTCGTTCCTCGTAAACTCTCATAAAAAATCTGATATCTTTCGTATCCATCTTTACCTCCATCCCGAAGCGTTTTACGCCAAGGAGACGAGCGAAATGTCAGATTTCACTCTACCATCTTGGAATTTGTGACGCTTCGGCACAAATTCTCGCCGAACTTGTTGGGTGTGTTGAACCAAATTGCTATCAAGCAATTTATTCAACCTTATCTCTCCTGCATACCGCAAGCTGTCCTTGCAGCACTGCGTCAATACTTTCCCGCCTACAGTCCGCTATGCCCATACCTCTCCCGAAACTTCTTTGGCGTCACTCCGGTATACTGCCGAAACATCTTTGTAAAATAACTCTGGGAGGAAAAGCCAAAGGCCGCGCTGACCATGGCGCAGGAGCACTCCGTATCTAACAGCATATTTTTTGCCGCCTTTAATTTACTTTCCATCATATAATCCGTGAGTGTCATTCCTGTCTCCTTTTTAAAAAGAGAAGACAAATAATCCGGATTTTTCCCCATCTGCCCGGCAATATCTCTCACACGCACAGGGCTGTTTAAATGATGGTGTATATAATCCATACACTTCACCACTGTTTTCGAATAAATTTTCTCTTTTCTAAGGGCCGACATATACCTGGTAAAATACTCTACCGCCTCCTCGTGGAGCCTTCCCACCTCCTCTATCGTCCTGCATCTGTCCATCTTCTGAATATAATAGTCGCTGGTAGTATACGCCGTCTCACTGTTCATACCCCCGGTGATTGCAAATCGCATAACCAGCGTCATAGACGCCACAAACAGATATTTCATGTTCGTCAGCGGATCGTCCGAAAGATGCCCCTGCTTCCCCGCGCAAAAATTTCTGTGAGCCTCCTCCACCGCCCGAAGATCCCCATCCCTCACATACCGATACATCCGCGTCTCTTCCTCATAATCACTGTGCCGGAAATCACGCTCCCTGTTCATAAATTCCATATACGAAATCTGCTCTTTTATTTTCCTCCGCACCTTAATAACCATACTCCCCTAAATCACATATCGGAATATTACTATTTTTCAAAGAATTTTTATATCCTATTTTTTCATTTTATCATAACATTTCATATATAAACAAGCATATGGATAACTTTTTATCCTCCATGCACCCAATGGATTACTTTTCACCGGATAGCCGGAAACATAGCTCTAAGTAGACAGTTGTCCAACATATGAAACAATGTCATTAAGTTTAGCGCCAAAACCAGCCGGGAGGAAAATAAAATTCTGGGGGAGCCCCTTAAAAAGCGTCGGCACTTG
>ERZ777011.2768-NODE-2768-length-12811-cov-2.982440_pt1 | contig 12811 bp, 13 predicted proteins | sample MGYA00374964_ERZ777011 | MGnify/ENA primary metagenome ERZ777011 (study PRJEB29310, sample SAMD00008975) | mouse gut metagenome | study: EMG produced TPA metagenomics assembly of the Metagenome analysis of fecal microbiota from mouse which was promoted...
ATGGTCTCCCAGTCCGTCAGCCGGTCGCTGAGGCTGACCACGGCGAAGTCGTGGGTCAGGGGCGCTCCCAGCAGGGCCGCCCCGCTGCATGCGGCGGTGAGGCCGGGAACCACCTCGATCTCCGGATCCTCCGCCTCCCCCCGCAGCTGGTAGAGGAGGCCCGCCATGCCGTAGATCCCGCTGTCCCCGGAGCAGACCATGGCCACGGACGCGCCCTCCCGGGCCCGCTCCAGGGCCATGCGGCACCGATCCGTCTCCTTGGTCATGGGCGTGGTGAAAAACTCTTTGTCCCGATATCGCTCCCGCACCAGATCCACGTACACGCTGTACCCCACAATTACCTGACACGCCCGCAGGGCCTCGTCCGCCCGGACGGTCATATTTTCGTAGTTCCCGGGGCCGATGCCCACCACTGTCAGTTTACCCAAAGCGCACCTCCCAATGCTCCACCGCCGCAGCCACAGTCACTCCGTCCCGGGCGGTTTTTCTCACAATCAGCTTTTCGGCCCCCAGCAGGGCCGCCCTTTCACACACGTTGTCCACCCCTGTGACGGCGCGGACAAAGTCCGAGTGGGTAAAGTCCCCCTCCACCGCCGCCAGCTCTCCGGCGGCGTAAAATTCGGCGGGCCAGCCCCGCTCACGACAGAAGTCCAGCAGGCCGGGCTCGTCCCGTTTGAGGTCGATGGAGCATACGCACTTCACCGCCTGCGGGCAGATGTCCCAGTCCTCCAGCACGCTGGAGACCGCCGCCTCGATGGCCTCCCGCCCGGTCCCCCGCCGGCACCCGATCCCCAGGCGCACCACTTTAGGCGACAGCGCCAGAGACACATCGAAGGGACCGCCCTGCCGCCAGGAGACGCAGATGCCCACCGGCCCTCTCTCCCCCGATATCACGCCCGGGGGCAGGTCCCCCACAATGGGGAAGTCGCTCCGCAGAGGCACCGGCCCCTCCAGGATGGCGGCGGAGACGGCCTTGGCGGCAACGCGGCTGCCCAGGTGGAGCCCCTGCTCCGCAGCCCAGGCATCCACGGCGAATCTGCCGTTCACATCTGTGGCCGTGGTGACCACCGGCAACGCCTCCAGGTGTGCCGCCAGCTCCGACGCCCAGCGGTTGGCCCCGCCGATGTGGCCTGAGAGCAGGGATACCACGAATCGGGCGGTCTCGTCGATTGCCACCACAGCAGGGTCTGCGGTCTTGTCACGGACGTGGGGGGCAATGGCCCGGACGGCGATGCCGCAGGAGCTGACAAAGATCATCACCTCCGTCCACCGGAAGACAGGGCCCACAAAATCCGCCAGGGGCGGATGAATCGGCGCAAACTCCCCCTCCGCCATCCGGGTCGGGGCAAAGGCCCGCCACTGGGCCGGGGTCTCCATCACCTGCCGGGCCACGTCCATGCCCCGGCGGCTGAAGGCGAAGACCGCCGCCCGCACCGGCCTGCCATCCCCGGTCAGGGGCAGGGGCCCCGTCACTCTCCGCCCCTCCGAAATTCGGTGGTAAAGCCCGGGTCGTAGAGCTTGGACCGCTCATAGTCCGCCCCCAGGCAGTTCCCCACGATGATGAGGGCGGTCTTGGTCAGCCCCGCCCCCTCCACGGTCTCCGCCAGGGTCCCCACGGTGCACCGGAAGACTCTCTCCTCCGGCCACGTGGCCTTGTACACCACCGCCGCCGGGGTCTCCGGGGGGTAACCGCCGGAGAGAAGCTCCTCCTGGAGCTTTTGGGAGAGGCCTGTGCTGAGGAAGAGGACCATGGTGGCCCGGTGGACGGCCAGTGAGCGGATGGACTCCCGGTCCGGCACGGGGGTGCGGCCGGCGGCCCGGGTGATGATGACCGTCTGGCTCACCTCCGGCAGGGTGTACTCCGCCCGCAGGGCGGCGGCGGCTCCGCAGAAGGAGCTGACGCCGGGACACACGTCGTAGGCAATTCCCAGCGCCTCCAGCTGGTCAAACTGCTCCCGCACCGCGCCGTAGATGCTGGAGTCCCCGGTGTGGAGCCGGACCGTGGTTTTACCCGCCGCCTCGGCGGACCGGACCACGTCCAGCACCTGCTCCAGGGTCATCTGCGCACTGTTGTGGATCTCACAGCCCTCTCGGACATATTGCAGCAGCTCCGGGTTCACCAGACTGCCGGCGTAGATCACCACATCCGCCTCGCCCAGCAGCCGGGCTCCCCGGACGGTGATAAGGTCCGCCGCCCCGCTGCCCGCTCCTACAAAGTGAACCATACGATAGCGCCTCCTTTGATTTTTCGTGGACATTCTTTTCTTTTATAAAAGAAAAGAATCAAAAGAAAATTTTATAGATGTTCACAGAGCTGCTGGTCGCTCAGTTGGCAGCCCTGAAAAAGGCCTCTCAAGAACGTCTGATTTGTGCAAGCAGACTGTCGGCGTTGGGCGTACTGCCCAGGACGCCCCGAGTTTTGGAGAAGAGGACCATCCCTGTCTCCAGGTCCTCCCCGGCCCGCCCGGCCAGGTGGAGGGCCGCCCGGGCTGTCACCCGCTCCAGGGTTCTCTCCGCCAGACCCGCTTCCTCCAGCACGTCCAGCGCCCCGTCGCAGGAGACGCAGGAGAGCGCCCGCTCCACCTCCTCCGGCCGCAGGCCGCAGGCCGCGGCGTGGGCGGCCAGGATCTCCATGCGGCAGTCCCCGTACTTGGAGTGGGTGTTCAGCATTCCCCCGGCCAGCTTCACCAGCTTGCCCACATGGCCAACCAGCAGTGCGCCGCGAAACCCCAGCTGGCGGCACAGATCCACGCCGTCGCCGATGAAGTTGGACACCTGCACCGCCCGGTCCGGATCCAGACCCAGGCCATCCCGGATAAAGTCCGCGCCGTAGTTCCCCGGGGTCAGCAGGGCGTAAGCCGCCCCCCGCTCCCGCCGCTGGCGCAGCTCCACCGCGATAGTATCCACCAGGGCCTTCTCACTCATGGGCTCCACGATGCCCGTGGTGCCCAGAATGGAGATGCCCCCCTGGATACCCAATCGGGGGTTGAAGGTCCGCCTGGCCAGGGTCTCCCCCTCCGGCGCGGAGATGACCACCCGCAGTCCACCCCGGTGGTCCGCCAGGGCCTGGACCTCCTCCACGCACGCCCGGATCATCTGCCGGGGTACGCTGTTGATGGCCGCCGCGCCCACCGGCTGGTCCAGGCCTGGGGCCGTCACCCGGCCCACCCCCCGGCCGCCGTCGATGTCCACGCCGCTGCCGTCCCAATGGGAGACCCGGGCAATGATGGGGGTCCCGTTGGTCACATCCGGATCATCCCCCGCGTCCTTCCTCACGGCGCACTCGGCCCAGTCCTTCCCGGCCCGGGCCTCCGCCACCGCCAGATCCAGAAGAACGCCGCCGGGGGTGCGCAGGGCTATTGTGTCCGGAGCGCGGCCTGTCAGCAGCAGGACTGCCGCCGCCTTGGCCGCCGCCGCCGCGCAGGAGCCGGTGGTGTACCCAAGGCGCAGCCGCTTCCCTTCCTTTATTACGTACTTCTCCATCAGCCTCTCCTCTCCCGCCGCCGGCTGAGACAGGCCTCGTAGAACCGCCGGGCGCAGTTCAGGTTGGCGTAGAAGTGGAGGTGGGGAAAGCCGGCGTAGAGCCGGTCCGTGGCCACAACACAGTCCCAGCTCCGGCCGCTGGGCTTAATGGCGGTAAAACCCTCCCCCGGCTGCCGGGCATCCCAGTGGTGGAACTCATGGGCCCGGATCTCCTCCCCTGCCCGGCAGAGGAGGTTATCCCCCTTCGAGCGCAGGGTCACGTAGCCAAACCGGGTGAGCCGCCCCCTGTCAAAGCAGTCCCCGGGCAGAGCGCCCACCATGGGTTCCCCCCCAATGGCCTCGGTGAGGTACATGAACCCGCCGCACTCGGCCACGCAGGGTATGCCCTCCTCCAGGGCCCGCCGGACGGACCGGCGCATGGGCTCGTTCTCCGCCAGCTGCCGGGCGTACAGCTCCGGGTAACCGCCCCCCAGGTAGAGGCCGTCGATCCCCTCCGGCAGGGCCCCGTCCTCCAGGGGACTGAAGCGAACCAGCTCCGCCCCCAGCTCCTCCAGGACCCCCAGGCTGTCCTCGTAGTAGAAGCAGAAGGCCCGGTCCTGGGCCACGGCAATGCGCACCGGCTCATCGTACCGGCGCAGGTCCGCCGGCTGAACGTCCAGGGGCGGCGCGGTCCCTGCCAGCTCCAGCAGGCCCTCCAGGTCCACGGTCTCCTGGGCCTGCCGGGAGAGGACAGCCAGCTTCTCCCGCAGATCCGCCACCTCTCCGGCGGTGACAAGGCCCAGGTGCCGGCTCTCCAGGCGGCAGGACGGCAGCTCCGGCAGATATCCCAGGGGCTTGACCCTGCCGCCGAACCGGGCCTCCACTGCTGCGGCCAGGGCCGGGTAGGCCCCGCCGGAGCAGCGGTTGAAGAGGACAGCGCGGATGCGGCTGTCCTCCTGAAAATCCAGAAATCCCTGGATCACCGCCAGGGCGGACAGGGCCGCCCCCTTGGCGTCCACCACCAGCGCCGCCGGCGCGTCCACAGCCCGGGCCGTCTCCCAGGAGCTGGCGGCGGTGGAGGTGAGCCCGGCGCCGTCGTAGTAGCCCATGACGCCCTCGATGACGGAGATGTCCCGGTCCGCGCCGTTCTTGGCCAGCAGCAGGCGCAGGGTGTTCTCTGAGAAGAAGAAGCCGTCCAGGTTGGCGCTTCGGGCCCCGATGATCCGGCTGTGGAACATGGGGTCTATATAGTCCGGACCGCACTTGAAGGCCCCCACCCGCAGCCCCCGGTCCACCAGGGCCTGCAGCAGGGCGCAGGTCACGGTGGTCTTGCCGCAGCCGCTGCTGGTTCCGGCCAGCAGCACCCGGCGGACTGTTTGCTCCAAATCCGCTCCCCCTCTCCTGTTTCTTTCTTACAAAATCCACCTGCTATTCTAACGTCTGAGGCCCCCCTTGTCAACAAAACACTGACAGATTTTTCACAAATAATCTTTTGACAAGGGCAGGCCCCCGTGGTAAGATGAATGGGACTATTTTCGGGAAGAGAGGGCGATTCTATGGAGCGTCTCCTGCTGCACACCTGCTGCGCCCCATGCAGCGTCTACTGCGTGGAAAGCCTGCGGACCGAGGGTCTGGAGCCCGTCAGCTTCTGGTTCAATCCCAACATCCACCCCTATCAGGAGTACAAGGCCCGGCGGGATACCCTCATCGGCTACGCGGAGTCCATCGGCATGGCTCTGGTGGTCCGGGAGGACTACGGCCTGCGGGAGTTCGTCCGGGCGGTGGCCGGGGACATCGACGGCCGCTGCGCCCACTGCTACGCCTGCCGGCTGGAGGAGACCGCCCGGCACACCGCCCAGAACGGCTTCACACACTTCACCACCACCCTGCTGGTGAGCCCCCACCAGGACCACGAGGCCATCTGCCGCACCGCCCAGACCATGGCGGACCGCTATGGCGTAACCTTCCTCTATCGGGACTTCCGGCCCGGGTTCCGCCAGGGGCAGAGCAGGGCCCGGGAGCTGGGGCTCTACATGCAGAAGTACTGCGGCTGTGTCTTCTCCGAGGAGGAACGCTACGAAAAGCAGATCCGCCGGGACCGGGAGCGGTTCCCCCTGTAATGGACCTATCCATGCCGCCCCGTGTCCCCGCCCAGGGCGGTTTCCTTCTGATGCCCCGCGCCGCGATTCTCTTGCCCGAAGCCCCCTCTCCCCTGCCTCCGGCTTAAGAGCCTGTTTAGCATCTCCCCGCGCCTGTCTTGGCGGCGTATTTTCCGCCCTGACTTCGTTATGGATTCTGCAACGGCCCCATCGAGGGGCCGTGCAGAATAATCGTGCATGCCCCCTCGATGGGGTCATTGCACGATATGGATGCCTGCGGATTTTTGCCTTGCAGGACAAAAAATCCTCTCGCCAATCCAAACACGTTGAGATGCTAAACAGGCTCTAAAAATTGGCCCGCCTGGACCCGCCCAGGCGGCGTTTGCCTCCCGCAGACTGAAAAAAACAGTCTCTTGATAGGAAAAAGGCTGGATTTCCCCTTGTATTGTCTGAAAAATTGGTATAAAATAGAAACATACCATTTCAAACATAAGGGAAAGGCGGGTGGAATATGTTTCGCATAGGGGACATGGTTGCCCATCCCATGCACGGGGCGGGCGTCATCGACAGCATTGTGACTGAGCGCATTGCAGGCTCTGAGCAGGACTACTATGTATTTCGGATGCCTGTGGGAGGACTTGTGCTGAAAATTCCAACCGCCTCCAGCGGTCTGGTGGGCCTCCGGAACATCCTGGACCCCGGGCGGGCGGCCCGGCTCCTCAGCGACATGGCCGCCCTGGAGGTGGACCGCTTCACCGGCAGCTGGAACCAGCGCTACCGGGAGAATATGCAGAAGCTGAAGAGCGGCGACCTCTACGAGGTGGCCCGGGTTATCAAGGGCCTGCTCCGGCGGGACAATGAGCGTGGCCTGTCCTCTGGGGAGCGGAAGATGCTGCACACGGCCAAGCAGATTCTCATCTCAGAGATGGTCCTCTCCATGGGGCAGGACTATCAGGCCATCGAAGATCTCATCACCACGGCTATGACAGGAGGCATCGCTCTGTAATGAAGCTGTTTTCCAAGCTGTTCGGCAAAAAAGAGATAAAGGCAGACCACCCCTTTTGCAGCGCCATAGTGGCCGCAGCAGGCTCCTCCCGGCGCATGGCGGGGGAGAACAAGCTGATGCTCCCCCTGGACGGCATCCCCGTGCTGGCCCGAACTCTGCTGGCCCTGGACGGGGCCAGATTCATCGACGAAATCGTGGTGGCCGTCCGGGAGGAGGACCTCCTCCCCACCGGAGATCTGTGCAAGCTTTACGGCGTGACCAAGCCGGTGAAGATCGTCCGGGGCGGAGAGAGCCGGCTGGAGTCCGTGCTGGCCGCCTCCCTGGAGTGCCGGGAGGACGCGGCCTTTCTGGCGGTCCACGACGGGGCCCGGCCTCTGGCGGATCCGGCGCTTATTGACCGGGTGGTGGCCCTGGCCCACCGCACCAACGCCGCCGCTCCAGCCGTGCCAGTGAAGGACACCATCAAAATCGTCCGGGACGGTCAGGTGGAGAGCACTCCGGACCGCTCTCTCCTCCGGGCCGTCCAGACCCCCCAGGTCTTTGACGCCCAGCTCCTCCGGGCTGCCCTCCAGTCCGCCCAGACCCTGGGCGCGGAGATCACCGATGACTGCTCCGCCGTGGAGCGGCTGGGCAAGGAGGTCTACCTCACCGAGGGCTCTTACGAGAACATCAAGATCACCACGCCGGAGGACATGCTTCTGGCCTGTGAGCTCCTGCGCCGAAGGGAGGCCCAGCCATGAGCGGGGCGCGGATCGGCCTGGGCTACGACGTACACCGGCTGACGGAGGGCCGCCCCCTGATCCTGGGCGGCGTGACCATCCCCTATGAGAAGGGCCTTCTGGGACACTCCGACGCGGACGTGCTCCTCCACGCCCTGATGGACGCCCTGCTGGGTGCGGCGGCCCTGGGGGATATCGGCCGCCTCTTCCCGGACAGCGATGAGCGCTACCGTGGGGCGGACAGCCGCGTCCTGCTGCGGGAGGTTGCGGACCTGCTGGAGCGCAGCGGATTCTCTGTTGGAAACGTGGACGTGACTCTAATTGCCCAGCGGCCCAAGATTGCCCCATATGTGCCCCATATGCGTGAGAACATCGCCGCGGACCTGAAGGTGCCCCTGGAGGCGGTCAGCGTCAAGGCCACCACGGAGGAGGGGCTGGGCTTCACCGGCTCCGGCGAGGGCATGGCCGCTCAGGCCATTGCCATGCTCTGGTGAACTAACGAAAAAACGCAAAAAGAAGCAGGCAGCAAGCTGCCTGCTTCTTCTATTCCTCAAAATTACTCCTCGTCCTCGCCGGCGGGGGCGGGAGTGGGGGCCAGCAGGGCCCGGATGGACAGGGAGATCTTCTGCTTCTCCTCGTCCACGGCGGTGATCTTGGCGTCCACCACCTGGCCCTCAGACAGCACGTCGCCGGGCTTCTCGATGCGGTGGTCCGCAATCTGGGAGATGTGGATCAGACCGTCCACGCCGGGAACCACCTCGGCAAAGGCGCCGAAGGTCATCAGCTTCACAACCCGCACAGAGGCCACGTCGCCGGCCTTGTAGGTGTCCATAAACACCTGCCAGGGGTTGGTGCTGCGGTCCTTCACGCCCAGGGAGATCTTCCGCTTCTCCGGATCGTAGGAGATGACGTACACCTCCAGGGTGTCGCCGATGGCCACGATCTCATTGGGGTGCTTGATGCGGCTCCAGCTCAGGTCGGTGATATGTACCATACCGTCCACACCGCCGATGTCCACAAACACGCCGTAGCTGGTCATGCTCTTCACCGTGCCGGTGTAGTGCTTGCCCACCTCAATGCTGCCCCACACCTCAGCGGCGGCGGCGGCACGGGCCTCCTGCTGCACAACCTTGATGGAACCCACCACACGGCGGCGGGCACGGTTCACCTCGGTGACCCGCAGCTTCACGCGCTGCTTGACCAGCTCGGTCATGGCCGTATCACGGGGCAGGCCGGACTGGGAGGCGGGGACAAAGACCCGAACGCCCTTCACGGACACCACGACGCCGCCCTTGTTCTCCTCGGTTACGACGCCCTCCATGATCTCCTTGTTGGCACAGGCCTCCTCGATGTTCTCCCACACCTTGACGGCGTCCACCTTCTTCTTGGACAGGGTGGCGTATCCCTCCACATCGTTGACGCGGATGACGAACAGCTCCACCTGATCGCCCACCTTCACCACGTCCTCCGGCTTCACGGAGGGATCATCCGTCAGCTGGTCCACAGGGATATAGCCGGCCTGCTTGCAGCCCAGATCCACATGGACTTCCGTGGGGGTGATGGCCGTCACCACGCCGGTTACCTTCTCTCCTGTATTTAAAGTATTGGTATACTGCTCTACCAATTCGGCAAAATTTTCCATGCTCTCGCCCTGGATTTTTTCTTCGCTCATCGTCTTTTTGACCTCCTTTATGATGCTCGCAGGCGTGGAGGCCCCCGCCGTCAAACCAACCACGCGGCACCCGCACAGCCCCTCCCAGGGCAGCTCGTCCGCGTTTTCAATCTGGAAAACGCGGGAGCAATATAAGCGGCAGATCTCTGTCAGGTGCTTCGTGTTGGCGCTTTTGGGATCGCCAACCACCACCATAGCGTCCACCCTGGCGGCGAGGAGAGCCGCTTCCGATTGGCGCGTATGCGTAGCATTACATATTGTATCAAATATTTTCAGATTTGTACACTGTTTTTTTAGAATTTTTAAGGAACTTTCCCAAATTTCTCGCCGCAGGGTGGTCTGCGATACCACTGTGAGAGCCATTTCTCCCGTATTTTCAGCGGTTTGCGCCCACTTCTCCACTTCCTCCGGGCCAGAAAATACCATGAGATTTCCGCACCAGCCCCCCACGCCCAGCACCTCCGGATGGCCCGGATCGCCGATCATCACTGGCTGGCGTCCCTCCGCCTCCGCCCCGCTGACCAGCTGCTGGACATAGGCCACCTTGGGACAGGTGGCGTCCACGATCTCGGCCCCCTGCGCCTCAAGGGTCTCATAGACCCCCCGGCCCACGCCGTGGGCCCGGAGCAGCACCGTGTCCCCGGCCCGGGCCTCCTCCGGTTTGCTGATGGCGGTCATCCCCTGCCGGGCCAGATCCTCCGTGACGCGCCGGTTGTGGATGACGCTTCCCAGCATCCTGGGGCTGGCGGCGGAGCCGGCCAGCTCCTGGGCGATTTTCACCGCCCGGGCCACGCCGAAGCAGAATCCGGCGCTTTTGGCCTCGATCACTTCCATCCGTCCACCTCGCTCAGATCATAGATGCGGCGCAGAACCTCCTCCGCAATCTCCCGATTCTCCTCCGCCGTGGGCCGCCGTCCGGCGATCACAGGCGTGTAGGGCTGACCGAAGACAACGGTGGTCCGGCGCAGGAACTTCTTCCGTTTCCCACAGTAGACGGGAACCATAGGGGTTCCGGTGCGGGTGGCCATGACGGCCACACCGCCCTTGGCCACGCCGCCCCCCTCCTCCTCCACCCGGGTCCCCTCGGGGAACACCAGCAGCCGTCCCCCCTCGTTGAGGGCGCGGATGGCGGTCTTCATGGCGGTGAGATCGTTGCCTCCCCGCTTGACAGGGAACACCCCCGCGCTGCGTAGGAGCCACCCCACCACGGGGATATGGAATAACTGGTCTTTGGCCATCACCGTCAGCCGGGAGTCGATGGGCAGGGACACCGCGATGAGAAAAGGGTCCCACCCGCTGACGTGGTTGGCGCACAGCAGCGCCCCGCCCTCCGGCAGGTTCTCCAGCCCCACCACCCGGTGGGGAAAGAAGAGACGGATAAAGGGCGCGATAATGGAATAGATAACGCGGTAAAAACGATTCATAGCCCGACCCGCCCTCTGATGATATCCAGGAGCTGCTGCCGGCTCTGCTGGAAGGTGTTGCCGGTGGTGTCCAGCACCACCGCGTCCTCCGCCGGCCGCAGCGGCGCAGCGGCGCGGTGGGTGTCGTTGTAGTCCCGCTCCTTGATCTCCCGCAGAAGCTGCTCAAAGTCCTTGGCCGTGCCCCGCTGGCAAAGCTCCTGGTAGCGCCGCCGGGCCCGATCCTCCACGCTGGCAGTGAGGAAGATCTTCACATCCGCATGGGGCAGCACCACGGTGCCGATGTCCCGGCCGTCCATGATGACGTTGTTTTTCTCCGCCAGGGACCGCTGCATGTCCAGCAGAAAGGAGCGCACCTCCGGCAGGGCGGAGATCCGGGAGGCGGCCATGGATACCTCCGGCAGACGGATCTTCTCGCTCACGTCCTCCCCATTCAGGTACATCCGCTGCTCCCCGTCCTCCCCATAGTCCATGGTGATCCGTATCTCGGGGAGCAGGGCCGCCACGGCGGCGGCGTCCTCCGCGCTGCGGCGCAGAGCCGCCCAGCCCACGGTGCGGTAGATGGCCCCGGTATCCACGTACACGAACCCGATCTCTCGGGCCACGCTGCGGGCCAGGGAGCTCTTTCCGGCCCCGCTGGGACCGTCGATGGCAATAGCGTATGGCTTTCTGTCCATGATGTTCCTCTACTTATATATTAGTTGTATGAATCCCAAAAGGCAGGATAGAACACGCTCGAAGAGCCTCTAAAATTCTTTTTGCTTCTTTTTCTTTCAAGAAAAAGAAGAGAAAAACTATGTATCTCGTTTGCAAATCCCCATATGTCAATAAGCAATTGTAAAATCCTTCTTGCATTCGCCAGGTACGCAAAATCGAATTGCGATAAAACGGGTGGGCCTCAATTGCCTGCGCAGGCCAGACCCGCGGCCCGGCCCGTGGACCATGCGATCTGCAAATTGAACCCGCCTGTATAAGCGTCCACGTCCAGCACCTCACCCGCGAAATAGAGCCCCGGCAGCAGCTTCGAGCCCATGGTGGAGGGGTCCACCTCCTTCACCGACACGCCTCCGGCGGTGACGATGGCCTCCGCCACAGGCCGGGGCCCGGTGATCTCCACCGGCAGGGCCTTCATCAGCTCCAGCACTCGCCGCCTCTGCTCCCGGGTGAGATCGTGGACCTTCTGCCGCAGGGGCACCCCTGTCAGCTCCGCGAAGGGCTCCGCCAGCTTCCGGGGCAGCAGGTCCTCAAAGGCGTTGACAAAGTCGCTGTTGGCGTGCTTGGCAAAGTCTGACACCAGCCGCTTGTCCAGGGCCGGCTGGTCCAAGGCCGGCTTCAGGTCGATCTCCAGCCGGTAGCTCTTCTTCTCAAAGTGCCGCATGTGGGCGGAGGCGGAGAGAACCATAGGCCCGCTGACCCCGAAGTGGGTGAAGAGCATCTCCCCGAAGTCGCTGTAGATCATCTTCTTGTTCTCATAGACCCGCAGGGCCGCGTTGCGCAGACTCAGGCCCTGGAGCCGGGGGCACAAATCCCCGGCGGCGCACAGGGGGACCAGAGACCCCCGGGGCTCCACCACCGTGTGGCCGGCCTGCCGGGCCAGCCGGTAGCCGTCCCCGGTACTGCCGGTCAGGGGATAGCTCCCCCCGCCGGTGGCCACCACCACGCTGCCGGTCAGGTAGTCCTCCCGCTGGCCCCGCACCCCCTCCAGCTTACCCTCCCGGAGGAGCAGGGCCTCCGCCCTGTCCCGGATCACGCGGACATTCAGCTGCCGCAGCCGCCTCTCCAGGGCGGCGCTCACGTCAAAGGCTCGGTCTGACACCGGGAACACCCGGTTCCCCCGCTCTGTCTTCAGCGGAACGCCCAGGTCCTCCAAAAAGGCCATCATAGCGGCGCTGTCAAACTGGGCGTAGGCGCTGTAAAGGAATTTCCCGTTACGGGGAACGTTGCGCAGAAACTGGTCCCTGTCACAGTTGTTGGTCAGGTTGCACCGGCCCTTTCCGGTGATATTCAGCTTCTTCCCAAGCCGCTCATTGGGCTCCAGCAGGCACACCGTGGCCCCCTGCTCCCCGGCGGCAATGGCGGCCATCATCCCTGCGGGGCCGCCCCCCACTACCACCGCGTCAGCTCTCATCGCTGTCACCAAACACGCCGTACTCGTCCCAGATGCCCTCCAGGCGGTTGAAGATCTGAGCGATGTCCGCATCCTTCCGGTGTCCGGCGGACACGATAATGGCGTTGAGCAGGCTGAAGGGGGCCACCAGGGAGTCCACAAAGGAGATCATCTCGCAGGGGGCCAGGAGGGCCGCCCCGGAGAGCTGATACACCGGGGACAGCTCATTGTCCGTAACGGCCACGATTTCCGCCCCCCGGTCCCTGGCGAACTTCACCGTGTTGATGGTGACCTTGGAGTACCGGGGGAAGCTGATGGCAATCAG
>ERZ777011.2769-NODE-2769-length-12801-cov-2.382473_pt1 | contig 12801 bp, 11 predicted proteins | sample MGYA00374964_ERZ777011 | MGnify/ENA primary metagenome ERZ777011 (study PRJEB29310, sample SAMD00008975) | mouse gut metagenome | study: EMG produced TPA metagenomics assembly of the Metagenome analysis of fecal microbiota from mouse which was promoted...
TTACGTAGTGTTAAAACTGAACGACGAGTATTAAATCGCTATTATAAGACCAATGCAGTTTTTGCGTTGGTCTTTTTGTTTGTTTGCCGATTTTTTAGAGGGAGAGATTACTATGTTAAAATTCAACTCTAAAGATCGTGTAGTAACTGATGCGACTTTAGCTAAGCAAATTGCTGGAAAAGAAAAGAGTGAAGTATTAAAGCAATTAGATACGTCAATTAATGGGTTAAACCCTGCGCAAGCAAAAAAGCGTTTAGAGCGCGATGGGTTAAATGAAGTATCAAATAAAGAGTGTCATCCAAAATTGCATTTTTTATTTGATGCTTTCATGACTCCATTTACAGGAGTATTACTGTTTTTAGCTCTTTTATCTTTTTTGACTAACTATCTTTTTGTTCCTGCAGATCAAAAGGATCTCAGTACAGTCATTATTATGATTACAATGGTTTTAATTTCTGGAATAACTAGTTTTATCCAGAATGTTAAAACCAGTGACGCAGTTGATTCACTATTAAATATGGTATCTGTAACCACGAATATCAAACGAGATGGAAAAGATCAGGAATTGCCAACTAAAGATGTTGTAGTTGGTGATATTATCAATCTAACTGCGGGGGATCTGGTACCAGCAGATCTGTATTTATTAAAAAGTAAGGATCTCTTTTGTTCAGCTAGTTCATTAAATGGTGAATCTAGTCCTGTTGAAAAACTAGCAAATGAAAAGCCAAAGGAAAATGATAACTATTTAGATTATCCGAATATTTTATATGAGGGAACAAATATTGTTTCAGGCTCTGCAATGGGCGTTGTATTTGCTACAGGTGATGAGACAGTTTTTGGTAATTTGGCACGTACTCTTAGCAAGAATAAAAATAAAGAAACAACTTTTGATATTGGAATCAAAAATGTTTCAAAGATTTTATTGATTATGACCGCCGTAATTGCACCTCTTGTATTTTTAATTAATGGCTTAACCAAAGGGGATTGGCTTAATGCATTGATTTTTGCTATTGCTACAGCTGTGGGACTAACTCCAGAAATGCTTCCTGTAATTGTTACAAGCAATCTAGTTAAGGGATCAGTTGAAATGGCAAAGCACGAAACCATTGTTAAAAGAATGAATTCAATTCAAAACTTTGGCTCCGCTGATATTCTTTGCACAGATAAAACTGGAACTTTAACACAAGACAAAGTAGTTTTAGAGCGTCACTATGATTTGAATTTAGAAGAAAAATCAAAAGTCTTAGAACTATCATATTTGAACAGTTACTATCAAACAGGGATGAAAGACTTAATTGATAAGGCGATCATTGATGCAGCTAAAGGTGAATTAGATACAAATGACATTAATCAAAATTATCAAAAAATTGATGAGATTCCCTTTGACTTTAAAAGAAGACGAATGAGTGTAGTGGTAATGAATAAGAAGCATGAACACTTATTAGTAACAAAAGGGGCTGCTGAAGAAATGCTTGCTTGTTCTAACCGGTTAGAAATTAATGGTGAAATTAGGGCTCTTAATCAAGAGCAAAGACAAGAAATTTTAAATAAGATCAATCAAATGAACCAAGATGGGTTACGGGTGGTATTGCTAGCCTATAAGAAAAATCCTGCTCCTGTTGGTGAATTCAGTGTTGATGATGAGAAAGAACTAATTTTAACTGGATTTTTAGCATTTTTAGATCCACCAAAGGATAGTGCTAAAGCTGCCTTAACAGCTTTAAAGGGGGATGGAATTACTGTAAAGATCTTAACTGGAGACAATGAAGCTGTCACTAGAAATGTTGGCAAACAAGTTGGATTAGATATTAATTGCGTGTATCAGGGAAAGGACTTAGAAAATAAAAGTTCAGCTGAATTGAAGAAAATGGTTGAAGAGTGTGATGTTTTTGTAAAACTATCACCTCAACAAAAGGCGCAAATTATTCAATTATTAAGAGAAAATAACCATACTGTTGCTTATATGGGAGACGGAATTAATGATGCGCCGGCTATGAAAGCGGCTGATGTTGCTATTTCCGTTGATACAGCTGTGGACATTGCTAAAAAATCTGCTGATATAATTTTGTTACACAAAGACCTAATGATTTTAGAAAAAGCTGTTCAAATTGGTCGCCAAGTATTTGGAAATACGATGAAGTATATTAAAATTACGCTTTCATCTAATTTTGGTAATATTTTATCAATTTTAGTAGCATCCTCATTTCTTCCTTTTCTTCCAATGCTTCCAGTTCAACTTCTCATTTTAGACTTAATGTACGGTACCAGCTGTCTATCAATTCCATTCGATACAATGAATAAACATTATTTATCTGAACCAAGAAAGTGGAGTACGAAGAAGCTTCCTAAGTTTATGTTCTATTTTGGTCCTACATCTTCGATTTTTGACATCATAACTTTTGCATTACTGTTCTTTATAGTTTGTCCACAAATTATCGGAAGTAGCTATGCAGGAGCAACTGCTTCACAAAAATTACTTTTTTCAGCTGTCTTTTGTACTGGCTGGTTTATTGAATCGCTTTGGACCCAAGAAATGGTTATTCATGCACTTAGAGATCCAGGCCTCCCATTTATTAAACAGCATGCTACAGCAATTGTTACCTGGGCAACGATTGGTATGGCTGCAATTGGGACTATGTTACCATTTATTATTCCTGTCGCAAAAGCAGTGAAATTTGGCCCAATTCCAGTATATTTTTTAGGAATTGTATTTATTTTACTAATTTTATACATTGCTTTAACGATGTTAGTAAAGAAATGGTATCTAAAATCAGAGAAATATTTAATCTAATTGTTTTAATATTAAATCTATTTTTAAAGGAAGTATGTTTTACTACATACTTCCTTTTGTTTTATTGTGGCATATTTTATAATTAGGTATCTAACAGTATACATTCTAACTATTAACAAAGGGGTTAAAAGATGACAGATAAAGTAGAAAAATATCAAGAAATGATGGATTTATTCCGTTTATACTTCAACTTTTCTAAAAGATTTTATGGGGAAGAAGTAAAATTTAGTCAACTTACTCCTCAGCAAGGACGAACTTTAATGTATATTCAAGAGCATCCCGGTATGATTCAAAGGGAACTAGCTGATAATTTTCATTTACGTAATGCCAGTGTAACTAATATGTTGAAAAATCTTGAACGTGATGGATATATTCAACGCAAGCAAGATGAAAAGTCTGCTCGAATTAAACGGATTTATATTACCCAGTTAGGAGAAAAACAAGTTATTGAGATGAAAAAAAGCTTTAACTTGATATTAAAAAAACTTTCTAGTCGAGTAGACGAAAAGCTATTAGATCAATTAATTCCACTCCTGAAGGAACTAAACCAACAAGTTCGAAATGATTAGGGAATTGACAGTTAGGCATCTACATGTTTTAATACTAAGCATTAATTATTATTAGGTACCTAACTATTAAGGAGAAATGTATTAATGGATAGAGGAAGACCCCAGATTGAAAAAGGAAAACATAGTTTTAGTTTTCAAGATTTTTTTAAATTAATAAATCGAGTGCATCCCAAATATTGGCAATTAATTGTTGGTATTCTGGCTGGCTTAATTGCCACGGGAGCAAACTTAATCGTTCCTCAATTTGCACAAAGAATTATTAATAACTTTAAGCATTTAAATATAAACCTGGTAATTATTACTGGAATAGTATTTTTTGGTGGAGTAATTATTAGTGCCTTATCTGGTTATATTTTGGGAGTTTTTGGAGAGCATGTGGTTTCGAAACTTCGTGATAATCTCTGGGCTCGCTTACTTAAGATGCCAGTTAGTTATTTTGATAATACTTCGACAGGTGAAATTTCATCAAGACTAGTTAATGACACGTCACAAGTCAAGAATTTACTTGCTAATACCTTGCCGAATGCAATTACTTCTTTATTACAATTCTTTGGTGCTGTCGTTATCATGTTTATGATGGATTGGCAGATGTCCTTAATCATGGTTCTTGCCGTTCCTTTGGTGATATTCGTTCTATTACCATTTATGAGATTGTCAGGAAAAATTGGCCGGGCACGTCAAGATGAACTGGCAAAATTTTCTAGTGATTCAACTAATGTTTTAAGTGAAATCCGTTTGGTAAAATCAAGTAATTCAGAAAAGAAAGAGCTTGCTACTGGAACAAAAAGAATTGCTAAACTTTATGCAATTGGGGTAAAGGAATCCTGGATTAACTCCTTGATGCAGCCAATTTCTAATATGTTAATGATGATTTTAGTAATTGGTATTTTAACTTACGGTGCTATTCGTGTCATGCAAGGTACACTTACTATGGGTGCACTTATTTCCTTCTTAATGTATCTATTTCAATTGATGGGTCCAGTAATCATAATTAGTCAATTTTTCAATGAATTAGCTAAGACGTCAGGTTCAACTGAACGTATCGGCGAAATGCTTAATGAACCAATTGAAGTATCTGCCGATAATCAAAAGGTTGATATTGCTGGAAAAGAATTGAAGCTGCAGAATGTAAGTTTCTCATATGAAAAAGGAAAGCAAATTCTACATGATATCAATGTGTCGGCTAAGCCTAATACTGTTGTCGCATTTGCTGGTCCATCAGGTGGTGGGAAGTCAACGATTTTTTCACTAATAGAACGTTTCTATAAACCAACCTCTGGAGAGATAACTATTGGTGGGCAAAATATAGAAGAGATTGATTTAACTGATTGGCGTAAGCAAATTGGACTTGTAGGTCAGAACTCATCTGTTATGCCGGGAACTATTCGTGAAAATCTGGTTTATGGCTTAGGAAGAAAAGTTAGTGACGATGAATTATGGCATGTTTTAAAGATGGCATATGCAGATAAATTTGTAAAAGAGGCAGAAGATGGCTTAGAAACACAGATTGGTGAGCGAGGCGTGAAGCTATCAGGTGGACAAAGACAGAGAATTGCAATTGCCAGAGCCTTTTTACGTGATCCTAAAATCTTAATGCTTGATGAGGCTACTGCAAGTCTTGATTCAGAATCTGAAGCTATGGTCCAAAAAGCTTTAGCAAGTCTGATGAAAAATAGAATGACTTTAGTGATTGCTCACCGTTTAAGTACAATTGTTGATGCAGATAAAATTTATTTCATTGATCATGGAACTGTTTCCGGTTCAGGTACTCATGATGAACTAGTAAAATCAACACCTCTTTATGCAGAATACGTGCATAATCAATTTAAAAAGTAGTAGGCAAAAATAGCGGCTTTTAAGTCGCTATTTTTTGTATAAATTAAAATAAGGGGTTTCTTTACTCTTTTAGGATATGATTATCATATGGAAGTAAAATAATGAATTAAATAGAGGTATAACAGGTAATTATGAAACATTTAACGTTAAATAATGGTGTTAAAATTCCAATTTTTGGCTTTGGAACTTACGAGATTAGCCCAGACCAAACAAAAGAAGCCGTTTTGTCTGCTTTTAAAGATGGCTACCGTTTAATTGATACAGCACAATATTATCAAAATGAACAGCAAGTAGGTGAAGCGGTTCATGCAAGTAACCTTAATCGAGATGAGGTTTTCATTACAACGAAGACAATGACTGATGGATATGAAGCGACTAAACAGGGACTAGATGAATCTCTAAACAAAAGTGGTTTAGATTATTTTGATTTAGTCTTAATTCATTGGCCAATGGGCCACGATTTAGATACTTGGCGTGCTCTAGAAGAAGCATATAAAGCTGGTAAAACGCGAGCTATTGGTATCAGTAATTTTAATAGTCGACAAACATTAGAATTAATCAATCATGCAGAAATTCAACCCATGGTTGATCAGATTGAAACACATCTTTTATTACAACAATGGAAAATGCACGAATTTTTGAAAAAAGAAAATATTATTCATGAAAGCTATAGTCCCTTAGGTAACGGTCAACAAAATCTGATGACTAATCCAGTGTTACAAAAAATTGGTGAAAAATATGGTAAATCACCAATTCAAGTGATTTTACGGTATTTAGTCCAGAATGACATTGTAACTATTCCTCGCTCTACTAATCCAGCCCATATTAAAGCTAATATTGATATCTTTGATTTTGAGTTAGATAAAGAAGATCTTAAGCAACTTCGTGCTTTAGATGAGCGCAAGCCAATTGATGGTTGGCCAGCAGAAATGCGAGAAGATGAGGATTATTAAGCCGAAAAACATAAAAGAGTAATTGTAGTCTCATAGATGGTATGAGATAGACAATTACTCTTTTTTATTACTCACTTAATTATTGAGCGAGTCTCGTAATTTTTCTAAAAATAAGTTTCCTAAATTAGATAGCTTTCGATTCTTCTTCCAAATAACGATATTAGGATCAGTAACTTTTGGAGAAAGAGGGCGAGCAGTTAAACTCTCTAGTTTCTTATCATATAAATTATTGTAAGAAATTTGGACGCTATGCCCTTCACCAGCTAAAAGAGACGCAGTATAAGCTAAATTGCTGGTTGCAACCGTATGAACTTGATCATATAAATTACCCCACCAGTTTCTAAATTTGTCATTAACTAAACTCTGCCCAGAAGAGATAATAGGATATTCAATTAAATCAGTTGGGGGTAATCTTATCTTTTTGGGCTAATGGTAGTTTTTCACTAAAGATGACATAGAATTGATTTCTCTCTGGCAGAATTAAACTTTCAAAATCTTCTATTAGGCGATCACCCATAATAATTCCAAAATCAAGCGACCCATCATTTACTTTAGCCTCAATATCATCAGCATTACCATCATAAAAGCTAAAGTGAACTTGCGGTGTAGTTTGAATAATTTGATCAATAATTTTAGTAATAGATTTAATTTCAAATGATTGTCCTGTACCGATATTTAAGTTACCCGTAATTAGTTTAGAACTGTTTAAAGCTTGGGTAGTTTGTCCTTCCATATCAATCATTTCTTGAGCACGATCGCGTAAAAAGTAGCCCTCTTCTGTTAAAGAAATTTGTCGGTGACCACGGATAAATAAAGTAACGCCAAGTTCTTCTTCCAAATCTTTGATCTGTTTTGATAGAGAAGGTTGGGCAATATGGAGACTCTCAGCAGCTTTACTAATATTTTTTTCTTGACAGACAGCTAAAAAGTAACGCAGTACTCTAAGTTCCATTCCTCCAGCCTAAGCTCTATAATGTATAGTTTATATTAGTGATTAAAAAGAAAAAAGTTAATAGCAAAATCTTGTTTAAAACTTGTGTATTTGTTTTGAACTAATAATTGTGATAATAATAGATAAAACTTAACACTTTACTATAAGTAAGAAGGTCGATTTTATGCCTATCGAAAAGCCACTAGCAGATTTAATCCGGCCAAAAAATTTATCACAATTTGTAGGTCAAACTAAGCTAATTTCTGAAGGAAAGCCCCTTTATCAAATTATCAAGAATCATGTTCCAATTTCGCTCTTATTATGGGGACCGCCTGGAACAGGAAAAACAAGTCTAGCGCAAATTATTGCTCGAGAATATGATTATCCGCTAGCCACTTTTAATGCTTCGATTGATAATAAAGCAAAGCTGATGCAAATCATTAATACTTATCCCTATCAATCGTTTGTTCTACTGATTGATGAAATTCATCGCATGACGACAACTTCTGCCTTATTTAGAGAGTGGAAAAGTTCTTTTAATTGGGGCAACTACTGAAAATCCGATTATGTCAATTGTTCCTGCTGTCCGCTCACGTTGTCAGATTTTTGAATTTGAGCCTTTAGACGATAAGGATATTAGTGAGGTTTTAGTCCGAGCTCTAAAAGAAGTATTTCATTTAGATGAAAAACAAATAGATAAAGAAGCAATTAATATTATTGCTCGTTCAGCTGATGGGGATTTACGTGTAGCATTAAATTTATTAGAAACTATTCATGCAGTTAATGGAGAAGAAATTTCAGTTAAAAATGTTAAGGAGTTTGTAAAAGGTCAACATTTCGCTTATGACAGAAAAGCAACTAAACATTATGATTATTTAGCAGCTTATTCAGATTCAATGGCTGGGTCCGATACTGATGCAGCCTTGTATTATCTTACTGTCTTACTTAAAAACGGAGATCTACCATCAGTGGTACGGCGTTTGCGAGAAATTCCATATACATATGTTGGCTTAGCTAACCCAGAACAAGTAACGCAAATAGTAGTTGCAGCTAATCAGGCAGAAAAAATAGGGATGCCAAAGGCAAAATATCCTTTGATGTTTGCGACTATGTTAATGTGTTTGTCCCCTAAGTCAGGTGCTTTTGATGAAATTTGGGCAAAGCTAGATAAAGATACTATTCATCCTAATAAGCATCCCATGCCACGTGGATTACGAGATATGCATTATAAGCATTCAGAAGAAATAACAGGTGGTGGGTTGATAGATAATCCATTTACACAACCGTTTCAAATTGCAAAACAAAATTACATGCCGAAAGGTCTTGAAGGTAAAAGATATTACTTTGCAAAAGATAATGTTAATGAGAAAAAGCTCGAACAACAATATTTGAAACTTCATAAATATATTTATGGTAAGGAATATGGAGAGTAGGTCATTTTAATAATTATGCTAAAATGAAGGTGAAAGAGAAAAGAAGGTAATATGATGAAAATAGATGCATTTGCTCATATTTTAACGCCTGATTTTTATCAGACCATGTTAAAAATTGATGCTACAATTCCACAAAAATATCCTTTTATAAAGATAGAAACTCTAGTTGATTTAAATCAAAGAATAGCTAATTGGCCGGATAAAAATACTAAGCAGGTAATTTCATTTGCTAATATCAATCCAGAAGACTTTGTAGATGGAGAGAAAGCTAGTCAAATTGCACAAGAAGCAAATCAGGAACTGTCTGTGATTGTAGCTTCTTATCCTGATTATTTTGAAGCTGGAGTGGGAATGCTAGCGCTAAATAACGTTCCTGCTTCGCTCGAAATCTTAGAGAAAATTAAGGCCGATAAAAATTTAGTTGGCGCACAGATTTTTACTCGTCATTTAGGTAAAAGCATTGCTGATCCTGAATTTGAACCAATTTTATTGAAAGCAGCTGAACTGCATCTTCCTTTATGGTTACATCCCGTTTTTGATAATCGAAAACCAGATAATAATCTAGTATTTTCTTGGGAATATGAACTATCGCAGGCTATGTTGCAACTAGTACAAAGTGATATCTTCAAAAAAGCACCTAACTTGAAAATTTTAGTTCACCATGCAGGGGCTATGGTTCCATTCTTTAGTGGTAGAATTAATCACATTTTAGACCCAAAACATGCTGAGATGTTTAAGAATTTTTATGTTGACACAGCTATTTTGGGTAATACGCCAGCTTTGCAATTAACGATAGACTACTTTGGTATTAATCATGTCTTATTTGGAACTGATGCTCCGTTTGCAGTAATGCCAGCAGGAGCTGATGAGATTGTATCTAATGCAATTGAAAATTTAGATATCTCGGATTTATATGATAAAAAGATCTTTGAAACTAATTATTATCATATGCTTGAGAGACAATAGGGGAGAGAGTGAGTATTATGACTGCAAATGAAAAGATTACCGCACTAGTTAAGCCTGAATATTTAAATAAAATACCTAAAATGTTTCGTAAACACGCAACTGAAAATACTTGTAAATTAATTGCGAGGGAGCATCCCGATTTATATAAAGCTTTTGAAGAAGAAAAGGAAGAAATGAGAAAAATAGTAAACGGTATTTTCGAAGAACGAATGAAAAAACATAAAATGTTGTAAAAAAGCAATCATCAGCAATCCATGCAGTTGATTGCTTTTTTTGTGCATAAAATAATAGCTCATATTTCTATTCATGTTTACTAAGTGATACATTAAAAGTGAAAGAATATAGGTAGATTGGAGGATTTAATATGTATAATTTTGACCAAGAACCAGAACGTCGACACTTAGTTGACGAATCTGGACTAAATAGCTTTTTAAGTAAAATTTACGGCTATATGGCTCTCGCTGTTTTTGTATCTGCTCTGAGTGCTTACTTAACGATGACTGTATTTGCTAGTCAAATGGTTTCTTTAATGGTTCATCATCCCTGGACGATGTGGCTTTTATTATTAATTCCGATTGTTCTAACATTTGCAATTAATTTTCAAGCTACGAGAAATCCAGTAGCAAGTTTTATTTTACTGATGATTACAGCGATTGTTTATGGGGTAACTTTTGCTTTTATTGCAGGCACATATACCGGACAAGATATTGCTTCTGCCTTTGTCGCATCTGCAACGGTCTTCGTTGTAATGGCTATTTTAGGTACGGTTACTAAAAAAGATTTGAGTAGGTGGGGTTCATATGCTTCCGCCGCATTAATTGGATTGATTGTAGCTATGTTGATCAACATGTTTTTAAAGAGTTCAGCAGCTAATTACATCTTTTCATTTATTGCAGTTATTATTTTTACTATTTTAACTGCTTGGGATGCACAAAGAATGAAGAACATCTATTTACAATTTGGTGGTGAGCTTCCTACTAATGGATTAGCTATTGTGGGAGCACTTCAGTTATATCTCGATTTTGTTAACCTGTTTTTGCAATTTTTAACTATTTTTGGTTCAAATGATAATAATAATTAAGAATCTTTGTTTATAGTATTTACGATATTAGCGATATATTAATTCATCTATATTTTAATAGACTAGAATTATCCTTTGAGTAGGATAACTGAAAGCTTATTGAGAGATTTATCAGTAAATAAAAGCCCATGTTTTACACGGGCTTTTTTGTTGATCGATAATTGTCTGATTGGTCTGATTGAGCTAAAAATAATATGAAAAGATAAAAAAGAATATGAAATATTAATTTTATTTATTAATACTTTTGTTATTTCGTGCTAATATTATACTAAAACAAATTTTAAGGAAGTTGTACCAATGAATCTAACATATCTTAAATCCAACTTGTTAATTGTCTTAAAATCAAAGAAAAACCAACTTCTTATTGTTATTCTTATCCTATTTTCAACCTTTTCTTTATTTATAGTCGAAAATCAAAAAATAGGAGATGGAACAAAAAGCTGGGAAACTTATAGCGAATCCTTGCAGGCGAATGCTAATTATTTTGACAGTGAAATGCTAAAAAAATCTACTTATAAGAATACCTATGACAATTTAAATAAACAAGCTCAGGAATTAGCTAGTTTACAAAATAGTCAAGTATTTACCGATCCTGTGCAATATTTAAACAGCTATCGCAATTTGCTAACTACTATGCAAGCAGGCTATACGAACCACTATGCTGGAGCTAATACATTAAATGTGCCATCGCAATTTTTTATTAGCAAGGAATTGAATCGGATTAATTATTTAATTAAGCATAAGATTCCGATTGTAATGAATAATGAAAGTTCAGCAACATATTTAATTTATGTTTTATCATTTTTAGGTACTATTATCTTCTTTTATATTTCTTTCATCTCGGCTGATAGCTGGATTATTAACTTGAAGCATCAATCAGTCTTAAAAAATATTCCTTATTTCTTTAAAGACGAGATAATTGGAAAGATTGGTATTAACTTTATCTTAGTTTTCTCATCAGTATTACTCTCTATAATTGGAGCTTATGTATTTGCTGGTATAAAACATAATTTTGTTACTTTAAACTATCCAGTTAATTTTTATTTTACTCATGCACTTACTATTCCCTTGTGGAGTTATTGCCTTGTCTTTTTAGCATATCTTTCTGGATTAGTTATTTTTGTTACAAGTTTAAGTATGTTTTTAAATCAGATAACTAAGAACATTTATTTAACTATCTTCATCGAAGGCAGTATTTACGCTTTATTATTTTTACCAAAAGATATTTTGAAGTGGCTTGTATTTTTACCATCGCCATATTTAGATTTAACCAATCTATTTAATGGAGACCTTGCAAGTAATTTGCATTTAACCAATGTTAATTTTCTGACTGGCTACTTAGTACTTCTGATCTGGTCATTGATTTTGATTTATGGATTTAAGTATCTAGGGGAGAGGAAGGGATGAAAATGAAGAAACAATATTTTATTTTTCAACTAAAATGCTTTTTCACTAATCCTAAAAATATTGGTCTATTTGTTTTAACTTTTATTCTTTCTTTATATTTTGGCTTAGTTAGCGTACCTAATCGGCAAATAATTGAAAAAGTTGATCCTTATGCAATTAAGGGAGAATACCAACGATATAATTTATTCTTGAAAAAAGCAGTAACAAAAATAAATGAAATGCAGAAATCAAAAAATGCACATGAGGTGCCGAATGAAGGATATGTTAATGCTCTAAAAACTTATCCTGCTATTCTAAAATTTGATAAACATCGTCTTCATGGAATTAAGACAAACAATTGGAGAGAATATGCTATTTACTCAAGCAGGTGGTATAAAGATGTTGATCATTTGATTTTTGTAGATGAGAATGAACAATTTCTATATCCCGTTCAGTATTACCAAAATAATAATTATAGGGAGGATGGGCACTTTGGTTATCAAAGAATAGCCCATTTATATGACGCTCTAGTTAAAAGCAAACAGCCACTTACTAGGAATACTATCGAGGAAAGAACTACTTTACAAATATTGCAAAATTCTATATCAGGTTGGACAGCTCTAATATTAATTATTATTGTGATATTTTTTGCAGCGGATATTGTACCTAACGATCGTAAGAACAAATCGGTCTTAAAAAATATTCCCTTAAGTAAAAATTCTATCCTTTGGATTAAAAGCCTGGTAGTTGAAATAGGCGTAGGGATAAATTTTTTACTAGCTTTAGTAGTAATTACTTTATGTACAGCTCCAAAATACGGCTTTGGTTCATTTGATTTGAGAACAACTTTTTATA
>ERZ777011.2772-NODE-2772-length-12781-cov-3.660852_pt1 | contig 12781 bp, 10 predicted proteins | sample MGYA00374964_ERZ777011 | MGnify/ENA primary metagenome ERZ777011 (study PRJEB29310, sample SAMD00008975) | mouse gut metagenome | study: EMG produced TPA metagenomics assembly of the Metagenome analysis of fecal microbiota from mouse which was promoted...
CTTGCAAAAGGTGAAACTCGTTTACAAAACGGGAACCTCGGTTTGCAATCGACCTGCAGGAGAAAAACACTATGCGCCTCACAGCGATACTTCTTATTATGCCGCATGGGAAAAGACAGAAGCGACAATTACATTTGATGCAGACGGTGGGGAAATGGAAGGTGGAGATATTACTGCAAAGATTGGCGATATAGTCACGCTTCCGAACTGCACCAAGGATGATTATGAATTTGTCGGCTGGTATGACGGAGATACCTGTGTTGGACAGGCAGGGGAAGAATATACCGTTTCTGAGGATGTTGCCCTGAAAGCGCATTATGAGAAGAAAGAAGCGGCTGACTGCACGATCACGTTTGATGCAGATGGTGGAAAAATGGAAGATGGAAATATCGCTGCAAAAGTTGGCGATACGATTACGCTTCCTGCTTGTAGTAAGGACGGTTATGAATTTATTGGCTGGTATGATGGCAATACCTTTATCGGAAAAGCAGGAGAGGATTACACTGTCTCTGCTGACGTAACGCTGAAAGCACGTTATGAGAAAAAAGCGGCGGTCATCTGTACAGTTACTTTCGATGCTGACGGTGGCGACACTGCAAGAAAAAGTATTGAGGCAGAGAAAGGCAGCACGATCATCCTTCCGGCTTGCAGTAAGACAGGCTATGAGTTCTTAGGCTGGTTCTTAGCATCTGACAATAATATCTGCATCGGACAGGCTGGGGAAGAGTTTACGGTACAGGGAGATATTTCATTAAAGGCTCATTTTGAGAAAAAGGAGACAGAAAAAGTAACGATTACTTTTGATGCAGACGGTGGAAAGGAAGTTAAATCAATTAAAGTGGCAAAGGGAGATACCATCCGTCTGCCGAAGACTGAAAAAGAAGGTTACAGCTTCCTTGGCTGGTACACAGAAAAAGACGGTGGCATTCTTCTTGGCATTCCCGGAAGTGAGATGAAAGCGGTTAAGGATATGACAGCTTACGCCCTTTGGGAAAAAGAAGCAGAGAAAGATTCTGATGATGACGCTGATCCCGAAACCTGTAAAGTGACCTTCCATGCAGGGAAAGGCACGATCAAGACAAAGGAGCTTACCATCATCAAGGATGGAAGCCTTTACCTCCCCATGCCGGAACGTGAGGGATATGATTTTACAGGCTGGTATCTGGATGATTCTTTGACGCAGTTCGCAGGAGCATACCATGATACATACCGCATCACGAAAGACACAGATTTCTATGCAAAGTGGGAAAAATCAAAGGATAACAATACAGGAGACAATGGAAATACAGGAAATGAAGGAGACAATACGCAGGATGGCGATAATTCCGGTGAAACCTTAAACACCTACACCATCAAGTATGATGCCAACGGTGGAAAAACAAAGAATGCATCCGTCAAAGTGGTAAAGGGCGGCAGTGTGAAACTCCCGGTTGCAGAGCGTGAGGGTTATATTTTCAAGGGCTGGTATACTGACAGGCAGGTATTTATCGGAACAGAGGGAGAGACCTACAAACCAAGCAGGAGCATCAGCCTCTATGCAAGATGGGAAAAAGAAGATAAAGACAGTCAGGATGACAACAATACGGAAAACACAGGCGATAAGGATAATAAGAATACTTCGGACAAAAACATGAATACAAATGGTACTGTTTCCGGCAATTCGGTAAGCAGTCCTTCAGATAAAAATACAGAGAATAAAACGGAAGGAGGCAATGGAAATGCAGGAAAAGGAACGGAGCCGGTCATCCAGACTGGTTATGCGTCACCCTTTACTCTTCTTGCTGCCCTTGGGCTGTGCGGCGTTTTGCTTGCTGCTGCATCTGTGTTTGAAGGGAAGAAAGAAGAATGGAGCAGCCTGTGGCGGATGTGAGTTTTGATACGGTGGCAGGCAGGAAATGAAGCTGTGAATATCACAGCGTAAAGTGTGGCAGGGGCTTTTGCTCCTGCCTTTTGAGGTCAGAGCGGCAGATATCAGTTCCTTAGAAAGTGCTGGTATTTGCCGCTATTTATATAGAAGAAAGGAAGCGCATGGAAAAAATAAAAGATTTGATAGGCAGGCTTGGGGTAAAACTATTCCCCAGCCTGCCGGAAAGGAAACGACAGAGGATCACAGTGCAGATCATTGTGGGTATTTCCCTTGCCCTTGTCTGTATGACAGGTATGGGGATCTTCCGCTATAAGGCAGTAAAACAGCTTGAAAAATATCAGGCAATAGCGGATGCCTATGCACAGCTTGACACGATCTTAGAAGAAGGAAGGGAGAAAGCACAGCAGGAAGCAAAAGAAGAATTGCAGGAGATGATTTCAGAAATGGAAGCGGATGCGGAACGTTACCAGCAGGAATACGAGGCAGAAATGAGGGAGAAAGGGCTGGAAGCCTATGATTGGGATGCATTATGCAGTGAGAATGAGGATATCAAAGGCTGGCTCTGCATTCCTGATACATTGATCAACTTCCCTGTAGTGGGAACGGATGACAATGCCTTTTACCTTTCCCATGACTTCACAGGGGATAAGAGCAGTGCCGGATGCCCTTTCATGGATAAGGACACGCAGGTATGGGATTTCAACCGCGTTATCTACGGACACAACATGGGAACAGGTTCAGATGCCATGTTTTCCACCCTGCTTAAGTATGAGCAGGAGGATTATTTTAAGGAAAACCAAACCATTTATTTCACAGATGCCTATGGAAGCGCCAATGCCTATCAGGTAATGGCGGTGGTCAAATATGACATATCCGACCTTGACGAATGGGATTTCCGTACCAGAAACCATGAGGATATGGAAAGCTACAATGCATGGATGGAGCAGTTGCAGGGAAGGGCGTTATATTATGCAGAACCGGATCATGCTCCCACCAGCATCATTACCCTTGCCACCTGTGACAGGCGTGTGCATGGAAAGAATGGAAGATTTCTTATCATAGCAGGAAGATAGGCAGGGAAGAAAAGTATTTTGATGAAGGAGGCTGTGAATGTCACTGGAAGATTTAAAGTCGGTAGACATACGGACGGTAAAGCCGGAGGATGTGGCAGACATACAGCAGATAAAGATAGATGATACGCTGACACAGCAGGAGATGAGAAGGGAATTTATCCGGCAGGTAGGGAATCCTTACTGTTTCCGGGTAGGCAAAGTTATTGTAAAGGCAGCCTACAGCGGAGATGGGGCGACACTGAATGACCGGTTTGAGGAACTTCTGCTGTCAGTGTGACGTTAAAATACAGTTGAAAATTAGTCGTAAGATTAGAAATAAAATCGTGGGAAGATGTGGAAAAGAGCCTGAAAATGTGTTAAAATAAGAGCCATAAAGGACTGAATCATGTGCAGACTCTGGTTCTTGGGTTCATTAAGATAGGGCTGTCTTAATTGAAATAAAGAGAAGGAGTATTGCAGATGGAAAAGAAGATTTCTAAGACATATCAGGCTGCCATCTACCTTAGGCTTTCTAAGGAAGACGGGGATGTTGACGAGGGCGCGAAACTTGTCAGCAACAGCATATCAAACCAGAAAGCCCTCATCATGGACTTTCTGAAATCCCATGCAGAGATAAAAGAATATTCAATATATGTGGATGACGGTTACAGCGGTGTCAGTTTTGACCGTCCCGATTTCCAGCGTATGCTTGACGACATACGGAAAGGCGTTGTCAACTGTGTCATTGTAAAAGATTTATCACGCTTTGGCAGGAATTACATTGAAGCAGGCAGGTATATTGAAAAGATATTCCCCATGCTGGGGGTGCGCTTTATTGCAGTGACGGACGGTTTTGACAGCATTGGGAAGGATAACAGCAGCGACCTTATCGTGCCTTTCAAGAACCTGATCAATGACGCATACAGCAGGGATATCTCCATAAAGATAAGGAGCAACCTTGAAATGAAGCGGAAGCGTGGGGAATATATTGGCGCGTTCCTTACTTATGGCTACCTGAAATCGGAAGAGGATAAAAATAAGATCGTGGTGGACAGCTATGCGGCGGAGGTGGTGAAGGATATCTTCCGGATGAAGATATCCGGCATGGGACAGCAGGCGATAGCGGATAAACTGAACGCGCAGGGCATCCTCTCCCCACTCGCCTATAAGAGCAGCATAGGAATCCGCCTTAAGACTTCATTCGGTACAGGAAACAGCGCAGGGTGGAATTATGTGTCAGTGACAAGGGTGCTGAAAAATGAGATTTATACAGGCACACTTATACAGGGGAAGCACACCACGCCCAACTATAAGATAAAAGCAAGGGTGGACAAGCCGGAGGAGGAATGGGTGCGTGTCGGGGATAACCATGAAGCAATCATCACCCCGAAGGATTTTGCACTTGTGCAGGAGCTTTTGAAGACCGACACAAGGTGTTCCCCGGCAGAGGAGAAAGTATACCCGTTGGCAGGGAAGATATTCTGCGGCGACTGCATGGAGGGCATGGTGCGTAAGACTGTTCCGTCGGGCGGCAGGAAGTATGTTTATTACGTCTGTTCCGGCAATAAGAAGCAGAAGGGGAGCTGCTCCCCTCACAGCATTAGCGAGAAGGAACTGATGGATGCAGTGCTGGAAGCCGCGCGGTTCCAGATCAGCACAGTACTCGGAATCGGGGAAGCGCTTTCTGTTCTGGACAGCGCCGGATGGAAGGACACAGGGATAGGGAAATATGAGGAACGGATCAGGCTGGAAACAGAAAGGAAAGCAAAGACAGAGGGCAGGAAATTAGGGCTTTATGAGGACTTTAAGGATGGCATACTGACCAAGCAGGAGTACGTGCAGATGAAGCAGGAGTATGACCGCAAGCTGGAAGAATCCGAAAATGCGCTCCGTTCCTATAGGAATGAACTGAAACTTTTGAAAGAGGATAAAGGGAGCAGGCAGGAGTGGATAAAGGAATTTAAGAAATATGAAAACCTTACAGCCCTTGACCGCAATGTCGCCGCAATACTGATCCGGCAGGTGCGTGTCTATGAAGGGAAGCGGATAGAGGTCATCTTCAATTTTGAGGAAGAACTGGATAAGTACAGCAGCGTTTTAGGCGGTACGGGCAGTGCCGGACGCACAGAAGGGATGGTGGTCTAGGATGGCAAGGAAGAGCAGGAAGCAGAACACAGCACAGCAGGCATCCCCGGCACCAGCCTGCAAGGTATACCGCACCGCCCTGTATGCAAGGCTTTCCGCAGAGGAATACAAAAGGAGTGCCGGGACAACGATCGAGAACCAGCTCTGCCTTTTGAGAGAGTATGTAAAGGATAAGCCTTATCTACAGGTAGAGGGGGAATACCTTGATGACGGTGTGAGCGGAACAAGGTTCGACCGCCCGGATTTTATGCGTATGGTCGGGGATATGCGCGGAGGGAAGATCGACTGCATCATTGTAAAAGATCTGTCGCGCCTTGGCAGGAACTATCTGGAAGCAGGAGATTACCTTGAAAAGATTTTCCCTTTTTTCGGGGTGCGGTTCATAGCGGTCACAGACGGTTATGACAGCGCCAGCCCGGACGTAACGGAAGACGGGCTGATCGTGCCGCTGAAGAACCTTATCAACGATATTTACGCAAAAGACTTATCGCGCAAGATCAGCTCGGCATTTTATATCAGGCAGAAGCAGGGGAAATTTGTCGGCGCATCTGCCCCTTACGGGTATGTGAAATCCCCGGAAGACCATAGCAGACTGGTGGTGGATGAGGATGTGAGGGATATCGTGTGGCATATCTTCCACTGGAGGGCGGACGGGGAGAGCCTTACCGCCATCATCAGGCGGCTCAATGACAATGGAATCCCCTGCCCCTCAAGATATAAATACCTGAAAGGCTGGGTAAAAAAAGACAGGTCGCAGTCGGGCTTATGGACGGTCAGTACCCTTTCGGAAGTTATAAGGAACCCGGTATATGCCGGGGATATGGAGCAGGGAATCAATAAGACCGCCCTTTATAAAGGGATGGGGACCAGAAAGATGCCTGCGGAGGAAAGGCTTTATGTGAAAGATACCCATGAGCCTATCGTGGAAAGAGAGATTTTTGATAAGGTCAATGAAAAAGGGAAAAGGGATGCGGAGAAGTTCCATAGCGGTTATGGGAAATTTGATGCGCTTTCCAAAGAGCCGAACCTGTTAAAAGGAATCCTCATCTGCGGTGACTGCGGCAAAAGGATGTCGCTGTGGAGAGACCGGAGCGGCGCAAAACTGAATCCGCCAAGGGTGTACTATAAATATATCTGCCAGACCTACCAGCACTTAAAAGAAAAAGGGTGCGTCAGGAAACGACTGGATAAGAAGGATGTGGAGAGGGCAGTAGAGGAAACCCTGCGGATGCACATAAAACTGTTCCTCGACAGCAGGCAGATACTTGAAAGGCTGAACCGGGAGCAGAAATCAGATGGAGGATTCCGGAAAGAGATACGGGAAGCGGAAAATCGGAAAAAACGTGCAGAAAGCATGTCAGCCTCTTTGTATAATGATTATGCGGACGGGCTGCTAAATGAGAGCGACTACCTCTACGCAAAGGAGAAATACCTGAAACAGACAGATGAGGAAGCGCAGAAGATTCTGGAATTACAGGAGACGGAGCGGCGGCACAGGACAGGGAGCAGGAAAGAGGGCAGGCTGGAAGCACTTGTGCAGGAATACCGGGATTTTGAGAACCTGACGGAAGAGGTCATCCATGCTTTCATCAGTGAAATTTTTGCTTACAGTGACGGGCGGCTGGAAATCCGCTTCCGGTTTGAGGATGAATTTAAGGAACTTCTGGATGTGGCTGAAGAAAGGGGCGGTGGGATATGCAGGAAAGAAGCGTAAATGGCAGTGATTATGTGACCGCCCTGTATATCCGGCTGTCACAGGAAGACCGGGATATCTCTTTTCAGCAGGACAAGACGGAGAGCAACAGCATCACCAACCAGAGGGCGCTTTTATGGGAATATGTCAGAAGCCATGAGGAACTTGCAGGCAGTACGGTCATTGAGAAATGCGATGACGGTTATTCCGGCGTGAAATTTGACAACAGACCGCAGTTTGCCGAACTGATCCGGCTTGCGAAAGAGGGGAAGGTCAACTGCATCATCGTAAAGGATTTTTCCCGGTTCGGCAGGGATTATGTGGAGCTGGGCGATTACCTTGAACAGTTCTTCCCATTCCTCGGCATACGCTTCATTTCCATAAATGACGGTTATGACAGCAGCCAGTTTGACGGTACGACAGGAGGGCTTGATGTTGCTTTCAAGAACATGATATACGATTTCTACAGCAGGGAGTTTTCCAAGAAGCAGAAAATAGCGTGGCGGCATATGGCAGAGAAGGGAGAGTACAATGCCCACTGCGCCTTGTATGGCTACAAAAAGTCAGAGGGGAACATCCATAAATTAGCCATCCATGAAGAGACAGGTAAGATCGTCAGGGAGATATTTGAGATGATGGCATCCGGCATCTCCCCAAGAAAGATAGCAAGGATATTGAACCAGAGGGGCATCCCGGCACCGTCAAAGTTCCACGATATGGAAGGCTTCCGGAGACAGTGGAGCCGGTATGGGGCGGAGTGCTTCTGGACGGATGACCGGGTACGACGTATGGTAAAAGACGAGCGGTATACGGGAACAATGGTCTCCTTAAAAACGGATGCTGTGACGGTAAAGGGAAAACGCAGGAAAAAGCCACCGTCAGAGTGGGTGAGGGTGGAAGGAACCCATGAGCCGATCGTTCCCTATGAATTATTCGTAAAAGCAAACTCCATGCTGAAGCAGTGTGAGTTTAAGGCAGGCGGCAGGAAGGAGAGGAACATATACTTTTGTGGTTACTGTGGAAGGATGCTGGGCGGTGACAGCAGGGGGAATATCCTGTGCGGACAGAGATACTTCCGGCAGGAATGCGACTGCCGGGGAGCAAAGATAAGGAAAGCGGATGCAGACAGTGCAGTGCTGGAAGCGGTCAGAGGGCAGATAAAAATGGAAGCAGAATCAGAGAAACTTTCAAAAAGCGCAAAGAGCAGGGCGGTCATCTGTCCAGAACAGGAAGAACTGAAAACGCTGGAAAGGACAGCGGACGCAATGAAAAGGGCGTGGATGCCGCTGTATGAGCAGTATACGGATGGGAAGCTGTCAAGGGAAGAGTTCCTTTTGGAAAAGAAGAAACATGAGGAAGAGACTGACAGAATAGAACAGCGCATAGGGGAACTGAAAAAGAAACAGGAAATGCGGAGTGAGTCCAGCAGGAAGAAGAAAGAGCGCAAAGACCAGCTATATGTTTTTGCAGACCAGATGGAGCTGACGGAAGAGGTCAAGGAAAAGCTGATTGACAAGGTCAAGGTCTACGCTGATAATAGGATAGAGATATGCTGGAAGTTTGAAGCAGGTTTTTCAGATATGGAAACAATACATAGATGCGGTTAACTGCCGCATCTGTGGGGATGTGGGAAAATCAATTTTTTTTAGTCTTTTCTTGACAGAATAACAGGCAGTCACGAAGTGGGAGACAGGAGCGGGGATTCCTGATCTTGATAATATGATGGCTGTTTCCTCGTTGTTTGATATTTCCATCGATGAACTGTTGTCTAATGAAAAGGGGAGGAAGGAACAGGGAGACTATCTATTTGAGAGTATCACGGAATATGACATCGACGAGCCAAAGCGTTTCGATATGAAACTCGGCGGCGCAAAGCAGCTCACATTATCCGGATATGACGGGGAAAAATTACGCGTCCGTCTTGCTTCAAATACACTGTCATCTCTGCAAAACGATTTTAAAGTAAAAATTGATGATATCAGAAGGCGCATCGATGTAGATGTGAACCGTAAAAACGGGGTGACAGAGGCGGCAGCAAAAGACGCTGTTTGTATTCTGGTGCAGATACCGTCCCCATATATCGGCAAAATAGAATGTGCGGTCAATGCGGAGAAAGTGGAAATTCGTTCGCTGGAATGCAGCAGTATTGAGCTTGATGTCAAAGCACAGAAGATTGAACTGGAAGACATTACAGGGACGGTAGAAATCAACTGTAATCTGGACATGCAGGTAGTCTGCCATTCCCTAAACGGTGAGATTGCAATCAATCAGGTGTCAGCAACTTCGAAGATCCAAATCCCCGCCGGGACTGTTTTTACAGCTGCCACCAAAGGTATCGGAACAAGTATTTCTTATGAGAGAGACGGCAGACCGGCAGAGAGATTTGATACGCCCGGAGCAGAGAATATCATTGAACTCAACGGTATCAAGAGTGAGCTTGTGATCTGCACTTAGTGCTCCGGATGAATCCCTCTCTCGATGATCCCGAAGCCAAGCGGGTAGGGACCGGTGTGCACGCTGATGGTGGCGCCGATCTGGTAGAGGGGGATTTCCTTTATGGCATAACCCTTCTCATGCAGTACGGACAGCGCCTGGTCGCGGAATGCGATTCCTTCTTCCACATCATAGCCGTAGCCTACCGCGAGGCTGTAGCATTCACATGAAAGACTGCTTTCCCGCAGATATTCCAAAAGGAGATTCATAACTTTCTTGAGCGTGCGTTTCCGTCCCCTGTCGATACCGGAGGGGAAGATCTCGCCTTTCTTTAGCGTGATAACGGGACGGATATCCAGTGCGCCGCCTGCAAGGGCAGCTACTTTGCCGATTCTTCCGCCGTGTTTTAAATATTCCATATTTCCCACTGTGAAAAAGATTCTTCCGGTGCTTTTGATCTCTTCCAGACGCGCTGCGGCATCCTGATAGCTGAAGCCGTGATCGCGCAGTTCGGCGGCCTCCAACACATACTGTCCCTGCAGGACCGTGTTGATGGTGGCGTCAATGACGGTGATTTGCGCCTGGGGATACTTTTCCAGCACAAGAGATCTGGCGTTGAGCGCAGACTGCATGGAACCGCTGAACTTCGTGGTGATACAGATACAGATCACGGGCATGTTGTCCATGGCAAAGGGCAGGAACACTTCTTCATAATCCTGAATGGAGGGCATGGAGGATTTTGGGTATACGCCTTTCTTATCGATCATCTGCTGATAGAAATCGCGAATGCCGATTTCTACATTTTCCTTAAAATAATGTTCATCGTCAAAAGAAACATAGAACGGCACAACCGTGATATTCTTTTCCTGCACTAATTCTGACGGCAGATCACAGGAGCCGTCGCTGATAATATGAAATGTTTCTCTCATGTTGAAAAAGACCTTCCTCAAGTATATTGTATTTACACTGCGCCACTAATTATCAATAAAAAATTACTATTTGTGCGTAAATGTATAAAAATGAAAAAGCCTTGGTGAGCGTGAATCGTAATGAACCGGAACGATCAGGCAAACCAGGTACATAGCTTTCATTGATATATAGAATACTACGTTTTGGCGGTAAATGCAATTGATTTGCGTGTAAATATTACGATGTAAAGCTATCTAAACTGTTTTTGGTAGTTTTAAATACTATATATTATGTGCCGGAGATAAAATTTGAATACTTGTTATTGCTTCCTGTTATGCTGGTGCTTTTGATGGTACATGGATTATGGCGGAAGAGAGGATAAAGAATTAGGGGAATACGTGCTTAATCAGTGGGGAACGAAGCTGTCGTCCGGACGGTGCAAATTGATAATTTCTGATACGAAGTGTATACTAAATAGATACCGGGCGGCGGGGAAGCAGACAGGTGGACTGCTGCCCGATGCCGGAAAACAGGTAAGAAGATTGAAAATTAAAATTTTCAATCGCGAGATTTGTGTCTGCGCGTTGCTTGCCACAAACTCGTTTAATGCGACGTCTCAACATAGTTGAGACAAAAGCAGCGCAGAAATGGAAAAAAATATGATCGATGAATGGCGCGATATGGAGAATCGTCTGGCTGCGGTGATAAAAACAACGCAGAATGTGACCGGCAGTGTCGGCTATTGGGTCGATGAAATAACAGAAAGAAACGAGATGATACTATGCTGCACATAGCAGTCTGTGATGATGATACGGATGTGGTGCAAATACATAAGCAGATTGCGGAGAACTGTCTGAGGGAATGCGGAAGTATGGGTGAGACCGCAGTTTATACCGACAGCGCGAATCTGCTCTATGACATTACAGAGGACGGATATTACTTTGACCTGATCCTGCTGGATATAGAAATGCCCGGCAGAAGCGGCATGGAGCTTGCGGAGAAGATCAAGCCGTACCTGCCCCATGTGAAGATCATCTTTATCACATCCCATATCGAATACGCCATCGATGCCTTCGAACTGGCTGTTTTCCGTTATGTGCCCAAGGATGATACTGCCAGAAGGCTGCCCGCGGCGATTACGGACGCCGTCAAGCTGCTTATGCTGGAGGAGGGCAAAGTCTATACGATCCGGACAAACAGCAGGCTTGAGAAGATCCCCTATAAAGAGATCTGCTATATCGAGCGGGACGGGAAAAACGCAAGTATCACAACCGCTGCCGGTGTATCCAGGGTGCGCAGGAGTCTGCAGCAGGTTTATGAGGAACTGGCGGCAGAGGAATTTATCTATATTGACCGGGGCTGTATCGTCAATATGATACATATTATGCAAATCAAAGACGGCATGGCCGTCCTGAAAAACGGTACGCCGCTTCCCGTCAGCCGTTCCCATTTACAGGCGGTAAAGGAACAGATCAACACCTATTGGGGGACGCATATATGACACTTATTTTACTTTCCGATATGCTGGCAGGCGGTCTGCGGGCCGGTATTTGTATGTTTCTTATTTCACGTCTGCTGTCGGCGGATATGCCGGACAGGAGAAGCGTTGTGACGGCAGGTGCCGGTGCGTTTGTAATAGCCGCCGGGGTTTCTCTGGCAGGACTGCCGGATTTGTTCCGGATGGCATTGGAGGCGGTCTGGATCGCGGTGTGTGCCCGCCGGTTACAGAATGCGGATATCAGAATGGGACTGTTTATCGGTATTTATTATGAGATCGCGGTCGCATTCTGGATTTTTCTTTGCATGGCGGGCATGGGCATTCTGTTTCGTTCACCGGCTTTTCTGGAGAAAGGAACTGCAGGCGGACAGAGCGCTGTCTGGCTGCTGCATATCGTGCTGCTGATCGGAACACTTTATCTTCAGAAAAATCCGGATCTTGCAGGAAAAGATGCTTTTCGCCTTGCTTCCGGTGTCTCGGCAGCAGGTCTGATTGCTGTGATCACGCTGTCTGAGCAGACAATTCTTCCGGTTCCGGAGGACAGCCTTGGTACGTGGACGATTCTGTCAGTGGTGCTGATGATGTCTGTTATGCTATTTAATATAAACCGCCAGTATGAAAGTGAAAAGGAACTGGCAAGATTGAAATCCGGGCAGGCGGAACTGTTGGAGCGGGACTATACTGCGCTGAATAATGCATACGCCGTCAATGCCAGGCTGTTCCACGATTTCCACAATCATATCGGTGCGCTGCGGCAGCTCCTGTCTCATGAGAAATATGCCGACGCGGTGCGGTATCTGGATGAACTTCAGGCGCCCGTGCGGGAGATGGCGGATACTGTCTGGACGGGTGATGAGACGGCGGACTATCTGATCAACAGTAAGGCGGCAGCAGCAGCGGCCTGTGGTGTGCGCCTGCAGATTCAGGTGGAATATCCCCGTCATACGAACATCCGCAGCGCAGATCTGTGCGCGATCTTAGGGAATCTTCTGGACAATGCTTTGGAGGCGGCGCAACAGGTAACGGAGCCGGAGCGGCGGGTGGTCAGACTGACAATACGCCGGATCAATCAAATGCTGGTAATCAAGGTGGAGAATGGTTTTGCGGCTGCACCCGTACAGGTGGAAGGGGAACTGAAAACAACCAAGACAGAAGGCGGACTGCATGGCTGGGGACTGAAAAGC
>ERZ777011.2773-NODE-2773-length-12777-cov-4.489388_pt1 | contig 12777 bp, 15 predicted proteins | sample MGYA00374964_ERZ777011 | MGnify/ENA primary metagenome ERZ777011 (study PRJEB29310, sample SAMD00008975) | mouse gut metagenome | study: EMG produced TPA metagenomics assembly of the Metagenome analysis of fecal microbiota from mouse which was promoted...
AACCCGTGTTACCGCCGTGAAAGGGCGATGTCTTAACCGCTTGACCATGGAGCCTCGCTATTGCCTCTTCCCGGTTGTTCCAAACTTCATTTATTCTATCATACCGTCGTCGGTTATGCAAGCTTTTTTTTCACAGATGTCTTGTGCGCATACCGGTACTCCCGGAAACGCTTATCGCGCCTGCGTGACAAGACATCTGCAACATGGGCCGGCATTCGCCTTCAGCCCTTCAGCTTTATCCTCCGCTCCGTTTCCTTATCAAAGAGATAAACATTTTCATAAGGAATCACAAAGTCAAGCTTTGTATCAAGCTCCGGGGAATCATGGGGTTCCACCTTGAGAATACTCTTGATGCCCTGAATATCCACGTACACATTGGTATTGTCACCCAAAAGCTCTGTCAGTTCAACGGTACAGGAAATCTTATAAGCCTTCTCCGTATCTGCCTTACCCATAAGCCTGATCGCCTCCGGACGGAACCCGAGAACCAGCTCCTTTCCCTCGTACCTGGTAAGGACGTCCCTGTCTGCAATCATTCTCAGATCCACTACATTTCCTTTAATGTCCAGCTTCCCGCCCTTTAAAACGGCATGGATAAAGTTCATGGGCGGCTCCCCGATAAAGCCCGCTACAAACATATTGACAGGATTAAAATACAGGTCATAAGGTGTCCCCACCTGCTGAATATAACCTTCCTTCATAACCACGATCCTGTCAGCCATAGTCATGGCCTCGGTCTGGTCATGCGTTACATAAATGGTTGTCGCACCGGTTTCACGATGTATCTGCGTAATTTCGGAACGCATGGTAACTCTCTGCTTCGCATCCAGATTCGACAGCGGCTCGTCCATCAGGAAAATATCCACCTTACGAATAATCGCACGCCCTACGGCAACCCTCTGTCTCTGTCCGCCGGACAGGGCCCTGGGTTTTCTGTCAAGATAATCCGTCAGGCCAAGGATGCCTGCCGTCTTCAGCACTTTCTGCTCGATCACATCCTCGTCAACCCCCTGAAGCGTGAGCCCGAAAGCCAGGTTATCATATACCGACATGTGCGGATAAAGAGCGTAACTCTGGAAAACCATAGCCACACCGCGTTCACGGGGTCCTTTTTCGTTTGCCCTGACCCCGTTGATCAGGAAGTCACCCTTACTGATGTTTTCAAGCCCGGCAATCATACGCAGCGTCGTAGACTTGCCACAGCCGGATGAGCCGACGAACACGATAAACTCACCCTTTTGGATCTCAAGGTTAAAATCGTGAACCGCGTGAAATCCGTTGGGGTAAATTTTGTTGATGCCTCTCAAAGTTAAATATGCCATAACTACGCTCCCACTTTTCGTTAATAGTTTCTATCCTTTAAAAAATTCCAATTGCCCGAAAGATTGTGACGTAGACGAAAATCGTCACCGTGCTCGCCAGACTGGTCCATACCACAAGCTGCCCTGACAGTTCGTCGTCAGCATCCATCTCTTTTGCCATGATGGCACTGGCAACTGCCACCGGTGTGGCAAACACTCCCATGTACGTGGCAAAATGTGCTCCAGAAAGCTCCGGCCACACCGTTTTATGCAATAAATATGCTGCCGAAAGCCCCATCACCGGGACGGCAATCGTCCGCATCAGCGTACCGAAGAGAATTTCCCTCCACAGCCTTGACACTGCCGAGAATTCAAATCTCCCGCCCAAAACAATCAGCGCAAAGGGCGTACAGGCAGACTTGACGCTTTCCAGAGATTTATATAAAAAACCTATATCCCTGAGCCTGAAATCAATATTTCCCATGACCAGGAGCTCCCGGATTCCCAATGTCACAATTCCCAGCAACGTAGCAATAATCAGCGGGTTCTTAATAATTCCCAACAGAATCCTGCCAATCCCCGTCTTTCCCCTCTGACTGCCTTTATGAAAAACGGAAAGGGCAATCACGCTTAAAATATTAAACAACGGCACACAGAAAGCAGACATTACCCCTGCTGCAGCTGCCCCCTGGGCTCCAAACAACGATTCTGCCAGAGGAAGGCCGATGATCGCGTAATTTGACCTCACCATGGCCTGGATTAAAGAGCCCCTTTTCCCGCCATCCTTCGTAAATGCGCAGGATACGGCAACAGCCAGGAAAAAAATCACCAGCACTGCCGCCACTCCATAAAGTACAAACATAAAGTCGATGTCCCTGAGGCTGCTGATCCCGTATATATTGTAATACAGCAGGGCCGGGATCAGCACCCTGAACGTCAGCTTATTTCCTACATTCAGAAATTCCGTGCTGAACATTCCTACCCTCTTCAAGAGGTAACCCAGGGCTATCATACAAACTATGGGCAAAACTGCGTTTGCCGCAAAGATAAATGCGTCTGTCATAACTTTCCCGATGCCTTTGCATTTGCATCACGAACAATCTTAACAACCGTGTTCCTTACTGTAATAAACAGCATGTCAAATCCCATATAGAAAAGCCCGAACAGGACAGGCTCCACAGGCACAGCCACCATGGCAGCCGTCTCCACATCCCCCGCCAGAAACGTATTGATCACATTATAGGCCCAGACAATACAGTAAAGCAATACTCCCGCATAAATCACGTTCAGGAATATACTCCAGAACTTTCTGAAGGGAACCATCATCCACCTGTCATAAGCACCCTTCTCCGGTTCAAAATAATGCAGCAGATTGTTTACCATCAGGTCCATGGCCATTCCCAATCCCACAGCCAGCACAAACATCAGGTCCAGCCCCGAAATATAAGTCCCCAGGCCCCAGAGGAAAAAGTAGCAGATGGCACCGCCAAACCAGAACTTTACAAATACGATCTTTATCCAGGAGGGAATATTCAGCTTCCCTCTGGACTTATATTTCCTGATCTCCGCTTCGGAAACCTCCGGTGCATTCTCTGCATTCACCAGCCTGTTTACCGCGTCTGTCTTTAAACTATAATAGTTTTCTGCCACCGGCTTTTCGCCCTGTCTGTTTTTTTGCTTTTTCGCCATAAATCAATTATTCATCCTCACCGGAAATGTCAATCACATCCATATCCCCATTGCCCTCCACATCTATCGAGGTATTGATCTTCCTCAGGAGCTTTGCGTAAAGAGGCAGCGTGCCCAGCAGGACGGCACATATCCCTACCAATATGATGTGCATTGTCACCGTGCTCCGCGCTTCCGCGATAAACATTGTACCGTCACCGATAACTACTGTATTCTCCGCACGGGTAAGCGCCTCATTAATCCGCAGCAGATATATACTGTCAGCAAATACCAGCAGGGCAAGCATCAGAAACAAAAGGACCAGCATGGGAATGTTAATCTTCTGCCTCTTGGGAAATGCCCGCAGGAAGCAGACAAACGCCAGAATGGAAAACAGCATGGCGGCAAACTCACATTGCCCCATATTGGCCGTATTAATCCTGGCCGTGGTATCCGAAATGGACGTAAGCCGAAAAGAATAGACTATAAAGGCTGCCGCCAGCGCCACCAATGGAATATTCTGAGGACTGCGCTTCAGGGAAACAAAAAATTTACGAATAAATTCTTTCATCTGCTATTTCTCCTTAAAATTCTTAAACAAATCCTTGAAATTACCTTTCAATTCCCTGAAATTGCGTTGGTTGTTTCCTTATCAAAGAAATGCTTTTTCTGAAAGGAAATTTTCACGATGTCTCCCACCTTGTAGCTGCACCACTCGCGGAATTTGCAGGTTACCTTATGACTTCCCAAAGTGCCGCTCACAAGGGTTGTCTGCCCCAGGTTCTCGTTGGTAAACACCTTCACTGCGGTGCTGCCGCCCTGAACAATATCCTCCGGACGAACTCCCAGTACCACGGTCTTATTGGCATACCCGGCCAGCAGTTTCTTTTCCCGGTCGCTCAAATCCAGAACAAAATCACTGCACACGGCCTGGCCGTCCCTGATCTCCACGTCAAACAAATTGATGGGAGGCAGTCCGATAAAGCTGGCCACAAAAATATTGGCCGGAGAATCATAAAGCTCCAGAGGTGTCCCGATCTGCTGGACATGTCCCATAGACATACATACGATCCTGTCCGCCAGAGTAAGCGCTTCCGTCTGGTCATGGGTCACATAAAGCATGGTGGCCTTCAGACGCTTGTGCAACAGCAAAATTTCCCGGCGGGTAGCACCCCTGAGCTTGGCATCCAGATTGGATAGAGGCTCGTCAAACAAAAACACCTTGGGAGTACGGACAATCGCACGTCCCATGGCCACTCTCTGGCGTTGTCCGCCGGAAAGCTGGCTGGGTTTTTTGTTGAGCTGATCTGTCAGATCCAGAATCTCCGCTGCCGCCATCACCTTCTGATGTATTTTGTTCTTATCTTCCTTGCGGAGCATCAGGGAAAACGCCATATTTTCATAGATCGTCATATGTCCGTAAAGGGCATAATCCTGAAACACCATGGCAATGTCTCTGTCTTTGGGGGGCATTTGCGTTACATCCCTGCCGTCAACAATCAGCCGCCCGGCCGAAATATCCTCCAGCCCCGCCACCATACGCAGCGTAGTGGATTTCCCGCAGCCGGAAGGCCCTACGAGAACAATAAGCTCTCCGTCCTTCACATCCAAGTTGAAATCAAATACGGCCTGAACCTTATTGTCATATATTTTATCGAGATGCTGTAATTTAAGTTCACTCATTGCCTGCTCCCTCTTACTTTTTTTCAAGTTCAGCCTGATACTTCGTGAGCGTGCTGCTCTTACTGATATTGATTACTGCCGCAGCCACACACAACAGCGCAGAAATAATCAGATAAAGACATATGCGGGTAAACTGCCCTGTACCCATCACGGTCTCTTCCTCCCCGCTCAGCACCACCGTTGCTCCCTTTGCTGCCCTGGGCAGAATAAAGATCCTGATAATCTGTCCCGCCCCCAGCAGAAGCAGCGCATAGGAATAATTCATTTTGTAGCTCTTGACTCCTTCGGAGGACAGGAATGCCGCCAGCATAAACAGCAGATTATATACCACGGAAATCCCTATAATCAACTTGTAATAATATGTCCCTACGTCGGATTTATAAATACTGACAAAGTAAAATGCGTTAAATACGATTGCAAGCAACGTTAAGTTCGCAGACAGCTTGTTCTTGGTAAAGCGCAGGCGATCTTTCTTTATTATGGCATCATTTTCCAGATTCATGCTTCAACTTCCTTTCTGCTGCCAATCAGACGCTTTTCATCCTTCATCACGTTTAGTTTCAAAATCAAATTTACTGCAAGCAAAACCGTAGTCACCATCAATATGCCAAACACTACATACCCCAGGTCAAACCAGAAGGTTGACTCCGTGTAAAGTGACTTCCACATTTCGGCATGAGCCTTCAGCGCCTCAAAATCCAGTTCTAAGAACTGTGCCCTGTAGGCAGACAATTTCGTAATTCCCCAGACCGCAGCGGCAATATTGCACACCCCGGAGAGCGCAACGGCAACGAAATTCCCGATATAATACTTTCTGCGGGAATGTGTATTCATCAAAAACAAAACCAAGGAAACCAGAATCAGCCCGATGCCGACCTTGGTCAAGCTGCTGTTAAAGGGCTGCATATCATAAAAAATCCTCGAGCCCTTCACTGTAGTCATATCCAGATTTGCAGGATCCCTTATCGTCATATACAGACTGTCATAAAGATCCGTCAAAAGACCCAGTGAGTATACAAAAATCAGTGCGGAAGCAACAAGCACTGCATAACATACAATTCGCTGAAATGCCATCTGTTTTTTATACATAAACGACCTTCCTTGGGTTTTGCAGTGCCGCGCAAAGCCGGATGATACCCTGTTTCGCGCGGCGCCGCTTTATTAACGATACTCTTACTTAGTAAGGCTGTTGTAGAACTGAAGCAGATACTGCCATGCCGTCTCCTTGATCTGCAGATACTGTGCGCCGTTCCAGGTGTTGGCAACGGTATTAACAGTTTCTTCTGCGGAAGAAGTTCCTTCGCCGGAGAATCCGCTTACAATAATGTCAAGGAACAGGTTCTGCTGCTCCTTGCCCTGTCCGAAGCGTCCGCTTGAACCCAGCTCGGCAAAGCTGTTAATGGTATCGTTCTCCGCCTTTGTGGTGGGCAGAACGGTGGGTACAGAGGTGTACCACATATTATCCGTAACAATTGCAAGCTCAGGATGCTTTATGGTGCCCAGGCCAATGGCATTGGAGATATATCCCGCGCCTTCACGCCCTACTTCATGAGTACACTGATACTCAAATGCCTGACTCTTCAAAAAGCTCAGAGTGGAACCAAGGTACATACGTGCATAGTTGGTATAGTTACCATTTGCCTTCTCCCAAAGCTCTGCATAAGCCGCGTCGGAAATGGTAGGCATCTCCTTGCCGTTGAACAGGAACGTCTCATTGTCATTTCTGAATGCTGCAGGGCCGTAGGACATCAGAATCTGGCCTTCAGGGCTGTAAGCATAGTCAATCAGCTTCAGGGCTGCATTGAGCTTGTTGGTGTCGTCGCCCACACCGGCCTTGGAGATTGCCCAGCCGCCGGTCTTCACGGAACGCCAGGACTCGGTAAATCTCATGAACTGCTCGCCGGTACCGTCATCCCAGCGTGCCACGGGAACCATGACTGCCATATACTTCTCACCTTCCTGCAGTGCGGTGGCGTTGAAGAGAGTCTGGGTCTGGTTATAATCATAGTGCATAAAGCCAAGGTCATTCTCCAGCATGGTCTGTGTCTTCTCGGCAGAGCTGTCCATAAAGGACTTGGAAATCAGACCCTCCTGAGCCAGAGCATTCATTCTCTCCAGTGCCACATAAGTTGCCGCTTCCTGACGGGCATCATGCAGCTTGCCGTCATTCCCCACATAGAGGTAATCCTGCCTGGATTCCAGACCACGGACACCGAACAGCGTGCCTACGAAACGGAACATGTCAACACGTCTCTGGTTATTGTCATCCTCACGGGAGAAAAGTCCCTGAATAGTATCCGTGCCGTTAAGGGTAGGCGCATTGGAAACCACGCAGCGCAGCAGGGCTACCAGCTCGTCTGCATCCCATGCCGCATTCTGTCCGCAGAACAGGTTGGACCGGGTGGTGCCATAATATCCGCCGTAAGCTTCATCAATATAGGTACGAAGCATATTCACTGCGTCCACGCCGCTCATGGAGCCTGCGTCATTCATCTTCTGGATGATATTGCCGGCAGCGTCATAATCCTTGGTAACCTTTTCCACGGACTTGCCGTCGGGTGTCACCACGTCAACCTCAACCTTGCCGGAAGTCGGCATATAGGGCTGATAAACGGGAGCCGTAGTGGTGCCGCTCTTATCGGCAGCAAACTCGCCTTCACCGTCCAGGAGCTTTGCCACCCAGTCAACTCTCATCAAAGGCATACGTTCAATGTCGTTTACCCCGTCAAAATAGGGTGAGAAGTAAATTGCGCCTGTGGTGGTATCACCTGTGATAGACAGGCGGACAATGGGGTTCTCTTCAAGATAGGCCTTGAAGTTGGGCATACTGTCAATATACTGGTTAATGTCTACAACCATCCCTGCCACACCGGCCTCTGTCAGGCCGCTGGCGGTACCGTTCACCATATCAACCTGATCCAGCTGCTCTTTCCAGTACTCCCATTCCTTCGTGTCGTTATTGCCCTGGTACTTGTTCTCAAATACGACGCCCAGTATATTCTGCACCTCAACCCAGGTAGGCTTCAGATCACCGGGGTTGTAGGTAACGCCGTCTGCCAGGGTAATTCCCTCTCCTGCCGTCTCAGCATCAAAGGTAATACCTGTCTTTGCGTTATTGTAGCCTGTTGCCATACGAAGCACGGTGCCCTCCGCAAAGGAAAGAGCCTCCGGTGCGGGAGTTTCGGGTTCGGTTGCACCGCCCCCCCCGTTTGTGCCGCTGTTGCTTTCGCCTCCCCCGTTGTCACTGCTCGTGGGAGTGCTGCTGCTGGGCTGACTGCTGCCGTCTTTGTTTCCGTCGCTGCCGCAGCCCGACAGAAGCATTGCAGTGGCAAGTGAAACCGCCAGCAACGATGTTAGTTTCTTCTTTTTCATATTTTTCCTCCTTTTTCTATATCAACCGCATTAAAATGCGCGATTGAACAAACTGACCCGGCTTACTTGACTCCACCTGCGTTGACTCCCTTTGCAAAATATTTCTGAATAAAGGGATAAATAATCAGGATCGGAACAATGGAGCAGACAATCAAAGCGTAAATTACGGAATCGGAAGCATACGGGTAATTCCAGCCCGCTATATAATCGGGATCCGTATACTCCTCCAGCCTCAGACGGATAAATACCTGCAGAGGATGCTCGTTAATATTTGAAATCATCTGCCTCGCCCAGAAGTAGCCGTTCCAGCGGGAGATACCGAAGAACAATGCCACCGTGGCAATAATGGATTTACTCATGGGGACGTAAACCTTCCAAAGCACCTGCATTTCCGTTGCACCGTCCACGATAGCCGCCTCCTCGATTTCGGAAGGAACGCCTTCGAAAGAGTTCCGCAGCAGTATAATGTTCATGGCCGCCATACCCATGGCAATGACCACCAGCCACTTATCATCCATAATGCCCACGGCATTAAAGACCCGCTTCGTATCCAGATAATTCAGATACTGGGGCACAAGGCCTGCGCTGAACCACATGGTAAACACCAGGAAAAAGTTAAAGCCCTTGCGGAATAAAAGCCTTTTCTTGGACAGGGCATACGCTCCCAGGATGGAGATGCCCAGCGACCAGATCGTCCCGTAGAAGGTCAGGAACAAAGTGTTCGTATAAGCATTCCAGAACATATTGTTGTTAAACATCCTGGAAAATGCGCTGAACTGTATATCCTTCGGAAGCAGAAGCAGCTCGTTATACTCTACCACATGCCTTCCGCTTACAGCGGCCGATATGGTGTAGACAAAAGGATAAAGGCAGCAGACAGCAAATATGGTCAATAAGGTGTAGCTAATAATCTTAAATACCAGTTCCGAAATTTCAAGTTTTCTCTTCATATTCTCTCAGCCAGCCCCTTTAATAGAGTGATACATTGGACGCTTTCCGCGCAATGGTGTTTGCCCCGATGACCAGGAGCATTCCGATAACATTGTTCATCATTTCCGCCGCAGAAGCAAGCCCCTGCATGGCTCCTGCGATACCATACCGCTGCGAGAAAGTGGATACCACGTCCGCCGTAACGTAGGTATTGGTATTATACAGCAGCAGAACCTTTTCATATCCCACATTCAGCAGGGAACCGATTCGGGTAATCAGCATAATGACAATGGTTGACAGGATACACGGCAGCACCACATACCTCATCTGGGCCAGCTTCCCTGCCCCGTCTATCTGGGCCGCCTCGTAGCTGGTAGGTGCAATGGCGATAATTGCCGCGAAGAACACAATACTGTCGTAGCCTGCGCCCTCCCAGATCCCGCTGATCTGATAGATCGCCCGGAAGAAGGACGGATCATTCAGCAGCCCTGCATATGCCGCTTCCTCACTGATGAGGCCGATCTGCTGCAGCAGCTGGGAAAGGATGCCCACGCCGGAAGTCAGGGAGCCCTGCTTCACAAGCATCGTCACCATGGAGGTCATAACTACCGTTGACATGAACTTGGGCAGATAAGTCACCACCTGGTAAACACTGCGCACAATATTGGATCTGATCTCGTTAAAGAACAGGGCAATAATGATCGGCATGGGAAAGCCGAAGCACAGCCCGTAGAAACTCAACAGGAAAGTATTGCGGAAAGCCCTCCAGAACTCCGTGGAAAGACCCGTGCCCCCCAGCAGCAGATTCTTGAAATTGGAAAAGCCCAGATAATACTGCTCCGCCACCGGCTTTACCGAGTCCGTGATCTTAAAGCACCCCAGAAGCTCGTACATGGGGAAATAGCGCCAGAACAGGAATACCAGAATCATAGGCACCAGCATCAGGTACAGCCGCCAGTCCTTAATAATCATCCTTCCCACATTCAGCCAATGATGCTTTTCCACATCATCCCTGACCACCTGTTCGGGATTTTCAATGTAGATTCCGCTCTCCTCGTCGAAAATCAAATAGTCACATGCGCCCCGCTGCATCCTCAAAACCTCCTATAAATTCTCTTTTCTCCGCTCCGCCTCGGTACGGACCAGGTAGCTTTTCTGATCCTCGAAAAGCCCGTCCACCCTCCGCGAAATGAGCACTACCACCACCGCATACACCAATGAAAGGGAATCCGCCAGGAAGAAAGTAACGACCGAATCGAAACTCCCCCCGAATATCAGGCTCACCAGCCACCTGCCCAGCTGCGCACCGCAAAAGGCCAGCACCACAAACAGCATTGTCCAGCAGAATCCTGATCTGATTTTTTCCTTGCCGACAGCCCGGTATAAAACCAGAGCCAGGCAGTTGCCCACACAGTACACCACAAACTGTTCCGCACTTGCTCCCTGCACAAGGCAGAAAAACAAACCTCCTGTCACGGCATGGAATACGGCATAACCGCCCCATCGCATCATGACGATACAGAGAACGGCCACCGTCTGGGAAAGAGTGTAAAGCTCCCCCGGAAACCACTTTGACGCAGCCATCACCGTCACTGACTCAAATACAGACAAAATCACCAGCCAGATCACCAGGTCAATGGCCCTGTACTGCTTAAACGAAATATTACTCATATCTATGTTCCCCGGCAGGCCTGTTAAAACTGCCTGTAAACTTGTCCCTTTTCGACACATTAACCTAAATTTAGCACAAATCGGACAATACCCTTGAGTCCAAGTATAACACATTTTCCAGATTTTTCAATGCTATTTTATAAAAATTGCATAAAATATTCAGATTTCCGTTGATCCAAATATCCTTTTGGGTATTTTCAAACATAGGGAAGCACTTACCTGCTGCGAACAATCCATATAACTGAGGATACATTCTTCAAACCTACTTTTTGTCTTTACCGGTACCGTTTATGTCCTTTTTAAGCTCACTCAGCGTCTTTTTCAGGAGTTCCGGCAGTTCCGCCCCCATCCGCCCTGCGTTTTCCAGAATGGATATAAATTCATTGATGACAAACCAAATTGTCACCAGCAGGCCAAAGTAGGTCTGTGATTCATACTTCAGCCCCAGTTCCTGCGCAAACTTATAGATTAAGTAGTCAATACACACGGCAACAAAAACAGTAAAAATATATCCTGTCTTTTTAAATATGCCCAATGCCCCCTTCTTACTGCTCCAGCCGTACTTTTTACTGTCAGGATGTTCCAATGCCTCCTTCTTGGCTGCAATCATGCCCGACACATAATCTGCAAGCATTAAAACCATCAGCAGACATACCGCCGGAAACAGCAATCCAAACCGATTACTGATCCATGCCCCTGCAACCGCCATAATTCCCCTCCTCCATACATTATTCCCAATCATACATATCACCTGCCTTTCCGTTCTTTCTATCATATAAAAAGGTTCCACCCTCAAAAATGTAAACTGCATGTTACACAAAATGCCTGTCCACGATCTCTCTGTAGAGCTCCCGCCGCATTCTGTTTACATACTGCCGGGTCACAGAAAGGGCTTCGGCAATTTCCGCATCCGATTCGTCCTCCGTGAGGATCATTCTGAAAATGTCCTGCTTTTTCCCGCTATATCCCTGCAGGAACATCTCCGCATTTATATGAAATATCACCTCATCCAGGCCCACAATATCCTCATTCCCGCTTTCCTCCGGGACATCATTATTATCCAGAAATATCTGGTTATCATGCTCCTTTTTACTTTTGCGGTACAACTCATAAAACCTGTTTTTCAAAGCATTGCACAAAAAGCTCATACACTGTCCGTCATTTTCACAGTAATTAATCTTCGTTACCGCTTCCCACAGGGCCAATGTCATTTCCGAACGGACGTCCTCTTTCTCGTCCTTGTACAACAGTCGGACATTCTTGTTAATCAGCGGCTCCATTTTATCAACTAACTCCTGAAAAGCGTCCTTGTCTGTGCGTATCTTGCAGATTAAATACATTAATTCCCCCATATCCTGATCCTCCATAAGAGGAAAAAGATAAAGGATGAAAATATGTAAACTAAATGGCAGTTAAAAATTATGTTTTAAGATAGCTGTTCCTTATTTCTTCAAATAAAAAAAGCAGCTCTAAGGCTCCATACCCAAGATGCTGCTTCTGCTTTTAGTTAACTGCTTCGTTTCCTCTTTTGTAATATATTTTTGTCATACTTCGATATTACATATCTCCGTTCTGGAACTTCCTGATATATGTCCGGCTGCTGCGTTCGTAAGGCCGCTGGTAATGACCTCCGTTTCATCGACACCCTCATGGTTCACCGGGTCGTTATTGCAGTAGCAGTACCTGTTCAGACCGCTTTTCACGGGGTCCATGGATAGCATCCTGCCCCCTGCACTGTCGTAGAACCTTGCCTGGGCGAAATATTTCCCGATCACAGGGTCATGGCTGTAGCTGGTAAACCGCAGGCTTTCCTCCAGTCCGGGCACCGCTTCCACGCCGGGCTTTAAATCCCCCCAGATCCCCCGCTCCGCGTATTGCAGCAGGCTTCCCTGGGCATCTGTGGCAAACAGGGGGCTCCCGTAGAGGTCGGACTGGAAATATGCCTTTTCCGGCACGCCCTCCGGCCCTCCTGACACCTTCCGGCCCAGACGCTCATAGCGCCTGGCCTAATGGTTTCCATTTTCCTTCTTGCACCAGATCTTCTATATCTGATTTCCCCTCAAAACAATATTGTATATTATCCAATATCAACTTTTCATTTGATAGAAATTTATCTTTCTGGTTAATAGGCTCCTCAATCAATACATAATTC
>ERZ777011.2778-NODE-2778-length-12772-cov-2.346623_pt1 | contig 12772 bp, 10 predicted proteins | sample MGYA00374964_ERZ777011 | MGnify/ENA primary metagenome ERZ777011 (study PRJEB29310, sample SAMD00008975) | mouse gut metagenome | study: EMG produced TPA metagenomics assembly of the Metagenome analysis of fecal microbiota from mouse which was promoted...
AGAATGTTGAAATAAGATACATTTGTTATTTTCTATACCTATTTTATTTTTATTCTTTTGTTTTATGTAAAATGTATCTATGTTTCTATTAATATATAAATATTGTCATAAATAATATAGAATAAATTTTAAAATACAGAAACTTTTCACTTCTAAAATTTTTTATAACCTATCCATAAAATTCATAAAAGCAATAGCTTTAGTATAATTAGCTGTCTTTTTTGAATAGTATGCGGTTACTTTAGTGTTATATGCTATTTCATTAGTGTTGTCAATTATCTCATCTAATTTAGCAACTTGAACAACTTGCAATATATTATTAACAAGTAGTTGTTCATTGATACTTTTCAACGAACTATCAATTGATTTTAATTGATTATAAATATAATATTGATTTTCTTTTATTTTTTCAAGAGAATCTACTATAGTATCAAGTTTATTTATAATTATATCTGTTCTAGATTCTTGTTCATATAAATTATATGCACCAGTATTTGTATCAAGAGTACTGCATCTTCCTGACATAAAATAATCTATAAAGCTAGACATCGAAATATAATTTCTATATTTTCCATATATAATATTATAACTATACATTTTGTTTTGTATTTCAATATCTTTTTTTATGTTTTCTATAATAAATTCTAATTCATATTCAATAGCTTTAATTTTTTTATAACTATCTTTGTCTATGAGTATTTCTTCAACTTCTTTTTGTGGATTATCTAATAAATTCTGCATTTCAACACTTTTTTGCTCTAACATCAACTTATAATCTTCTACTTGACTATTATATTTTTCTAATTCTTTTTCATATAGTTTTTCATTTTGTTTTTTGGCTTTTTCTGTTATCTTTTTAACTTCAGCATTATAATTATCTAAGTCATTGTTGTATTTTTCATATTCTTTATTATATATAGACATATCTTTATCAAATTGTTTTAATAGTTTTTGGTTTTCTTCCTCAACTTTCTTCTTATTAAATAAATTTGCCTTTTTTAAAACTGGTTCTTCTGGCTTAGTTAAATTAAACATTGGTTTTTGAGGTAAATCTATATTAATATTATTTTTCAAAGTTGGTTTATTTTCCATCTTATTATTTAAAGCTTTAATATTCTTTTTTAATTCGCTTACTTTGTTCTCTATTTCAGAATTTGCATTAACAAACTCGTCAAAATAATCATACATAATCAACTGTTCTCTTTCTTTTGCTAATGAATTATATCTTCTTTTTAAAGAAAAAATATCACTATCTAAATCTACAATATTTTTCATATAATTAATTAGTTTTTCTTTATTTATGGTTATTTTATTTGAATCATAGTCAGAATCAGAAAGTTCAAAATCCTTTTTATATTTCTCAATAATGCTATCTATATTTTTAACATGCTTATCTGGTAGATTATTAAATACTGTCATATATTTACTTAATTTACTTAACATTTTGTTTATCTGTTGAATGTAGTCTTTTTTCAACCTAAAACTAGCCGTATCAACATGCCTTTCATCAGAATCTAAATTTTCAATTAAACCAACATTTATCAGTTTCAGACATTTCACAGTAAACTTCCAACTCTTTTCTGTATCACTCATGTGTGAAATCTCTTCATTTGTATCATCTATAATACTTAGTGCATCCACCTTCTCTTCATGCAATATTATATGTCTATGTGCATTTTCAAAAAAACTAAGTAAATTCCAGATAACCCTTGATCTTTGTTCTATTTCTGGCTTTAATTCATTACGAGAAATTGTTTTTATTAACTCAATAACATCTTTATTATTCTCTGCAAAATAATAACAATATATTAATTCTTTTTCCATTGTTGTTAAATCAGAAATATTTTTTATTTTTCTATTCAATATTAACCTCCTTCATTACTTTTCTTTATATATATTTTAGTTACATTTTTATTAGTAAATTACTAATTATATATGGAGATTATATTATAAAAATACAAATTAGTCTATATTTCTCACAATAATTCTATACTTAAATAATAAAAAAGTTAGTATATACTGCCAAAAAAACATTTTTTAAATTAGCCAATTCCACTTTTAACTTAAAAATCATTTCACCTTAATATAATTGTGATATATTAATATTTGTTAGATTTTTATATAAAAGTGGATTGGCATTCTTGAAAATATTACTTTTTCAGCAGGCTCCCTAAATACTAACCCCCATTTATATTATTTAATTAATTATAACACATAAAACTTGATTTGTATGTCGAAACCTGTAGAACATAACAAAATTTCTATTCTTCGACTATATCATCATATTTTGTTGATATAGTTTCTAATAATTGTACTCTTGTTTCATCATTTATTGGATATGCAAAATCCTGTGTAAAGTTTTTATTTTTTACTTTTCTCTTTGGCATACTAACATATCTACCATTCTTTCCATTTAATAATTTAATTTCCCTTACTATAAAACAATTATCTATGCATACACTTGCTGCTGCTAATAAATCTCCTTTATTAATTTTTTTTATTCTAATTTCTGTTATATTTAACATATAAAATTCCTCCTTATAATTTAATTTTAATTTTTAAAAAGAGTGATACTAATATCACTCTGATTTCTAATAATTTTTTTGTTTTGATTTTTTTAATATAATTATTCCTGTTGTAATTCCTACTAATGAAATCAATATACTGATTATTAATAATATATAATTCGTTTCATTACCTGTTTGTATCTTTGGTATTGGTTTATTATAATAAGTAAATTCACATATAGAATCTCTATCTTCTAGTAATTCTTCATCTGCAAATATACCTTTGTCATTAATTTCAATTTTTACAATTTTGTCTGATAATTGATATCCGTTTTGGTGCTTCCAGTTCTTTAATGTAGTATTCTCCGTATCTTAGGTCTTCAAAAGTAGCTGTTCCAGTTTCTTTGTCTGATGTAACCTCTTTTATTAGTCTAGTACATTCTGGGTCTTCGTATATTCCAAATTTGAAATCTGCTTTTATAATTTCTTTTGTTTCACTATCTGTTTTTACTAGTTTTATTGTTTTTAATATTGGCATATCTTGCATCTGAATTAATTGTGTTTGTTTATCATAAGAAACTGTGAAAGTAATACTCTCAGCTTGTTCATATCCATAAGGGCATGTAATCTCTGTTAGAGTATATTCTTTTCCCTCTTCTAATCCACTTACATGATGTGGTTCATCAGAAGAAATCCATTTATCTATGACATTTCCATCTTTATCAGTTACTATGAGTTCTGCTCCTGGTAGTTCTTCACCTGTTGTCAAGTCAGTTTTAGAAATTAGTACTATTTTATCAATCATCTCTATTCTTTGTGTGTTTTTATCTGTACTAACTTGAAAATTGATATCTGTAGCTTTTACATAACCATCTATTGCAATTTCTTCATGTAAAATATAGCTTTCTCCTTCAATTAGTCCTTGAATTCTATGAGGTTCTTTTGAAGATATCCATTTATCTACAATGTTTTTAGTTTTAACACTTGTAACAATCATTGTAGCACCTTCAAGTTCATTACCACCTATGTCTACTTTTGACATTTCTACTACCTTATCTATTAAAACAATTTCTTGGGTCGTTTTATCCATAGTTACTGTAAATTCCATATCAGTTGCAACTGTAAATCCTTCTGGTGCATATAATTCATGCAATACGTATTTTTTACCTTCTACTAAATTTGATATATAATGAGGATTTTTAGTAGAAACCCAGCTATCAACAATGTTTCCTCTTTCATCAGTTACACTCATTTCTGCTCCTTCGATTTCATTACCACCAAGATCTGTTTTAGTCATTGAAACTACTTTATCAATTATTTGTATCTTTTGTGTCAGTTTATCATAAGTGACAGTAAATTCTATACTTTTCGCCTTTACATATCCTTTAGGAGCATATACTTCAACTAATGTATATTTTTCTCCTTCTTTTAAACCAGTAACATAGTGAAAAGTTTTACTAGAAATCCATTCATCAATAATTCTTCCCTTTCTGTCAATAACTTGTAAATAAGCTCCTTCAACTGTTTCTCCTTCTACATTTACTTTTGCTAGTACATAATTATCGGCTACTTCTATTTCTTTTAAAACATATTTGCAATCGACACTTAACCCTTTTACAATGTGTGTTGTATCATTTGTAGTCCAAGTATCGACTAACTCAAGATGTGTATTTACATTTTTATCATAACATTCTTTATATAGTTCTAATGTACAACCTTCTATTAATTTATCCTTAATATTTACTTTAGAAATCTCAATAGTCGTCATTAAATTTTCTAAATTTAATTTATATTCATATACTTTTGTAGTCGTATCTGTTTGAATAAACTCAACTGTATAAGTTTCTTCATCTAATACATAGCCCTCCAATGTAGAAATTTCCTTCACAAAGAATTTTCCCATAGGCAAGTCTTCTACAGTTAAAGTCCCATCATATCCTACAGCATATATACCAACTACTTCATCTTTTTTGTAATAGTGTGAACCATCCGAATAATCAATTATATCTTCAGCTGCTTTTATTTCAAATCGAATTTTAGAGTAATCTATATCTTCAGCAAGATATGTATATCCACTATCTTGCTCAATTTCTTCTACTTTTTTATTAATTATTATTTTTCCTGTAGGTTGAAGATTAGTTACGTCCACAGTTATCCATGCATCTCCGTCAATATCATATTCACAAGTTTCATTACTTGCAGAAACTCTAAAAATCACTTCATGGTCTAACTCGTTGAAGCCTAACGGAGTTTTGATTTCTATTAATTTGAAGTTTCCATAGTGTAGCTTGTTTTCTGTATAGGCAATTCCATTTTCGTCAGTAGACCAATAATCATAGTAATCTTTTCCTACTTTGCATTTCACTTTTTCCCATTCTTTTGTATCTTCATTTAATTTATAAAGTTCGAATGTTGCATTTGAATATACTACTGTTTTTCCAGATAACTCATCTCGCTTAACTAATTTTAAATATGCTGTAAATGGTGTATCGTTTTCTACTTTCCATGATTGTGTGGGAGTTTCAGAATCCTTTGTCAATGATACTTCAAAATCTTTAACTTTAATTATCGTATCACTTGGTACATAGGTCTCTCTGACTACATAACGACCAAAAGCAAGTCTATCAGATACTGCATAACCTTTTTTATCTGTTGTCATTACACACCATTCGTCAAATGCATATTCATCTGTATGCTCCATTGCCTCCTCGAAACTTCCATAAAAGTCAACATATTTCTTTAAAATAGCTGTGAACTCTGCTCCTTCAATTAATTCTGCTGTGTCATTAGTGTCTGTTGACACTTTAATAATTTCAAAAGGTTCTCGCTTCACATCATTAAGTACAGTTCCAGCTCTATATATAATTGGAGTGTTTTGATTTACATATGAAAAATCATATGAATAAGTATTTGTATCTTGCTTATAGCCCATTGGAACTGTGGTCTCCTTTAAATAGTAGTTTCCTAGAGGTATACCTGTAAGAGTTGAACCATTTGCTCTTAATTTTGAGCTAGAAGATTTAAGAACTCTTACGGTCGCTATACCTTTTTCGTCAAATGTGAAAGTTGCAATTGGTTCGTTTGCATTAAAATAGGTAACAGTGCCTGCTCTATTTGTAATTCTTCCATTTGCATATAAAGTATATACAGCACCGTTCAAAGATGCATCTCCGTGATGGTATAAATTATCAATTCTTATCGTATTTCCTGTTATATCATCTTCTTTAGTTACACTTAGTGTTCCTGTTGGTTCGCTATTCTTAATGGATTCTGCACAACTTAGATTTTCTCCGTTTTCACTAAAAGTTAAAGTATGTATAGTGCTATTTAATAAATAACCATACGGTGCCGAAATCTCTTGATAGTAGTAATTTCCAATATCTAAATCATCAAGCACTATTTCACCTGCTGAGTTTGTTACAACATTCTTGCTATATCCTTCATCGTTCCAAACCTTAAAGATAGCACCTGCAACTAGAGCAGAACCATCTTCGTTTGTTTTAGTAAGTCTTACTGATGCCTTTGGCTGTTCTGGTCCTGGATTTTCTCCGCTATCTGGACCTGTTTCATCTTGTTCCCACTCAACACTAAAATTTATGTAGTATGATATGTCTGGACAAGTGTCTATTTGGGCTACTGGTTGATTTACAGATGTATCTCCATTTATCCATACAAGAGCCTGTAAAAGGTCTAATTGTCCATAAATATCTGGTGAAGTCCAATTAGTTTCTACATTTAAGGGAGCTGATAACCAAAAAGTATCTCCACCATGTAAAGTTACAGTTCCACTCGAAATTGTACCTTGTGTCATATTGTGGAGTTGCACACTTGTTTGTAATTCAAATGTAATTGCTTTGTTAGGATCTCCTAACAAAGTTGTCTGATTAGTTGTTTGTTGGTCTCCTGATATACAACCTACTAAATGAGAGTCTGAAAAAGAGAGTTTTAATTCTGGTAACTCTTTTGAGCGTACATAGTTTTGAAAAGCCACTCCGTTTTTGTTGTTTTGACCCATGTAGAAATTATTTAGTGCAAGGGATGTCATAACTATACCTTTCGCCTCATTATTATTGAAGCCTTCCCATTGTTCAATACCTCCCCAACCATAGTAAAGACATTTTATTACATTCAGCCATACATCCGAATCCCAAGTGTTTGTCTTCATTGCTGTTACAAGCGTACCAGTGGTTGGCGACCTCAAATCGTGTGCTATGCAAAATACTCTCTTTCCGTTGACAAAAAAATTTCCTACGGAAGATCCATTCCATTTTGAATATCCATTATGCGTTACTGTAGCTTGTTCTCCCGGCTCTGCATACAGAACTGAAATATTATCTTCTTTTATTTCTTCAACTATTTCATCATTTTCATCTAAAGTTTCATTAGTTCCTTCTTCAATGTCATTTTCTTCATCATTTTCATCTAAAGTATTCTTATAATATTTCACAGCATCATTTAAAGCATTTACTTTATCTTCTTTTTCTTTGTTATCTTCGGTTTTTTCGTTAGATATGTATTCATCGCTTTTAGGTATATCTAAAATTTCTTCAATATTTTCATCTGTCTTTTCTTCTGATTCATATTTCTCATCTTCTTTAGTTATTTGCTCATTTTTAATTATTTCTTCGCCTAAAATTTTATTTTGCTCTATAGAATTATCAACTGTGTCTGCATAAACTGTTGAAGATATTATTCCTATATTTGTACATACACTAGATAATAATATTGTGATAGCACAAATAAAACTTAGCATTTTCTTGTTTCTTATATTCATATTTGAAATTCCTCCATTTCTATTTTTTCATTTATATCTTCTAAAATAAAAAAAGTCATTGAAACTACATTCAAATGACTTTTTTAACTTTTTTACTGTTTAATAGATTAATATTTTTTATTATGTGAATAATTGTACCCAATAGTGAGTACCATCCAATTCAAAATGTCCTACTCCTATTTTTGTATATTTTTCAGCTATCATATTAGAATAATGTCCTGCTGAATTTTTCCAACTTTTTGATACTGAATCTGCACTTTTTTGTCCTCTTGCAATGTTTTCTCCCCACACCCTTGTTCCTAACTCATTCCCTATATTACCACCATTTGGCCTTGTATGAGAAAAATTACCTGAATAAGCCATTTCAACTGCTCTAACAGAGGCTGTTATACACAACTTTTCATCCAAAGTTAAGTTTGTTCTATTAACTATACCATTTACACTATTTGCATTAGCTTCTTGTCTATAAGCATTTGTATTTTCAATAACTTTATTTAGCATACTAGCATACTTACTTCTAGCTGTTTTTGCCTCTGCAAGTAACTCTGATGTAGTTGCATTATAATTACTTCTGTCATATTCTGTTGAATTGCTTGTTGATTTAACTGTTTTATTTCCATCACTATAAACATTATATGTAGTTGTTGTATAAGTACTAATTATAACACCATATTTAGTTTCCGTTTTTGTTAAATTTTTTTGTTTTTCTGTACCAGTTAATTTAGCCTGCTCAGTTGTAGTTTTATTTACAGTAGTTCCATTAACTGTAGAGACCAGACCTCCAAGCACATCATCATGTTCATCATTATTGTTTGTTGAAGCTATAATATTGTTTGGTATATTGCTTGAACTATATGTAGTTGATTTTGGCATATTTGTTGGACTAGAACTTATAATTGCTGTGCCTTTTTCTGCTAGTTCTTGTGTTTCCTCTTGTTTAACAACCTCTGCATTAGTATTCTTTGTTTCATCTTCAATTACATTTTCTTCATTGTTTTCTTGCAATTCTATATCATCTGTCATATTTTCTTCTGTTCCTTCATTTGTTTTTCCAATCTCAATATCATCTCTGTTTTTATGATTATCTTTAACTTTTGATATTATGATTATGCTTATTATTGCTATTAAAATAACTGTTAAGATAATAATTAAAAAATATTTCTTTTTCATACTTCATCACTCTCCCTATTAAGAGTATAGCATATTTTTTATGTCTTTGATATTTCAAAAAAAATTTTTTGTATTACGTACCTCTAACACTACTAAAATCAATGATTTTTGAACGTTTAATCTACTTTTTCTAATTTTGCAACTATAAAATACCTTTGATTCGTTGGTGTTGTATGATTGTTTAAGTATGAACAGGTCGATAATTTTACTATTTTTTCAATTTTATCTATATCCTCTATAAAATATTTACTTGCTTTTTTATAATATTCTATCTCTTCTTTAAAATTTAATAACTTAATATTATTTTCATCTTCAACTATACCTATTGAATAACAACTGAATATTGTTGCTTTATAGTTTTGATTTTTTGTATATATTTCAAAACTAGAATGTTCTTTTAAAAATTCCTCATTCATATATTTTCCTAGTTCTGAAAACATAATTCCACTTTTCATGTTGTGCCCATATATAACTGTTACATTATCATTAAATGGATTACTATTTAATGTAAATATTGAACCATTACTATTGTACTTTCCATCATATGAATGTTTTAAATATTTTAAGTTATCATCATCTTTTAGAATAGGATAATTTATCTTTGTATTATCTATTTTTATCCAGCCTACAATATCTTTATTTATACTTTCTAGTTTTTCCCAATCTATAATTAATTTCTCTTCATCACTTTCTTCTATTATTACATTTTCGCTTAACTCGATAATAGTATCATTACTTTCTTTGTATTCTAAAAAGTCTCTAATAAAAAGATATAAAGAGATTACTAATATTATCATAAACACAATTATAGCAATTCGTGTAATTTTTACTTTTATATAAAAATCACCCCCTTTCATTGCTTTTGTGCAATCTTTTCTTTACTTTATACTAAAAAAAGAATTAGTTTTTTCGTTTCTAATTCCTTTTTCTTTTCTTTAATTTTATATTAAAAGTTTTTCTATACAAATCAGATATATCCTTAAAATTTCTTGGATGTTCAATTATTTCTTTTATTTGACTTGGATAGAAATTACCATATAGTATATCATAAATTCCTAACTGTAGAGCTAATTTTGTTTCTTCTTGTTTTTGATTTTTTAATAATAGAATTACTCTTATGTTCATTTGTTTTAATATAAATAAAAACTCATGCAAATCTCCTTCAATAGCTTGTGGAGATATTATAACTGTTTGTCCTTCAAATGTATTGTTTTCAATTAAGTAATCACTATAATGTGCAATTATTGAATCTCTTAAATTTATTTGAATTTCTTTATCAATTTCTTCTATTCCTGTGTATATTACTATCATCTAAATATATTCCTCCCTCTTTAATATTTCTAATGGATCTATTATCTCTCCATCTTTTTTTACTGTAAAATGGCAATGACATCCTGTTAGAGCTCCATTTGTTGGTTTTCCTTCTTTATCCTTATATGGATTATTTGTTACACCATATACGTTTTTAGGTCCTACATTTCCAATAATTTCTCCTTTTTTTACAGGTTGTCCTACACTTACTATAAATTCTGGTGAACTATGACAATATGAAAATCTAAATAGTCCGTCTGTACTTTCTATTGTTATAGTATATCCTCCTGAGCCTCCCCAACCAGCTGCAACTACTTTACCATCCATAATGCACACCAGTTTTGTTCCTTCAGGTGCTGGTATATCAATTCCATTATGTATTGTTGATGCTCCTGCTGTAGGTGAATCTCTTTTTCCAAATCCACTGCTGATTGTATAATGTCCGTTCTACAGGCCAATCTGTTTCTTCACACATTTCTCCTCCAAATATTTTACCTATAAAATCAAAAACACTTGTAAAAAATCCTTTTACCTCTTCTTCGTCATTTTCTTTTTCATATGTAGTATTATAGTAGGCAAGTTCTTTTGTCATATCTATATTATCATCATCAAAGGAAATATAAAGAATATCTGTTATACTAGAAACAAGAAATATAAGAAGACCTATTATAATTATTGGTACTATAAAGGGCTTTATTACTAAAAGTGCTATATGTATAATTTTCTTTTTTATTTTGTTTTTTACAATACTTTTAATCATTTTCATCATCCGCTTCCATAGTTATAATTTTGTTATTTTCTTCTTTTTTATCTTCTTGTCTTGTATTATTTATATTTGGTCTATCATACATTCTTTTTGGTATATTATTTTCATAGTTAGTTTTGAAATTTCTTCCTTCTGCCATATACATTCCTAAATTCATAAATTCTTTTCCTACATTAAATGCCTTCTTTACATTAAGTGCTTTACTTACTTCACTTACGTTATTTGTATCTTTTAATCCATTTTGCATTTTATTATTAACCGTATTACTGTTCATTGTTTTATTTTCTGTTGGATTTGTTATATTCGTTATTGAATTGGTATTTTTATCTTCCATTATATTTTTCGAATATCTTTCATAGCTTGCACCATCTGCTTGTTTACTTTCTGTATGATTTGCCTTGTTTATAACCCTTGATATAATATCATTTCCTCCTGTTTTTGTTTCAGCATTATTTCCTTTAAATTGATATGCAATAGATTTTACTGTGTGCCCCATTGCAGCACCCATACCAATTCCACGATTTGCTAATTCTTCATTATTTATTCCTGCTATTCTACTTACTAGATTTTGCATTGTATTTTGTAAAGCATCTCCTAATGGTAATATCATCATTCCCCATAGTAGGCTAATTGCCCATCCAGCATTTGTAGGTAAAAAGGTTAAATATATTAAAAATAGAAATGCATACACAAATTGCATGAAAGAATTTATTATTATCTGTCCAAACCATATACTACTTGCTATAGTCCTTTTATTAATAATCCAAAATACTGCTACAATAGGTGTAAATATTGTAAATACTATTAATGTAAATTGCCTTATTATAAACTTGATATTTATTTTTACGAATAAATAAGCAAATAACGCAATTACTATTGCTGTTGCTATCGCATTTCCTGTATTAATGCTTGTTAGTAATGAATTTCCTAGTAAATCATCTAAACTTCCATGAGCTCTTGATACTAATAAGGTAACCAATTTATTATTTAGTATTAGCATAAATTTTACAAATATAGGTGCTATTACTATTGCTGATGCACCAAAAAATAATCTCATTAGGTTATCCTTTACCTCATTTCTTTTGTCTGGACTTATACCTGCGACAATCATTTTCCAAGCTAAAATTACTATTGCTATTAATATTGGTCCTCCTATTATTCCTGCAATAGTCCAATACCAGTTATTTATTAAATCCCAATTTTCATTTGTAAATGGTGATAAAGCTGTTTGATTCTCTCCAAATATTAATTCATCATAATCTTTAAATCCGTACCCCAAATTCTTCTTTTGTAGTTAAATCAAATACAGTTTCTGCTATACCTCCGAATCATTTTTGCAATTATTTTTTCAAATAGTCCTCCCTCCTCGTTGTCTATAGTTTCTTCAATCTCTGATTTCTCGTCTATATCGTATTTATCATATGGATCTTCATAACCATCTAAAAATGAACTTGCATGCACTGTATTTGTAAGGCTAAAAAAAATAAGTATAACTAAAAATATACTTATAAAAATTCTTTTTGTTTTCAAGTATCTCACCACCTATTCCTTATGTTGTAATAAATTCACTTTCAAATTTTGTCATGTCAATTTTTATTGCTCTAATATCTCCTCCTCTGATTAAAATACATTCTCCTGGTCGTGCTTTTGTTAATATTTCTTTTACTCCACTTGGTAATTTAAAGAACTTCATTATTTCATCAATACTTCCTATTGATTGTTTTAATAAAATTATTGTATCACAGCAATTTATTATTGCTTCTGCTTGTCTATTTTGCCTTAATTCAGCTAGATTTTGAGTAGCCAATATCATTGCTACTTTTTTCTTTCTTGCTCTTCTTGCTAAGTTTTCTAAAAAGTCTGATGTTTCTTTGTTTTTAAATAAATTCCATGCTTCATCTACTACAACATATCTCTTGATTCTTTCCTTTGTAGCCATATATTTATTGGTTATCCAAGTTGTTAATACTAGACATACATAATACCTCATTATCTCATCAGAAATATCAAAGCATATTATCTGGTCGTTTATCTTTAATGTACTTTGGCAATCAAATATTCCAAGTGTATTTCCTCTTAAAAAATTACTCAATGTACTTGATAATTCTTTGTTTTTTATTTTATCTCTCATTACTCTATGAAAGTCTGTCAGTGTTGGCATTTTCTTTTTTATATTTCCAAATGTAATTATTCCTTCATGCTTTCCGCCTTGTTTTTCATAAATAGACTTTGCATCTTTTGTTA
>ERZ777011.2779-NODE-2779-length-12761-cov-3.025500_pt1 | contig 12761 bp, 10 predicted proteins | sample MGYA00374964_ERZ777011 | MGnify/ENA primary metagenome ERZ777011 (study PRJEB29310, sample SAMD00008975) | mouse gut metagenome | study: EMG produced TPA metagenomics assembly of the Metagenome analysis of fecal microbiota from mouse which was promoted...
CGTACAGCAGAGATTGATGGCGTATATCACGCAGAATGTTATGAAATGCATTCGCGACGATATGTTCATTCATATGGAAACGCTGCCTATAAAATATTTTGACACGCATTCGCACGGCGACATCATGTCGATGTACACAAACGACGTCGATACGCTCCGCCAGATGGTGAGTCAGAGTATCCCGCAGCTGATAAACAGCGCGATAACCATAGTTGGCGTGCTGGCGAGCATGATAGTACTCAGTCTGCCGCTGACGGCTATCTCTCTTGTTATGATCGCCGTAATGCTTTTCGTCACAAAGAAGGTGTCCTCGCTGAGCGGTAAAAACTTCATCGCGCAGCAAAGGGACATAGGCGCGGTGAACGGTTTTATAGAAGAAATGGTGGAGGGGCAGAAGGTCGTCAAGGTATTCTGCCACGAGGAGGAATGCAAGGAGCAGTTTGACGGGCTGAACGACAGATTATACGACAGCGCGTATAAGGCTAACAAATACGCCAACATAATCGGACCGATAAACGCGCAGCTCGGAAATCTGAGTTATGTCGTCATAGCGATCGCGGGCGGTATTTTCGCGATAAACGGCATTGCCGGGCTTACGCTCGGAGGACTTGTAAGCTTTCTGACTTTTAACAAAAACCTCAATATGCCTATAAATCAGATAAGTATGCAGATAAACAGCATTATTATGGCGCTTGCCGGAGGCGACAGGATCTTCAGACTTCTTGACGAGAAGCCCGAAACGGACGAGGGCTATGTCACGCTTGTGAACGCGGTAAGAGAGAACGGTGAGCTTAAGGAGAGTGATGAAAGGACCGGACTTTGGGCGTGGAAGCATTACCATAAGGACACCGGGCTTACGGATTATGTAGAGCTTACGGGCGACGTTGTTTTTGACGACGTTGATTTCGGATATAATGAGGATAAAATAGTTCTTCACAACGTAGACCTTTTCGCGACGCCGGGGCAGAAGATCGCTTTCGTAGGCTCTACCGGAGCGGGCAAAACGACGATAACGAATCTTATAAACCGTTTTTACGATATACAGGACGGCAAGATACGTTATGACGGTATCAATATAAACAAAATAAAAAAAGCCGACCTGAGAAAGTCTTTAGGAATCGTTTTGCAGGATACGCATCTTTTTACGGGAACAGTCATGGAAAACATTCGATACGGAAAGCTTGACGCTACGGACGACGAGGTATACGCCGCGGCAAAGCTAGCTAACGCGGACGGCTTTATCAGAAGACTTCCGGCGGGCTACAACACGATGCTCACGGGCGACGGCGCCAATCTGAGTCAGGGACAGCGTCAGCTTCTCGCGATAGCGAGAGCCGCGATCGCAGACCCGCCCGTACTTATTCTTGACGAGGCGACAAGCTCGATTGACACGCGTACCGAGAAAATCGTTCAGGACGGCATGGATAAGCTGATGAAAGGCAGGACGACATTTGTTATCGCGCACAGACTTTCCACCGTACGCAACAGCGACTGCATCATGGTGCTTGAGCAGGGGCGCATAATCGAGCGCGGAACGCACGACGAGCTTATTGAGCAGAAAGGCAAGTATTACCAGCTTTACACCGGAAATAATATAGGAGCATAAAAGATCTAAAGTGTTTGGAGGTAACTGAATAATGGAAACCGGAATTTCATCAACTGACGGCGGCAATAAAGATTTGTTGCGCAATACGCTCAAGGCTGATACCGGCTTATACGAAGCGGAGGACTTTGAAAAGAAATACACCTATGACGGAGACGACCTCGGCGCGTACCGCACTCCGGAAGCAACTGTTTTCAAGGTATGGGCGCCGACCGCAAAGAGCGTAACACTGAATCTGTACGAAAGCGGCGATCCGTCGGCGGACGACGGAACCGGAACGTATGACATGAGCAGGGACGGCAGCGGCGTATGGAGCGTCAGAGCAGATAAAGACCTTGCCGGAGTATATTATACCTATACGGCGGATTTCGGGGATTTCGCCAACGAAGCCTGCGACCCGTATGCAAGGGCTGTCGGCGTAAACGGCAAAAGGGCGATGGTCATCGACCTTGACGCGACAGATCCCGAAGGCTGGGAAGACGATTTTAACCCGAACGCCGGAAAAAATCCCACTGACGCCGTTATATACGAGCTGCATATAAGGGATTTGTCCGCCGATTTATCTTCCGGCATTAAAAACACGGGAAAATTCATCGGGCTTACGGAGACGGGAACGGTCAATTCCGGCGGTATCCCCACTGGACTTGACCATATAGCGGATATGGGAATAACGCATCTTCAGCTTACTCCCGTCTACGATTACGCTACCGTGGACGAGTCAAAACCCGATGCGCCTCAGTATAACTGGGGATATGATCCATTGAATTACAATGTGCCTGAAGGCTCGTACTCAACCGACGCTTCGGATGGCGCGGTGCGGGTGCGGGAGTTCAAACAGATGGTGCGGGCAGTTCACAGCAGAGGAATAAGCGTCGTTATGGACGTTGTGTACAACCATACCTATGGAACGGACTACTGCTTCAATATGCTTGTTCCCGGATATTTTCACAGACCCGGCTCAAACGGCTCGGAATGCGGCAATGACGTTGCCTCCGAGCGCCCCATGGTCAGGAAATTTATAGTGGATTCGCTTGTTTACTGGGCGAAGGAATACCATATCGACGGCTTCAGATTTGATCTTGTAGGTCTTATCGACGTCGAGACGATACGACAGGCGCGCGCGGAGCTTGACAGAATAGATCCGTCGATAATCCTTTACGGAGAAGGCTGGGACATGAAGACTATTACGGTAAGGAAGGATGTTCCTTTGGCCGTACAGAAAAATGTCGGAAGAATCGGAAATTTTGCGATGTTTAACGATACGCTTCGGGACGCAGTAAAGGGCAGTATGTTCGACGAGGACCAGACGGGCTACATCAACGGCAATTATGAAATGAAAAAGATTCTTTCGGACTGCGTCGCGGGCAAAACGGAGTGGAGCAGTCTGCCGTATCAGCAGATAAATTATGTATCCTGCCATGACAACCGTACGCTTTGGGACGAAATCACAGTGATGAATCCTGATATGTCTTTTGAGGACAGGGTGAGAAAGAATCTTCTTGCTGCCGCTATCGTTTTCACTTCTCAGGGAATCCCGTTTATTTTCGCGGGCGAGGAATTTCTCAGAAGCAAGGAAAACGCGGACGGAACTCTCAATGAAAACAGCTACAACGCGCCCGATTCCGTAAACAGCATTAAGTGGGACGATCTGAGCAAGAAAGAGTACGCGGACGTGTGCGAGTATTATAAGGGGCTGATAGCGTTCAGGAAGGCGCATCCCGCGTTAAGACGCATGGAAAGCGCCGAGGATTTATACGATTTTTCAGTCAGGACCAAAAGAAGCGTGACAGCCTGCCGGATCGCGCCGTGCGCCGGAGAGCCTTCGGACGGTATTTTCGTGATATACAACGCCTCCGATACGGAGGAAAAAATTAAGCTTCCAAAAGGTAAATGGCGGATATGCGTTAAGGGAAACCGGGCGGGCTGCGAAAGCCTTGACGAGGTATCGGACAGCGTGACGGCGGAACGAATGTCGGCAACGGTGCTTGTGAAGAGCGGAGTGTGATTAACACTCCGTTTTTTTATGCTAAGAAATCCTGATTTTAGTATTTAGTATATTTAATCAACGCAAAAAATCATGCGTTCGGATAAAAAGTACTTTTTATTGGACATAGACTAATGTATAATGAATACGATCAAATAATTTTATAGAGGTCATATGAATGAAAACAGCGCATATTAACGATTTAGGTAAAAAGCAAAGCATAGAAAAGCATCTTAAAGGAACGGCAGAGCTTGCGCAAAACTTTGCAAACGACTTTGACTGCGGCGAAATGGGTTATTTCTGCGGAATTTTACATGACATAGGCAAGTATTCCGAGGAATTTCAAAGAAGGATAAACGATCCTTTGTATACTCAGAAGGTAGACCATTCAACGGCAGGAGCAATGGAGGCAATGAAGAGAAAAAATCCTCCGGCGGCAATGGTCATAGCCGGACACCATTCGGGTCTGCTTGACGGAGGTTCACGCAAAGCGGACAGCGAAAGCGACGGAACTTTTTTTGGCAGGCTCAAAAAAACTTTACCGGATTATTCCGAATGGGAAAAGGAAATCAGTACGAACGACGCGGGGATTCCCGGATTCTGCGCCGAGAGCGGATTTGCGATGTCGTTTTTTGTAAGGATGCTGTATTCGTGCCTCGTTGACGCCGACTATCTTGACACGGAAAAATTTATGAACGACGGTAAGATTATCAGAGGAGGCAGCGCGTCGGTTGAAGAACTGTGCGCTTCTTTTGAAAATTATATACAAAAGTGGCTGTGCAGAACGGATTTTCAAAGCGGAGAGCAGAAGGCTCTCTGTGCGAGAAGAAACGATATTTTGAAGGAATGTATGGAAAATGGCGAAAGTTTCGACAGAGGCTTATATACCCTGACCGTTCCGACCGGAGGCGGTAAAACGACGGCGTCGCTTGGCTTTGCGCTCAAGCATATGCGGGCGAGGGGCATGAAGCATGTGATTTATGTTATTCCGTATACCTCTGTTATTGACCAGAATGCGGAGGTATTCAGCGGCATTCTCGGAAAAGATAACGTACTGGAGCATCATTCCGGCGTGCTTTATGAGATAGCGGACGAGGAAGGTGCGGATTCGGACGCGTATAAAAAGGCTTTGGCTACCGAGAACTGGGACATGCCTGTGATAGTGACGACCGCGGTACAGTTCTTTGAATCTCTTTTTGCAAACAAAAGCTCGAAGTGCAGGAAGCTACATAATTTGGCGAATAGTGTAATAGTGTTCGACGAATGCCAGACACTTCCGATACCTTACCTTGAGCCATGTGTCGCCGCGATATCCGAGCTGGTGAAAAACTATAAATCAACGGTAATTCTTTGTACCGCGACGCAGCCCGCGCTTGAGAATGTTTTTGCAAGATATGTGCCGGATCGTCAGATCCGTGAGATATGCGGAGGTATGAAGGAAATGTTTGTGCGGTTTAAGCGTTCTGTGATAAGCAATGCAGGAGTTCTCACGCTTGATGAGCTTCAAAACAGGATCGCGGCTAAGGAGCAGGTGCTCTGCATTGTAAACAGGCGGAAAACCGCGCAGGAAATTTACTCGCGGATTCCCACGGAGGGGGCATACTGTCTTACGACTCTTTTATGTCCTTTCGACCGGAAAAGAAAATTCAGAGAGATAAAGGAGCGTCTTAGAAAGGGACTCCCGTGCAGAGTGATAGCGACTTCCCTGATCGAGGCGGGGGTCGATCTGGATTTTCCTGAGGTATACAGGCAGGAAACAGGTCTTGATTCGTTAATACAGGCTGCCGGACGGTGCAACAGGGAGGGAAAGCGGGATCCGCAGGAGTGTAACGTCTACTTGTTCCGTCTTGAGGGGGACGACGCTTCTTTTGTACGGCAAAACGCGGATGCCCTCAGGGAAATTATGAGGAAACATCAGGATTTATCTGACTTGGAGGCGGTTTCGGATTATTTTATTTTTTACAGGGAGCTTATCGGGCGCGAAAATCTCGACCAAAAAGGAATAATTAAGGCTTTCCAAAACGGAATCGACGGAAAGGTTTTTCCGTTTGCTACGGTAAGTAAGATATTCAAACTTATAGAGAATCAGACAAAAACGATTTATATACCGACAGAAGAAAGCAATAGATACATAGAAAGCATATACGGCGGTTATTCGGACAGGAATACCTTCCGCAGGCTTGGACAGTATGCCGTAAACGTCTATACGGAGCATTATAACAAGCTGTGGGAGGCAGGCTGTCTTGAAATGGTCAGGGATTATGTATGTGTGCTGAGAGATATGAATCAGTATAACGACGACACCGGACTTCAGATGGACGTGGAAACGGGATTCGGGCTGTATGTCTGAGACGGAAAGGGCGGCAGACCGAAACTGCCGCCGCAATACGAAAAGGATACACTTAATGTTTCAATCCACATCTTATGAAAAAGATGACACTCTTAGTTTAATTTATAAAAAAAAGATTTACAATAAAAATTTATACTAAATAATCCTAATTTATTCTAAATTCTGCAAAATACTACTTGACAAATTATATTCTTAGAGCTAGACTGGAAGCATAATACAAAAAGATATAATTAATGAAAGGAGATGATACTTATGTCGGTCAAAGTAGAGATATGGGGAGATTACGCGCTTTTTTCGCGTCCCGAACTAAAGACGGAACGCGTAACTTATGACGTTATTACGCCGTCGGCGGCGCGCGGGATACTCGAAGCTATCTATTGGCATCCTGGGCTCAGGTGGATAATAGACAGAATATATGTGCTTTCCCCTATCAGGACCACAAGCATAAGAAGAAACGAGGTACAGTCCAAAATTTCCGCAAGCAATGTGAGAACCGTCATGGCAGGAGGACAGGGTGCTTTGTATATCAGCACCTCCAAAGACATAGTCCAGCGCTCGTCGGTTGTTCTGCAAGACGTCCGCTATGTGATCGATGCTCATTTTGAAATGACGGACAAGGCGGCGGAGAGCGACAATCCCGGAAAATTTCAGGATATTATTAAACGCAGGCTTCGTAAGGGACAGTGCTTTTCACAGCCATACGCTGGTTGTCGGGAATTTACGCTGAACTTTAGGGAATGGGAGGGCGAAGAAATACCCGCCATCGACGAAACAAGAGACTTGGGCTATATGCTCTGGGACCTCGATTACAGCGACGCGTCGGATATTCAGCCGTTGTTTTTCAGGGCAAGGATGGAAAAAGGCGTGATCGACCTGACAGATTGTGAGGTGATACGGTGATATTACAGGCATTGGTGGATCACTATGAAGATCTGCTGAAAAAAGGAGCAATATCAAAACCCGGATGGGGAAAGACAAACGTTTCATTCGGATTGAACCTTAATGCCGACGGCGAAGTTATAGGACTTTTAAGTCTTAAAACCCCGCGTCAGTCGGGGAAAAAGACGGTCAATGCGCCGCGGTCGTTAGAGGTGCCGCAGCCCGTAAAACGTTCGGTCGATGTTAAGTCTAACTTTTTATGCGATAATTCCACATACATTTTCGGCGCGGACGAGAAGGGCAAGGAGGACAGAACCCTGCAATGCTTTAACGCATGTAAGGAGCTTCATACGAAATTGCTGAAAGACGCGGGCACGGAGGCGGCGCTTGCAATAGTCCGGTATTTTGAGAAGTGGAAGCCCGAAAACGCGTGTGAGAACCCCAAGCTTACGGAGGATTGGAAAGAGTTGATGGCCGGCGCGAATATTCTCTTTTATTACGAGGGCAAATCGGTTATGGAGGATTTGCGGATAAGAGAATGCTGGCAGAATCATTACAGCTCGTCCGGCGAAGGAAACGTTGGAGTGTGTATGGTGACAGGCAAAAAAGCGCCGATAGCGGTCCTTCATCCCACGATAAAGGGAGTGCGCGGAGCGCAGGCAATGGGTACCTCGCTCGTGTCGTTTAACGCCCCGTCGTTCTGCTCATACGGTAAGGAGCAGGGAAGCAACGCGCCGGTAAGCAAGTACGCGGCTTTTGCATACGGCACGGCATTGAACGAGCTTTTGAACGACAGAGAGCATACAAAGGCTATTGGCGATATGACGGTAGTGTGCTGGGCGGAAGGCGGAGATACCGCATATCAGGACGCGGGAATCGCGGCGATGTTCGGTACGGACGAGAACGAGGGACTGACCGATCAGGATCTGAGCAGAATTCTGGCGAAAATGCAGGAAGGCGAGTCTGTTCAGATAAAAGACGAATGGCTGGATCCGGACAAGCGTTTTTATGTATTGGGGGTTGCGCCAAACGCGGCAAGATTGTCGGTACGTTTTTTTATGGAGAATTCCTTCGGCGATATGATGCGGCATATCAACGAGCATCATAAGAGATTGGAAATCGTGCGTCCAAAAAACGATAAATTTCCGATATTGCCGTTATGGAAGCTTCTTTCGGAAACCGTAAACAATAAGTCAAACGACAAATCGCCATCTCCGCAGATGGCGGCGGATACGCTGAAGGCTGTTTTGACCGGAGGAACATATCCGGCGTCGCTTCTAAACGGAGTGATGCTAAGGATCAGGGCGGAGCGCGAGGTCACAAGAGGACGGGCGGCGATCATAAAAGCCTATTATTTGCGAAACGAACACAAAGACTGTCCAAAGGAGGTATTGGAGAAAATGGAACTTAACGAAGAGTGCAGGGATGTTCAGTATACGCTCGGAAGATTATTCTCGGTATTGGAGCATATTCAGCAGGAGGCAAATCCCGGAATCAACGCGACGATAAAGGACAAGTATTTCAGCGCGGCGTCGGCGACACCGGCGAGGATTTTTCCTAAGCTTATCGATCTTGCGCAGAAGCATTTACGCAAATTGAAAGAGCCGCTTAAGGTTTATTTTAACAAACAGATAGGAGAACTGACGGAAATTGTCGGAACAGAATTTCCGACGCGCTTGAATCTTCCGCAGCAGGGATCTTTTCAGTTAGGATATTACTATCAGACGCAGAAGCGTTATCAGAAAAAGGAGGAAAAATAATATGAGCGAAGTAATTAAGAACAGATATGATTTTGTGGTTTTATTTGACGTCGAGAACGGAAATCCAAACGGCGATCCCGACGCTGGAAACTCGCCGAGAGTGGACGTGGAGAGCGGATACGGCATAGTTACGGACGTATGCCTCAAAAGAAAGATACGCAATTATGTGGAGACGGTAAAAGAAGACGAAAAGGGTTACCGTATTTATATTAAGGACAATATTCCGCTAAACCGGAGCGACGCGGAGGCTTTGGAATATCTGAACGTGGGAGACAAGGACATAAAGTCTTTAAAGAAAAACAATCCTGAACTGGACATAAAGATAAGAGATTTTATGTGCGAAAATTTCTTTGATATAAGGACCTTCGGCGCGGTTATGACGACCTTTGTAAAGGCGAGTCTTAACTGCGGACAGGTCAGGGGTCCCGTTCAGCTTGGCTTTGCCAAATCGGTAGATCCGATAATGCCTCAGGAAATAACGATCACGAGGGTCGCCATTACTACCGAGGACGATGCGGCGAAAAAAGGAACAGAAATGGGCAGAAAATACATCGTTCCTTACGGGCTTTACCGCGTGGAGGGCTTTGTTTCGGCGAATCTTGCGAGAAAAGTGACCGGATTTTCGGAGGACGACCTTGAGCTTTTGTGGCAGGCGATTCTTAATATGTTCGAGCATGACCGTTCCGCAGCGCGCGGGAAAATGGCGGTCAGAAAGCTTATAATTTTCAAGCACGACAGCGAATTGGGATGTGCTCCGGCGCATAAGCTTTTTGATGGCGTAAAGGTTTCAAAAAAGGACGGAGTCGATCTTCCCAGAGCGTTTTCGGATTATGAAGTAAAGCTGCCCGACGATCTGCCGGAGGGCGTTTCGTGCATTTGCAGAGAGTAGGAAAAAGCGTATGGAATATCAGGAAGAGGATTATCTGATGCTCTCCGGAATCCAGCATTTTGCGTTTTGCCGGAGGCAGTGGGCGTTGATACATATTGAACAGCAATGGCAGGAAAATATCCGGACATTTGAAGGGAAAATTATGCATGACAATGCCCACGATCCTGATTTCCGCGAGAAGCGTAAGGACGTATTGACTGTCAGGGCCATGAAGGTATTTTCACGGAGCATGGGAATAAGCGGCGAATGCGACGTTGTGGAATTCCACAGGTCGGAGGACGGAATCACGCTGCAAGGCTGTGAAGGACTGTTTTATGTGATCCCTGTCGAGTATAAACGCGGAGCGCCGAAACAGCACGACGCCGACGAGCTGCAATTAACGGCTCAGGCAATGTGTCTGGAGGAAATGCTTGTCACGCAGATCAAAAAGGGCTTTCTTTATTACGGGGAGACGCGTCATAGGACGGAGGTAATATTTACGCCGGAGCTTCGTGAAAAAGTAAGGAAGTCTTTTGAAGAGATGCATTCTTATTACAAGCGTTCTTATACGCCCAAGGTAAAAATGAATCCGTCCTGCAAACAGTGTTCTTTGTATGATCTGTGTATGCCGCAGCTTTGCAAGGAAATATCCGCTGCCAAGTACATAGATGATATGATAAAATAACTATGTTCAGCGCATAACGCTTCTTAGGAAAAAAGGAGGATACGCCTTGAAAAAACTAATGAATACCTTATATGTAACGTCGGAGGACGTTTATTTGGGAATCGAGGGCGAAAGCGTCACCATAAAAAGAAACGACGAAATACTGATGAGAGTGCCGATCCATAATATCGAGGCAATAGTGGCGTTTAATTATGTGGGTGCGAGTCCGGCTCTTATGAGAAAATGCTGCGAGAACGGAGTGTCGATCAGTCTTTTTCAGGGTGATAGATTTTGCGCCCGCATTGTAGGGAGGGAGAACGGAAACGTGATACTTCGCAAGATGCAGTACCGCATTTCCGAAAACGAAAAGGAGTGTCTTGACATCGCCCGCAATATGATTTTGGGCAAGGTACATAATCAAAGGTATGTTGTTGAAAGAGCGATAAGAGACTACTCGCTGCGTCTGGACTGCGACAAATTAAACAATGCCTCGGCGCTTCTGAAACAGTCTTTGTCCTATATCAAAAACAGTACCGACCTTGATGAATTAAGAGGGTATGAGGGCGAAGCCGCAACGGTGTATTTTCATGTTTTTGACGAGCTTATCCTTCAAAATAAAAAAGACTTTGTTTTTAACGGAAGAAATAAGCGACCGCCTTTGGATAATGTCAACGCGCTGCTTTCTTTTGCATATGCTCTTTTAACGGCGGAGTGCGCGGGGGCGGCATACTCGGCGGGATTGGACCCGTATGTCGGTTTTTTACATCGGGACAGACCTGGCAGGCAGTCTCTGGCGCTTGATATTATGGAGGAGCTTCGCGCGCCGGTCGCGGACAGATTTGTTTTATCGCTGATAAACAAAAAGGAAATCGACGCGAAGGGCTTTGAGAAGCTTGAAAGCGGCGCTGTGGTCATGTCAGATTCTCTCAGGAAATCCGTAGTCCAGAAATGGCAGGACGCAAAAAACGAGCAGATCACGCATCCGTTTTTAAAGGAAAAAATCGCTGTCGGTCTTTTGCCTTATGCACAGGCAATGCTGTTAGCCAGATACCTCAGAGGCGACATCGACGCATATCCTCCGTTTTTTAAGAGATAAGGAGGTTAGAATATGCTGGTACTGATTACATATGATGTAAATACAACCTCTCCTAACGGCTCAAAACGTCTTTCACATGTTGCTAAAATCTGTACAAATTACGGGCAGCGGGTCCAGAACTCCGTATTCGAGTGTATTTTGGACGGCACGCAGTTTGTAATGCTCAAGAATCAGTTAAAAGGAGCTATAGACATTGAAAAAGACAGCATACGCTATTATATTTTGGGAGAAAAATATAAAAACAGAGTGGAACACATTGGCGTGCAAAAATCATTTGATTTATCGGCGCCGCTTATAATTTGATTTTTCGCGAATATGAAGTGAACATGGATTCACTGAAGGATTCGCAAGTTTTTTATGTTGACAATTTGCACAAAAATCAGCTTTTTGTTATTTTTGCCTCTCCGTTAGTGTGTCGTATATGAGGAGAATGTATAAAAATAAATGGAATTGAGGCATGATCTATGTGCATAATTGCTGTCGCTCCCCGTGTGGGAGCGAGGATTGAAATTGCTATCTCTTCATTCCAACTTGTGTAGTATCCATGTCGCTCCCCGTGTGGGAGCGAGGATTGAAATTACATATGCGTCTCCTATTTCTTTTGTTTTTTTCGTCGCTCCCCGTGTGGGAGCGAGGATTGAAATAGAACAGATAAAACATCTGCATATTGCAGGACGAACGTCGCTCCCCGTGTGGGAGCGAGGATTGAAATTAATTCCCCAATCCTATCCGAAATCATAGGTTTTGTCGCTCCCCGTGTGGGAGCGAGGATTGAAATAGATTGATGTCACAACGAATACAAATCAAACTGATGGTCGCTCCCCGTGTGGGAGCGAGGATTGAAATATGCAACAAGTCTATGACAAGCTGTGTGAGTTGAACGTCGCTCCCCGTGTGGGAGCGAGGATTGAAATGTACAAGGCGACAGGTTTCTGGCACGGATGCAGACGTCGCTCCCCGTGTGGGAGCGAGGATTGAAATATTTATTGCCGCCTGCGACAGCGGTATTGTTGTAAGTCGCTCCCCGTGTGGGAGCGAGGATTGAAATAAGAATGTGCAGATAATCCTGCGTCAGCTTATCAGTCGCTCCCCGTGTGGGAGCGAGGATTGAAATTGTTTGCGCTACCGTTGTCTCTGTTTCTTTAATGGTCGCTCCCCGTGTGGGAGCGAGGATTGAAATCCATCTCCAAATGGGTATGGGATAGCAGAAAAGAGTCGCTCCCCGTGTGGGAGCGAGGATTGAAATATCAGCGGAAGTTGCGTGAGATTGTATAAATTCAGTCGCTCCCCGTGTGGGAGCGAGGATTGAAATATTTAAGGCGTTAAAATCCATTTGTGGAATATTTGTGTCGCTCCCCGTGTGGGAGCGAGGATTGAAATTTTATGAGGATAGCACGGGCAGGAAATTACACAAGTCGCTCCCCGTGTGGGAGCGAGGATTGAAATAAATTGGTGATGCTATTGGAACTTGGATTGATGAGCGTCGCTCCCCGTGTGGGAGCGAGGATTGAAATCTTGCAGGCTCAAACGGCGTGGCAGGGCTGTATGACGTCGCTC
>ERZ777011.2782-NODE-2782-length-12744-cov-10.490898_pt1 | contig 12744 bp, 9 predicted proteins | sample MGYA00374964_ERZ777011 | MGnify/ENA primary metagenome ERZ777011 (study PRJEB29310, sample SAMD00008975) | mouse gut metagenome | study: EMG produced TPA metagenomics assembly of the Metagenome analysis of fecal microbiota from mouse which was promoted...
AATTAAAAATCAATAATATAACCGACAAAATTCATTTTTTGTCATCTACTAAAATAAAAAACTTATAATCAATAGTTAATAATAGAATATTTTCTTATGTTCGATATTTTAACAAAGTATAAAAACAACGGATATTTTGATTTTGAACCAGATGACAAACTGGTTTCTGTATGTAATGCTCCCACCAATAAGAGTGGCGTTTATTTGGTATGGAACTCAACTTGCAATGGAAACAAAGAATTAATTTATATCGGCCGATCAGGAAAAAAGGAAAATGGTAAAATTGTTCATCGCAAAGCCGGATTGGGGGGAATTAAGGATAGATTGGTTAATGGTCACCAATTTGGGAAGTTACCTCGAAAAAGAATATGGCCTATTATAATGTTACAATATGGGATAAAAAAATTAACAGTAAGTTGGTTTGATACAGAGAACGATGATCCTGTAGAAGTGGAAAGACTTTTATTAAATGAAATATTACATATCAGTGGGAGTCTACCAGTTTGGAATAATCAACCATACTAATTCGCGGTTAATTGACAAGTTTGATTAACACAAAAGTATACTACAATTATTGAACATCTATCAATAATCATTTGCGACCATGGATGTCAACAACCAAATAACGCGAGTTCGGGATAAGAATATTTAATTTACGACCTATCCAAAGGATATAGAGTATCGGGCGGCCTGTCAGGGTCGCCCAATACTCTATGTCTTTTGCTTGGTTGAAAATCATAAAGTTCTTATCCCGAACTCGCGTCATAATATAAGTGGCAGGGACTTAACAACTCTGCCACGTCCAAGCCGTCCGTAATCAATCTCGTGAAAAGAATGGCCATATTTTTTTTGCGAAAAAAAATACAAAAAAAGTATGAAAAATATTTGCAAGTTAAAAAAAAGTCGTATCTTTGCACATATTGCTCCTCAAACAAACAAAATTCGCTCGTATTATAAACCAACACCAATCCCATGAAGAAATTATCTACTCTCACAGTCCTGCTTGCAGCAGCACTCTCCGCACCTGCAGCTCATGGAGCCGCAACAAACGACTTCGTGCCCACCGTCGAAGCAAAATTTTATCAGATGGTATACGATAACGAAACCGAAGAGTACGTAACCGAAGTTCTCATCGAAGTCAAATTCGATGAAGACGTGTGGTGGCGCTCGGGCTTCGGCCAACAGTGCTATGTGCTCGACTCCGATGGCAATGTGTACGAGGACTGGCAACGCAATTTCTATGGTGTCGCCAGCGACTATACCAAATTCGGTTTCGGTATCCGCGGCATAAGCCAATACGAAGATGCTGACTATACTCTCGTAATTCCGGAAGACCTGCTGGGAAATACCAAATGGAACTCCAACAGCTACGAAGTAGGCAGGTCAAACCCGGAACTCCGCTACGAATTCAACGTGTGGGAACTCGCCGGCAAACCTCGTGAAGACAAAACCTCATATGACTTCAATCCAATAAGCGATGTCTACTCTATCGACGAAGTAACCCTCTCCGGCGGAAAGACCTCGTATGTATTCAATCTCCACCTCGACTTCGAAGAGCCGGTGGCGATCCACAAGGACTTCAATACCAAGAGCAGTGTATGGGATGCCAATGACAACTACCTACAGAGTGCAATCCTTGAGGCTAAAGTATCGGAATCCAACCCCAACCGCGTGACCATATGCTTCAAGAACGTAAGCCTTAAAATCGACGCCGACTACAAAATCAATATCTCGACAGGCACGTTCGGCACAATCGAATGGAATGAATACGAATACTGCGAAGGTCGCTCCAACACTTCTCTGGAGTATGTCGTGAATCCGTCGAAAGCCGAAACCAACGGTGTATCCGATGTAAGCATCGACAACGTAGATGGCCCCGTATTCAACCTGCAGGGCATCGAAGTGGATGCCGACAACCTTCCCAATGGCATGTATATACGTAACGGTAAGAAGTTTATTGTGAAATAACACACAGCCAATAATACGCCAAAGCGGGCAGCTGAGATTGCATGGCAATCCCGGCTGCCCGCTCTGGCGTATTATATTTTTTGACGTTTATTGAATGTATTATTCATTACGTCTGATAATTATATTATCAAAGCCCGACGAAATCTACGTGTTATTGCTTGGCCAAATCAACGAAAAAAGTTACCTTTGCATCGCATCTCTCTGGTGCTTTTTGCTTTGTTCCCAAGTCCGGCAGCTACGGCTACGCTCTTACGTCACATGGCATAAATCACTTCGGGATATGCGCCACTGCTGATATTTATTGTAGAACCGGCTCTTATATCTGCAGCCGCAAATCATTTTCATCCGCCACAAACTACTTTGCATGCACAGACATATTATATTGGTTATATACATTCTGATGGCCATATTTGCCAAAGGCCAGACTATGGCCGACGAAGCCGACCGATTCCTGTCGGCGATGCCGAATAATCTGCAGAAAAAGCAGGAAGCCGCTGTCCGCGAGGGCATTGCCGGCCACCCCGACGCCCTAATGGCGGTGCGTAATTCGCGCAACGTGCGCGCACCGCTGCCTGCCGGTGTCAGCGCCACCGACATAGGCGGCAAATACCGGCTCTACATGCCCGACAGCCTTGGCCACGGTCCTGTGCCGGTGCTGATATACATGCACGGAGGCGGCTGGTGTTTCGGCAGCGTCAACAGTTGCTCTAAGTTCTGCGGCGAACTATGCCGCCGCGCGTCGATAGCAGTGCTTGCTGTAGAATATCCGCTCGCCCCCGAGCATCCTTATCCGGCGGCTCTTAACGCCTGTGTCGATGCAGTGAATTTTGTATTCGACAATTCCGGAGTGTATAACTTCGATACCGGCGCGGTATCGGCCGGAGGCGACAGTTCCGGCGGAAATCTGGCCCTCGCCACTGCCCTGAGGCTGTCGTATGCCAGGGCCATGCTGCAGAACAAGTCCGACGATGCGGCTATTCCGCGCCTCGAATCACTGCTGCTGTTCTATCCGGTGGTGAAGGCATGGAACGATAACAGCCGTTCGTGGCAGCTGTATGGCCGCGGATATGGTCTTGACGGGGAAATCATGGAGGCATTCAACGAAGCCTATCTGACCGACAACGCCGCCGAGCTGCCGTTCATATCGCCCTTCTGCGCCAATACCGACATTCTGGCCACCTTGCCGCGCACCATGATTGTGAACGCCGAACGCGATATCCTCGCCGACCAAGGCGCGGATATGTATCAGAAAATGAGCGAGGCGGGTGTGGATGTAAGCCACCTGGTTTACCCGGGAGCAGTGCATCTGTTCATAACCGTCGAGGGGCAGCCGACAGCATTTGAAAATGCTGTAGCGGCATCCGCCGCATTTTTGCAGCCCGAATACTCATATTGACTTATCGATCACCTTGAATCTGAATCATGAAACAATCTGACACCACCTCACGGCTACACTACGGCTTCGTAATAGTGGCCTGTTGCTGCCTTATGATGGGCATCAATGTAGGACTAACCTTCAGCTGCGCAGGCATCTACTATCAGCCGGTGAGCGCATCGCTCGGAGTGCCTGTAGGCGAATTCGGCATTTACATGTCGGTAATGTACGTCAGCTCCACCCTGATGCTTTCGGTAGCCGGAGGCATGCTTGAGCGATGGAGCGCCCGCCTGCTGTTCACGCTCAACTCGGCCATTATGGGAGTGACATTCGTGGCAATGGCCTTCTTCAACCACGTGTGGGAGTTCTACATAGCAGGTGGAGTGCTGGGAGTGACTCTCGCTTTTCTGCTCTATCTCAGTTTTCCGACATTGGTCAACCGCTGGTTCCACAGCAAGGTAGGCATTATGATAGGCATCTGCAGCGCAGCTTCAGGCATAGGCGGCATGATATTCAATCCGATTGCCGGCTGGATTATCACCAACCACGGCTGGCGCTGGGGTTACGGCTCATTCGGCCTGATTATCCTGCTGGCAGTGACACCCGTGCTGGCTCTGCTTCTGCGCGACCGTCCGCAACAGATGGGCCTTCTGCCCTACGGAGCTGACTGCCGGGCCGGAGGAGTGGCCGACAGCAAAGTCAGCCCCGACGCTACTCCCGGAGTAAGATACGGCAAGGCACTGCGCATGCCGGCATTCTACATCACTCTGCTTTTCGCCTTTATGATGATGGGCACCTCGACCCTCAACCTGTTCATACCCAACTATGTTACAGAACACGGCTTCTCGCTTGAGCAGGCATCGCTGACAGCAGCCTTTGTAATGGCCGGAGTAACAGTGGGCAAGGTAGCCCTGGGGTATATCAACGACCGTAACTGCCTGGCAGGCGTATCGGCCACCACATTGTGCGGCATAGGCGGCCTGCTGGCCATAATATTCTGCGGAGGCGAACTGGCGGTAATCATGGGCGGAGCCTTCTTGTTCGGATGGGCCTACGCCGGTGTGACAGTACAGTCGGCCATGCTCACCCGCACTGTTTTCGGGCCTAAGGACTATGCCCGCATATACTCCAACATCTCCATAGCCCTGGCGGCAGGCGGCGCACTGGCATCGGGCGGGTGGGGTCTGCTGGCCGATGCCACTTCGTTCAGCTTCATCTTCTCCGTCGGGGCTGTTGTACTCGGAGTATGCGCTCTGGCCGGAGCAGCCACACTTATGGGCAATGCCAAGGGCCTGTTTAAAAACAAGTCCTAAATTTTAACAACAGCGATACAACGTAGCGCTTTTTTCACTATCTTTGCGATAATATGAAGACCGACGAACTTGGAAAGTGGGGCGAAGACCTGGCCACGCAGCATCTTAGCGCAGCCGGATACGCCATTGTCGAACGTAACTGGCGTGTCGACCACTTCGAAGTCGACATTGTAGCCATGAAAAACGGCCGCATTGTTTTCGTCGAGGTCAAAACACGCTCCGATAAAAACGGCGACCCGCTCGAAGCCATAAACCGCAAAAAGATTCTCAATATAGTCCGCAGCGCCAACGCCTATGTGAGGATGTTCGACATACCTCACGAAATACAGTTCGACGTAATCACCGTCAGCGGCACCCGGGCCGACTACAGCATCGAGCACCTGCCGGACGCCTTCGAACCTCCGATTAAAACATATTAGAACACAATCAACCCTAAATATAAAATGAACAACAAAGAATTACAGCGTGAGCGTATAAGCGCGCTCCGCCAACAACTTTCGATGGCAGGCCTCCAAGCCGCAATAATACCTCAGGCCGACCCCCACATGAGCGAATATCTGGCCGAACACTGGCAGCTGCGCCGCTGGCTGAGCGGATTCAGCGGCTCAGCCGGCACTGTAGTAGTGACTGCCGACCGCGCAATGCTCTGGACCGACTCGCGCTATTTCCTGCAGGCCGCCCAGGAACTGGACGGCACCGGCATAGAGCTGATGAAAGACGGACTGCCCGAAACTCCCTCGATAGCACAGTGGCTCTGCGCCAATCTCACCGCCGGCTCAAAGGTAGGCATCGACGGCATGCTATTCAGCGTCAGCGAGGCACGCACGCTCCGAGCCGACCTGGAACTGTTCGGCATTGAACTCGACCCCTTCTTCGACGTGGCCGACACCATCTGGACCGACCGCCCCGCCCTGCCCTCCGACAAACTCTTTATCCACGCACCTGAATACGCCGGCGAAGAAGTTCCGTCCAAGCTCGCACGCATAATGGAGCGTGTGGCTGCCGCCCCCGCCGACGCCACATTCATATCGGCTCTCGACGAAATTGCATGGACCCTGAACATACGCTGCCGCGACGTACATCACAATCCCGTAGCCACCGGATTCCTCTATATCGACGCCAACGGCGCCAAACTGCTCGTCGACCCCGCCAAGATGACCGCCGAGGTCGAGGCATACCTCAAGGCTGCCGCTGTCGACACCCTGCCGTACGCCGATGTAAAAGCGTTCCTGGCCTCGCTGCCTTCTGACGTTAAAGTGCTTGTCGAACCGGGCCGTACAGCCATTGAGATATTCAACATCCTGGGCGAACGCGCCTACTGCGGCCAATCGGCTGTAGCCATGCTCAAAGCTTGCAAGAACGACACACAGGTCGAAGGTATACGCCACGCCATGGAGCGCGACGGCGCCGCCCTGGTTCGCGCCTTTATGGAACTGGAACAACTCATGGACAGCGACACCACCGTAACCGAACTCGATGTCGACGCCCTGCTGCTCAAACACCGCAGCCGGTCGGACATGTTCTTCGACACCAGCTTCGGCACCATAGCAGGCTACGGCCCCCACGGCGCCATTGTACACTACAGTGCCGACGAGGCTTCGAACGCCACACTGCACAAAAGCTCGCTGCTGCTGGTTGACTCCGGCGCCCAGTACTACGACGGCACCACCGACATCACCCGTACCGTGGCCCTTGGCCAACCGACCGACCGGGAGCGCCACGACTTCACCCTGGTAATGAAAGGCCATATAGCCCTCGGTACCGCAATATTCCCCGAAGGCACCTGCGGCATGCAGCTCGATGCCTTGGCTCGCCAGTTCCTGTGGAAAGAGGGGCTCAGCTATCTGCACGGCACCGGCCATGGCGTAGGCCACTTCCTGAACGTTCACGAAGGCCCCCAGAGTATCCGCCTCAACTACATGCCCGCGCCACTCACTCCCGGCATGATTACCAGCAATGAGCCCGGCCTCTATCGCGAGGGAGTACACGGCATACGCTGCGAAAATCTGGTGCTGACCGTAAAAGCCATGACCACCGAATTCGGCAACTTCTACAAGTTCGAAACCCTGACTCTGTTCCCCTTCGACCTGCGTTTGTTCGACACCACCTTGATGACCGATGCCGAAATTCAGTGGATTAACGACTATCACCGCGAAGTACGCGAACGCCTGTCGCCACTGCTCGACGAAGCAGAGCGCCTGTGGCTTGAGGCCAAGACCGCCCCGCTTATGCGTGACACAATCTATTAATACAATGAACCTTCGGAAATTTATTTACGTTTTTATTGTATTCATAGCCATGCTCGGCTGCATACGGCTGGCACACGAACTCAGCGGCAGCACCGAAGACGGCAACCTGCCGGTCAACGCCGTGGCCGCCGCCATACTCACCGCTGCAATATGCGGCATTTACCACCGGATTATAAAATACATAATCAAAAACAGAACAAAATGATAATACCTCTGCGCGGATTCACTCCGCAGATAGGCCGCGACTGCTTTATTGCCGAAAACGCCACCATTGTAGGCGACGTGGTAATGGGCGACGAATGTTCGGTATGGTTCAGCACCGTACTCCGCGGCGATGTCAACTCCATACGCATAGGCAACCGTGTGAACATTCAGGACGGCTCGGTACTGCATACCCTCTACAAAAAGTCGACAATCGAAATCGGCGATGATGTTTCGATAGGCCATAACGTTACCATCCATGGCGCACACATACGCTCGCACGCCCTCATTGGCATGGGCTCAGTGGTGATGGACGATGCTGTGGTAGGCGAAGGCGCCATAGTAGCCGCCGGCTCTGTGGTACTCAGCCGCACCAATGTCCCACCCCACGAACTATGGGGTGGCGCTCCGGCCAAGTTTATCAAGAAAGTCGACCCCGAGCAGGCCAAGGAAATGAACCAGAAGATTGCCCGCAACTATCTGGCCTACTCAAAGTGGTACACCGACCCCGAAAACGCTGTCGACCCGGAATAATATACCGCCAGTAAAACATCGAGGAGGCTGTGTCGTAATTAAGGTTTACGGCGCAGCCTCTCTTTTTGCCGGGCTGAGGATTTGATATTTTTCAGGCGACTGATTTTTGAGGGTTTTTCCAAAATATCCGATTCTCAAGATGCAAAATTCGAGATATAAGCAATAACAGGCCAAAAAGGGGCGTATTTCCCCCGTTTTTGGTCTGTTTCTCTATGGCTGCTATTCTGAGTTTTGCGCAAAGATAGCGCGGTTTGGTCATCGTTGAAAATCGCCCTCAACACATATTAACAACTTAATCGTACAAAATGTGTACTAATTGAGAAAAAAGAAGCAAATCTCGGAATGTCATCACAAATCCTAAAATCCTAATTCCCTTGAAATCAGACTATGAAAATTAGGTAGAAATTCCCAATTTTCTATCCCAAGTTTACAAAAAACTTTCTGACATGACAAAGCCCCGGCTTGAGAAAGTCAGGGCTTTGTTTTATGTTTTTCAACAGGTTATGAAAAGAGGATGCGCCTATTTTGACACACCCTCATCACTGTTTCATAACCTCTTGGATCTTGTTTTTTAACCAAACTATTAATCATAGCCTACTCTTACTGTAATGCGTCCGCTACCGTAGGCGGCCCAGTAGCCAAGGCCCCCTTTTACATTCGAAGGACAGTTGGCGGCAAAGGTAAACAAAAGATTCTGCGAAAGCGAAATATTGCTGTCGTAAACGCTCCAGAAATCATACAGTTCCCGGTCGATGGCACTCAGCTTGACTGTAACCCTGCTTCCGAGTGTATAGTAATGGCTGAAATCGCGGCTGTCGTCGTATGTCGAGTATATACCGCGGGTAATCGGCCAGCCCTCCGTGCAGCTGTACCTGCTGCCGACGAATGTACCTAAAAAGGTGCCGTAACTGCGGGTTTCAAGTCCTGCAGTGGTGGAGAAAAACTTGTAATATCCGTCCGGCTCTATGCCATCAGCGTAGGCACGCAGGCTGAACAGACTGTCGCTGCCCTCCACCGGCACGCTCTCCACTCGCGATATAGCAGGGGCCGGAAGCATAGTGGCGACAGCCTCTACGGTGTCGCTCTCGGTTTCCACCACCAATCGGTAGCTGTGGCCTGCCCGGCCATGCAGACGCGACGAGGTGTAGATAAACGACGGCACATAGGCATTGTTCACACGGCCGGTTAGCAGATACTGCGTGTCACCATCGTAAACCGATACCCTGGCCCACTTTTCCACAAATCCGTCGAACGACGCACTATCGCCCGTAAGGTCCACCACATGTGTCACCATCACAACCGGTGGCATGCCTTCCTCAATCCAGCCTTCAACCACCAATGGCATTTTTAAGCCTGTCAAGTCTGGGCCGTCGTCAGTGCATGCCCCGGCCGACAGCAATATTGTCAGGCATATAAATGGCATTACTCTATTCATATCAGAACTTTAATGTATAAGAAACCGAGGGTATCACTGTTTTCATCTCCGAATCGCGCATACGTATGCCTTCAGTCCCGGTATAAGAGGCGAAACGGAAGAGCACATTATGTGTAGCCAATGCGTTGTACACCGATATATTTATCGTATGGCTTAAACGCTCGTTCCGGCTTATAGTCCACGACACCGCCAGGTCGAGGCGGCTGTAGGCAGGCAGGCGCGATGAGTTGTGCGGAAAATATTCGCATATAAGGTTCTCGCCTATCATATAGCCGTATTTGGCCTGTGTATAGGGGGTACCCGAAGCATAGGTATAGGAGGCCGAAAGCATCAGCGGACGCACCGGATTATAGTTCAACGCCACATTGAAATCGTGTGGTCGGTCGTGGGCCGATGGCAACCATTCGCAGCCGAAGCGCCCGAACTTAGAGCGGCTCACGCCATAGCTGTAGCCAACGCGCCCGCGCACTTTACCGGTCTGACGCATCAGCGACATAGTGATACCGGCGGCATAACCGCGGCCATCGAGTACATTGTCGAACGGATTATATTCGGCCGACGACAAGTCAATCAGCGAACCGTCCCACTCCACCACATGCCTCATCAGCCTGCCGTATAGCGCAGTACTGAAGTAGATGCCGCTGGCGCCGATATAGCCGCTGGCACCGACCTCGGCGTCATATACATCTGCGGCCGGCACACCCGCACCGGCCAGCGCCCAAAAGTCGGCCGGAAGGCCTGCGGTGGTTTCCTCGACCATGCGGTCGAAACGCACACGCCGCGATGCAGCCACATACATGCCGTAGCCACAGCCCAGGTCGACCGACAGCTCGGCCCTCGGTTGGGGGCGCCACTGTGTACGCCCCGCCTGTGTATATGCCGTGACGCGCAGCCCCAGCCCCACGGCCGCACGCCGCCCCAGCGGCAGCCTGTAATCGGCCGCCAAGCTGTACTCCCACGCACGGGCGGCGCCGTAACCGTTCTGGCCCGATACACTGCGGCGGCATACATCGGCAGCGACGGTCAGTGCGCCGAAAGGCATTGTCACAGCCGCTTTCAGCTCGTGGAGCGAACTCGGCAAATCAAGTGTCCGGCCTCCTTCGTCGAGATTGAACAAGTTGGCGAACGACGAGTACGCCACATATGCCTCTGCAGATCGGTGGCGCCAAGTAGCCGATGCGGCATTATTGTTCCAGCCCAGCCGGCCATCCTTACTGCCATTGCGTTCGCTTGTAATACCCAGGCGGTCGCGGTTGCCGAAATATGAAATCCGCAATACGTCGGCATCGGTCGGGGCCCATATGGCTGCCAGATTCACATCGGTGAAATCATAGCCAAGTCCGGTATTATCTAACGTGAGCAAGTGCGGGAACAGGGCGTCGAGATAAGTCTGCCTCACTCCCGCCGATACCGACATACGCCTACCAAGCGGTAGCCTTACCGCCGCATGGCTTTCGATTATGCCCGCTGATACAGTTCCCGAGAACAGGCTGTCCGGCTCCATGCCGCTGTCGGCGCTGAAGTATGCCGATGTAAGCGACCCTATTACCGAGGGCACACGCCCGGCGCGGAAAGTGTAGCCTTGGTAATAGGCCGGATTAAAGGCGCTGAATAGCCCCAGCATGTGCAGGGGGTTGACCACACGGGCGTTGTCGGCGCAAAAAAGATTGTCGCCCGTAGCAGCACCGCGCACATTCACGGTGGCCTGCAGGTCGTTGGCGGTGGCTACCGATGGCAATGAGCGCACTACGGCCAGAGGGTCGCCTCCGCCGAGAAATGTAACCTGTTCGCCCAGATGATTCGCCAGAAGGTCGACGGCTCCGTCGCGCTCCATTTTAAGCAAACGCCGCGATACAGGCGACGATACCGTTATCATCTGCAGTTCGTGCACGGCCGTGTCAAGCGAGTCGGCCGGTGTGGTTCCGGCGCTTTGCAGGAACACACCGGCCGACATCGTTATAGCTATCAGTCGTTTGCCAGGCATCACTTCTGACCGGTGATACTCAGATAAGTGTTAATGATATCGTTATAGTCATCAATCAGTTTGGCAAATGAACCTTCATCGAAAAAGTCCTCCATAACAAACGAAGTTCCGTCGGGGAACCACAGCACGGGTGCGATAGAGTAATAGTGTGTAATTAATTCGGGAGTGATAACATCACTATCATCAACAACCATTTCAACCGATTCGCCGGTTTCTATATTATGGCCGTAATATGTCCAGGGACTCAGTACCTCTGTCTGGAGGTCGCTATCCCACTTCAGGAAGCGTGACACAGACACCAGATATTCGCCCATCCGGCAGAATCCACGTGTAAGAGGTTCGTCATAGTACTGATAGTTATCTTCGATTTTTTCCACATAATCCCAGCCAAGATAGCCCTGGAGTTTGCCGTCGCCATCGTAGTAAAAGCCTACATCAGTATAGTTATTGAGTAGATTCACCTGAGCACCCATCACTTCGAGGTCTTCATATGTAGTATGGAGTGTATTGCCGGTCTGCGACAGTATTTTGCCATACGAAAAAATCTCCAGGCCGTCTTTAACGAAACTATAGTACGGACTTGCGTCGGCGCTTAAGTCGGCATACAATTTCGAGCCGTTATGCGCTATGCCGCGCAACTGCAGATTGCCCATCACGTCGATTTCACATTCTGCTCGGTTAAACATGGCACACAGCGCCGAGCCATCCTCGTCCACCCAGTTGTCGTTCTCGTCGTAATAACCGCCGGCTGCCTTCACGGCATCGAATATTTCCTGGTAATTAACAAAGTTTTTGCCGGTGACAACCGAGTTGGCGGTAACGTATTCACGGCCCTTTATGGTTACTTTCACATTATCGGTCATATTGCTGTCGACTACTTTCAATGTGTTCCTCACCTTGTAGTCCGAGGCATCAAAATCGAGAGTCATGTCGATGCTTGTGCCGTTAACCAACACAGTGTTCAGACGGGCGGTAGCCAGAGTGGCGTCGCCCTTCGACAGAGTAATGTCGATTTCGCGGGGGAACCGGCCATCGAAATCCGAAGTAGTCCAGGTGGTGTATTCCTCACCGGCAACAAGCTTGACACAGTACTGCGAGCCATCGCGTCCGGCGAAGCGCATCTCAAAGTGGTCGGACTCGGTTTTCTTCCACGACTCAGTCGCCTTGTCGGCGGTATAGATGCCGTAATAGTCCTCGATTTTATAGAGGTCGACCGCCGCAGCTTTCATTATCCGGGCTGCCGCCGGGCTGCCTTTTACCATGCTCTGCATAGCCTCGGCCATGATGCCGGCCTGCTTGTGAACCTGGTAATATTCGGCGGGAACGTGATACTTAACCGGAGCGATATATGTATAGACATATTGCGTATAGTCGTAATCGCTGTCAAAGAAGTCGTGCCACATACGCAGCACATCGGCCTGGTCGTTGATGTCAAAGGCGTTGTAGGCTTCGGTGCCAATCTTAACCATACGTTCTTTCTGCTCCGAGGGGGTAAGAGCCTCGGCCAGCGGCGCAGTGAACGAAATGTAGTCGATTTCGTCGAGGTTGACGCTTTGTCCATAACCGCGCACAGACAGCGTGTGGCCGTTGTCGGAGAACACAAGATTCTCGGCCACTCCAAAGTTATATTTACGCGAGTTCGGGATAAGAACTTTATGATTTTCAACCAAGCAAAAGACATAGAG
>ERZ777011.2783-NODE-2783-length-12732-cov-3.049617_pt1 | contig 12732 bp, 18 predicted proteins | sample MGYA00374964_ERZ777011 | MGnify/ENA primary metagenome ERZ777011 (study PRJEB29310, sample SAMD00008975) | mouse gut metagenome | study: EMG produced TPA metagenomics assembly of the Metagenome analysis of fecal microbiota from mouse which was promoted...
GTTGCATAGTAGTCATCCGATTGCCTTTCCCCTTCGGTGTGGTTCGATGCACCCAATGTCTTGTAGATGCTATTTTGATTCCCCGACCAATCTTTCGGCATGGCGCACCCCCTTGATATATTCCTTCCAAACACGCTTCCAGTTTTTCTTCCTGACCCTTTCCGTTCTACCGTGCAGGGCAAGGTGTCTGACCCTTTTGCTGCAACTGGCAAGTGCTTTTTCTTTCTGCTCTGCAAGCGTTTTGAACGCCATCTGCATGATGTCCGCAATAGGCTTGATTGCATTTATAAGCAACTGAATTGTGTCACCCAATTTCCGCACACCTTCCTTCAAGGGGTCACGGTCATCTTCCTTGACTTTAATGTCTTTTGCGTTTTGTTCTTCGCACATGCACTTCACCCCCTTCTTCGTCTTGTTCCTTCTGCTTGTTCTGTTCTTCGATGCGGTGAAGCGTATGATTCAAAATCTGCCCTGCCCACACCGTCATGGAATAGTACATTCGGAAGGCTTCTTTCTTTTCGTCCGTCACACTTAACCGACAGATGCATCCGTCAAGCATTCGAAGGGCGTTTTCTTTTTCTCTATCCATTGTGATCACCGTCCTTTTTCAATGGTTTCAACCCTGGGCATTTTCGTTGTCTGCACCTGTGGGTTTCAATCAGACCTTCGGTCAAATATCCGTTGTGTGGTCTGCATTCCGCCACCGGATAGAAGGTCAAGTTGCCGTCTATCAACTGAAACTTTTCCTTCTGCTTCGGCGGTCTGCTTTTCAAGCGTTCTTTCCTGCGCTTGTATTGTGCTTTGCGGTTTCCGTTTCCCATTATCCGTCACCGCCTTTCTTGTCGTATTCCTGGCGTTCCTGTTCATGGGTGCATCCTGCCATGACACACTTGTCAACAAAGAATTGCATGTCAATGGCAGCATCAATCCCACTGTTGTTCACCTTCAAAAATTCATCCGATTTCGGTTTCCCGATAGGACATTCACGGATGTAATAAAGGCTGTATTTCGTCATTCTTCGCCATCCTTCTGCGCTTCCACATAAACCCTGTGACGGTTTTTTCCGACCCTGATTTGTGCGGTGTCATACCCACGCAAACGCTTGATTTGCTTTGTACATTCCATCTGTGACACTGCTTGATAGCCGTTCACCGTGCAGAATGCGGAATATTTTTCGAATACCACACCCACACTTTCGTTCAGGATTTGGATGCCGTTTTCTTCGCACTGGTTCAGGAAGGCTTTGACAGGGTTGTTCATTTCTTCGTATTCGGCAACTTCGACCTTGACCTTTTCGGATTCGGTGAATGCCTGGCGTTTGATGACTTCCTTCAAGGACTTCAACCCCAACTGAATCAGGTATTCCATGACTTCCTGCGCCTGCAACTTATAAGTGATTGCAGAATCGTAGTCAGGATCATCCGCCGAAAACCGTGCATCGAACGGAACAATCAGCAATCTGCGAAGAACCGCACCTGTCTTGTCCTTTATCCTGGGGATGTTGTTTGCCGAAAAAAGCATCTTTGCGTGGTTGTTGAATTCGAACGGTCTTTCCCCTTTGCGCTGCACCTGAATTCTGTTGCCTGTGACCAGTTTCTTGAACACCGATGCGTTCACAATGAATTCGTCCGAAATATCGTCACCGATGTTCGCCAACTTGCCGAACAGTTCTGCGTTTTGGAACTTCGCATCCAATTCCTTCAAGTCAAGGGAAGAAATGTTTTCTTCGCCTAGGATGTTTTGAATCATCGTCAGGAAGGTGGATTTGCCGTTCGCCCCTTCACCTGTCAGAATGAAGGCTTTGCCACCGCCAAGTGTATTCGAGCGGTAGAAGCAAGACCCGATGCATTCATTCAGAATCGTTCTGATTTGCGTGTCGTGGCAAGCAATCTTGTCAAGCGTTTTGTCCGCCAGTTCCGAATATGCGCTTTCATTGAAGTCCCAGGGAATGCGGTTCGTCAGAACGATTTCGGGACTGAATGCCCGAAGTTCCCCTGTGTCGATGTTGTAAACGCCGTTGCGGAAGGCAATCAAATTCGGTTTCGCCGGTTCGGTGTTTTCCATTATCAAAATTTGCAAGTACGCCAGGACTTCCGACCTTTTTGCCCTTGACAGACTGGGGATGTGCTGAATCATTATGGATTCTAATTCGTCCTGTCCGCTGACATAGATGCCGTCTTTGTACACATACAACTGCCCATTGATTTTGATGATGCGGTTGTTGTTCTTGATGTAGGTTGCAAATTTGTCGTGAAGGAAGGTTTGTCCCTTGAAGAAAATCGGTTTGTGGAATGCGCTGTCACGCAATATCACATCCAATTCGCTTTCCGACAAAGGGTCTTTCAGAATGTATTTGTTGATGATCCTGATGGTTTCCCTTGCTTCTTCCACGCTGTAATCGTTAGCCTGTAATGTCAGTATGTAGTTGAACAGTGACTGATTCCGCCCTTCACCTGCCTTCATGTCAAGGAATTCTGTGTTGCATTTTATGGGGAACAACCACTTCGGCACTTCTTGATATTCTTCATCTTCAAAAATGTCGTACAAAACTTCCCTTTCCCTGCCTTCGATTTTCAAAACTTCATAGCAGTTTTTGAACCCCGATTTGATGTCTGCAATCAGACCGCAGGACAGTTTGGTTTTGGTGTAGCACTTGTCAACCTTGCTGTTCTTGAACAGGAAATGCATCCCCGAACGGCTTTGAAGGACTTTGCAGCGGATGTTTTCACCTTCGCAGATGTCAAGCAACAGGTTTGATTGTTCCATATCGTCAACATCGACCAAGATTGCATCCGAAGCAAGAATGCCTGCGAATTCGTCCAATCCCTTCACTTCATCGTAGGTTTTGAAATCCGTCCGACCTTTGAAGGTTTCCACGCACTTCTTGTTTTTTGTTTTCACATATCCCTTGAAAAACATGGTCACACCCCTTGTTTCGCCAAGTATTGTTCTAAAAGTTCAATATTTTCAGCGTACTTTGAAATCAAACGGCGGTTGCGCTTCACTTCGTCAAGGCTTTCCCTGCTCTGCGCTTTCTGCCACATCAGATCGTTCCTTGCTGTCGAAAGTTCTTCTGCCGTTGCTTTTACCCCCGAAGAGTGTTTCCCTGTCGCAATAAGTTCCAGGGTTTCGGATGCCTTCTGTGAAGATTCCGCATGCTTTTTGGAATAGGTTTTCAAGGCTGTTTCGCACAATTCCTTTGCATCCACAAAGTGCTTTTTCAATTCGTGAATAGTTTCGGAAGTGCAATTTTTGACCGCCAACGGAAACACAATCTTCGCATCCCTTTTGGTACAGGGAAAGAACACCGCACAGTTCAATTCCATGAAGCATTCGCCCCCCGATTCGTTTCTGTAATCGATTCGTAATTTTTCCATGTCCTTTTACACTCCAAAGTCTTTTAGTCTTTTTTCTGCCAAATCCACATACCATTGTTTGTTCAGGTCTGTGGGGCATTTAACCCCATTCACGCTTTCATTGAAGAAGAAGCAATGTTCGGGACTGTTTGCAATTTTTTCAGGTTTGCCCCTGCGAATGCTGACTTTGAACACACCAGGATCGGTTTCCTTCTTCGAAGCGAAGATGCGGACACACTTTTCCTTGATTTCTCTGTCACCGTGCAGAATGCACCTGTATTTGTTTGAAATTTTGCTGACAAGTTGAAATTCCTTCAATTCGTCACACTGTTCGATGGTCTGTTGCACCGGAACGCCGTTCATCATGTAGTTCACCAACGCCTTGTTGACAATCGGCAAATCATAATCGAGCGCAGACAACTTCTTGACATACGCACCTTTGCACTTAATCGCCCCAGTTTCACGGTCAACAATCAGATAGTTGTTCACATCCTTTTGGAAGATTTCCCCGAAGTATGTGTCGAAATCCATCTTCATTCCAGTCCGCTTTTCCCATTCGGCAACTATGCCGTCAAGGATGTCAAAATCGTTTTCATAGTCCAAAAGTTCGTAGATCAGACCGTCCGTGTTGTTCTGTATCAGGCGGATTGTTGCGCTGTACGGTTCGATGTGTTCAACCAAGTCAAGCAACATCATCTGACCGTTGATGCAGATGGCGTTGTTCGACATCGGGTCATATAACGCAGAACCTTTCTGTTTCATCTGCCCCGAAATGGCGTTGTCCATAATCTTGAATGGCAATCTTGCCTTCTTGTCACCCTTCCGCTTGAATTCGATGTTGCTGTCGTGGATGAATTCGAAGTTTTCAGGTTTATCCATTACCCTGTAACCGAAATGAAATTGTTTCTGTTGACTGGGATAATAGGCAGTGACATCGACAATCAAGAATATGCCCTTCCGATGGCACTTTGGAATTGCACCATGACCACCGCCCCACGAAAAGGTGTGCGGAACACCGGCAACAATCACTTCGTCCTGCTTTTTCTTGTAGTCATGATTTTCGGGGTTCTTGTACCAATCCGCAATGTACCTGTATTTTTTCAGTTCCAGGCAGTCCACCAAAGGGAATTCGAATTCGTCATCGAAGGTTTCCCCTTTACGGTTTCCGCCGAGAATTTCCGCTGCAAGTTGCGCTTTGGTTTTGCTGATCGAAGTTATGGGCAGATTGAAATGCTTGATGAAATACATCATGGTGTTGAATTCGTCAATGCGTTGAAGGAAAATTTCAATCGTTTCCTGCGCATCGTTTCGGCAGTAGTCCACCACATCTTTGATTTCCGCTTCCGTCAGTTTTCTGTCTATTTCGAACGGAACATCGGATTCCTTGATGCTGTGTCCCATAAACCCTTCAAAGGCTTTCAGACCCCTGTCGGTGTTCAACATCACATCGTAGTTCAGAAGGGGGACTTTGCCGAGCATCGAAGAATACTTCCAACCAGGCTGATCCTTCTTGATGATGAAGTCATTGATTTTCTTCGGGTCGAAACCGCAAAGGATGCCTTTCAAGATGTACTGGTCATAATGCCGATTGTTGAAGCCTGCCCAAATTTCGTTTTTGTTCGCTTCGTATAACGCTTCCAGTGCTTCCGCATCGTTCACGATGACATGTTCCTTTCGGTTCTGCATATCGAGAACGACAACCAACCAGTCATATTTGAACACTTCGAAATCGTAAAAAAGCATTGTTTCACCTTCCTTTCAAAAAGGTTCGGGGGTGAGATGGAACACCCCACCCCTTTGCCTTCCGCCGTTTAATCTTCGAGTTCGAAAACTTCCGTGATTTCGTATTTTGCGAAACCGCCTTTCCCTTCGCTGTATTTCAGCGCAAATTCCAGGTTGCCGTTGACCGCTTCGAAAACATCCATCAGCAAATTGCCGTACTGCTTGTATGTATCGAAGGTGATGTCGATGCCCGAATCGAGCGAACGAAGGAATTCGTTGACGATGTGGATTTGGAAACCCTGTTTGACAACCTGGTTCATGAAAATCCTGCTTCCCTTGTATTCGCCTTCGGAAACAATCTTGAACCAAACGCTGACCATCGGGTCACCTGCTTTGGATGCCGTCAGTTCAAGTTTGTCGATTGCAACTTCGTATTCCCCGAAAGGCACTTCCTTGTAAGAACCGCCGTTTTCGGCTGCTGTTTTGACATCTTCCGCAAGACCTGCGGTGTCAATCGTTTGGTCGAACTTGTCCCAAATGTTGTTGCTGTTTTTGTCTGCCATGATTTTTACCATCCTTTTTTATTTTGATTTTTTGGTTTTTTGAATTTGGTTTTTACTGCGCCGACCTGGATTTTCTGACCCTTCTGACCGGCGTTGTTTCGGTGCTGCTTTCCGTTTCCTGGGGCGCAATTTCGCCTATCGGCTGTTTACCTTCCCAGGGCGGTGTGTTGTCATTCTGCGCTTCGGCAGGCGCACCCTTCGCTTCCGTTACGCTGTCGGGCGTTGTAGGCTCTGCCCTTCTGCGTGTTCTTCTTGTCGGCTGTTCCTGCACGGTTTCCGTCACCGTTTCGGATGTCGCTTCCTGGGGCGCAGAATCGCCGTCTGACGGCTTTTCCGCTTCCGTGGGTGTAGTTGCCTGAACCGCCTGGGGTTCTTCCGTCTGCACCGCTTTCTGTCTGCCCTGCGCCGTGTTCGTTGCCTTCTTCGCTGCGTTTCTGTTCGCTTCGTCATACACTCTGAAAAGTGCGCTGACATCAAGCGGAATGTCTTTCGCATCGACCTTCAATCTGCCACCGCCGAAGATGACTTCGTTCGACTTGAAGCAGAAGGTGCGGACACTGCCGTCTGCAACGATTCTTGCAACCAAGTCCACCATGCCGGCAACTTTGTTTGCGACCTTTTCCTGCAAGTTCGGCTTGATTGCCGTGATTTTGTCACCGCCCTTTTTGGTGATGTCCTTGCTTGTATCTTCATGCGAAATCAAGATGATGTTTTCGTATTCGAGATTGACAAGCCTTTTCAGCGTGTTCAGGAATTCGGTTCTGACCTTATCCCACGCCTTGAAGGAATCGTCCGATTCGTGGGTGATTCCCATCTGACCGCACATGTACACACGGCAGTATTCGTACAAATCTTCAACCAAGTCAACGACAATGGTCTTGAAGGTGTTGCCCTTCTTTTCGAGTTCGGCAACGACATCCTTGAAGGCTTCCCACGCTGCGGTGCGTTTGGTCATTCTGCCTTCGACCTTCACTTCGTCCTTGATGTGGATGTACGGTGCATCAACGAATTTGATGTTGCCGTCCGTGTTCAGCATCAGCGGATCGGGGAATGCGTTCGCAAAGGTGGTTTTTCCGCTGAAAGGCGCACCGTAAATCCAAATGACACGCTTTTCCACCTTTTCGATGTTTCTTCTTTCATTTTTGGGTAACAACATAAATGAATCTCCTTTTTCACAAAAATTTTGGTATTCGCAGTATCTGCAAAGGTATGAAGGATTTTTTTCAAATTCCTTCGTTTCGTTGATCGTCTTGATTTCCTGAAACCATTCGGTCACCCTTTCCGACTGGTAGTCTATCTTGACAATTTTGATTTCCTTCTGACCGAGTTCTTCCACAATCCTTCTGCGGAATTCGGTCAGGCTTTCGTCCTTCTTCTGCTTCGAATTATTTTTCGGAACGAACACGAAGAACAGATTTCTGATGTGCTTCCCAGGGTGTGTCTTTTCGAAAAAATGTTTGTACAAATGCAACTGCTTCGATTCTTTGTAATGCTGCACATTGTTCGAATACTTGAAGTCATAGATGTCAAACATGTTCGGAACTTCAACGCCCCTTTCAAACACGGTTGCCGGCGCAAGAAGGTCAATGAAACCGATGAAATCATCGTCCTGGATTTCCACTTCGTATTCCCCAGGCGGAAGAAGTTTTTTCGCCTTCGGAATCAGGTATTCCAATTTGATTGCTTCGTTGATGTGACCTTCGTCAATTATCGGGAACGACATGAAATATTCTTCGATTGCTTCTTTGACACCCTTTTCAATGCCTGTGTGCAACGCCGTTCCGACAATCAGGGGGTTGTCAGGCTCTGTGGATGCTATCGTGTCAATTTCGTCAAGATAACGCATTTTGAACTTGAATTTGCATTTTTCAAAGCATTCAACCCTGCTATGGGAATATTGCATTTTTCTTGCACCCCCTTGATGATTTCTTTGAACTGTTCAAACCCTTCGGGGTACAGGATGATGCCGATGCTTCCCGACTGATTGATTTGCACAATCTTTTGTTTTTGCAGTTCTGACGGTCTGCCGTTGGATGCTTTCAGTTCAACATCAAGGTTGACACCGCACACCACAATGTGCATATCGGGCAACCCTGCCTTCGAATAACCACCGCCCCAACGCTTTTCATAATATCCACAGGGCGCAACCTTCATCTTGTCAGCACCTGTTCCCAGGTCATAAACCCCGATTGATTCAAGGTATCTTTTCACCTTGTTTTCAAAGTTTTTTTCTGCTGCCATTTCCGTTTACCCCCCCCCTTCCGCACAGACCAGTGTTCCAGGCGTGTTGGATATTTTCCGACTGCGTGACCCATTCGAGTTGTGAAGCCCTGCAATCGTGTTTCTTGCCCCTTTTGTGATTGACAATGTTCTTGCCTTCGGGGTGCGAACAGAACGCCGTTGCGACCAAAATGTGAAGTCTTGCATTGCATCCGTCAACCTTAACCCGAAGATAACCTTGCCCATCGTCATAGGGGTTCAGAAGTTTCCCTGTCTTGCCGTTCATCACCCTGCCCAAAGTGCTGACCTTGTAGTTCGGATGACCTTCGACAACTTTCCATCTTTCTTTCGGCATGGTGTCACTTCCTTTTGAATAAGTTTGCAATGATAGCCAACGCAACGACTGTCAGGCAGACAATCAGCGTGACTTGAACCGGCACACTCATATATCACTTCACCCCCTTTGCAATTTCAACTTTTATGTAGGCGGATTGGACACTGGTCTTGCTGCATTCTTCTGCAATGTCGGGATGCAGTTTTTTCAACTTCGTAGTGTCAACCGAAACTGCCGTTGTTTCGCCAACATAGGTGATGGTCAACTGTTCGGATTCGAACTTCTTCACGCCGAACTTTTCCATCGCCTGTTTGATTTGGTCTTTCAAGGCTTTTTCCTGTTCTTCCAGTTGCTTTTTTGCCGTGCAGATGTCGCACACCTGTTTGATGACCGCAACGGAACTGTCCTTGAATGCAATCAATCCTGCGCTTTCGTCATAGATGGATTGACTGCAAATGTCGGGTCTGCTGTCACACGCTTCGTCACATTCGTCTTTGAAGGGACAAACGAAACAGCACCCTTCGAATTTGCCTTTCAAGCATTCGTTTTCGCATTTAATCATTTTGTTTACCGTCCTTTTTTGAATTGATTTTCGTATTTTTCGAAAAGATCATCGTCCAGGTCTTTTCGCATTTTCAGTGTTGGAAGAATCAGTCCATCTTCCACACTGCGCTTGCACAGCATCAGATAATAAATGCAGTTGTTTTTCTGTCCGATGCGGTGGATTCGCTTCTTGCTCTGTTCGTATAAGTCCGACCATTCGGGCAATGTGAAGTAAATGACTTTGTTTGCCTTCTGCAAGTTCAGTCCCATTGCCCCTGCCTGATATTGAACGAAGGTGATTGAATCGTTCCTTGTTTCGTAGGCTTCAAGGTCTTTGGTTTTGCCGTTTACAATCGACACCGGTCTTTCCATTTCAACCGCAATTTCGGTCAACTTGAACAATTCTTCGTTGAAGTTATAGAACACAATCAAGCGGTCATCCGTGGAAGTCAACAGGTCTTTGAACGCTGCAATCTTTTCGGCGTTGTGCTGCCCACACAGTTGCCTTGAATACAGTCTTTTGGTCAGTTTCGTGTCACCGATGAGTTCCACGCCGTCTGACAGAATGACCATATCGTCCTTCATAAATTTCTTGAAGTCCTTTGTCGGTTCAACCCAAATCGGAATTTCAATCTGTTCGGGCAAATCGAACACTTCTTCCGTTTTCATGAAGATGCAACCGTGCTGTCGCAGTTTGTCTTTCAGGCGTTCCACATTCTTGTAGCCACGAATGACTTTGATTTTGAAACCCGATTCATCTTCAATCCATTCGGTTTCGACATAGTTCTTGAAGAAGGCATCTTCGCTGATTTTCCAACCAAGCAACTTCAACTGCGACCACAATTTTTCGTATTTGCCCCCTGTCGGCGTACCCGATAAAAGGATGACATTTTGGGGGTGCAAATCGTGAACGAATTTCGTCCGTTTTGCCGTGGGGTTTGTGATCATCGAACTTTCATCAAGCATCAGGGTGAAGTCACAAAGTTTCTTCAATTCATCCCTGCGGAATATCAGTTCGTAGTTGATGATGCCAAATATGCGTGGTCTGCGGTTCAACGGAACTGTCCCTGCGTTCGGGTCTTTGGGAACGGCGCATTCCATGAAGTAGTTCAAATCCGTTTTGTTCGTCAGGTCAAACACGGCGCAACCATAGTTGTCTTTGAAATGGGCAACCCAGTCATCGATCTTCGACTTCTGACAAACCAAAAGGTTGACACGCTTCCCCAAGTCCATCATCTTTTCTGCACCGACAAAGGTTTTCCCCAGTCCCATGTCAAGGAAGTACCCGACACGGTTGAACTGCTCTGTCTGCGCCAGTGCTTCGGTTTGGTGTTTGTACAACTGCACGGTGGTCACCCCCTTTTGTTGGTGCGAGTGTTCCAGGAAGCAACTGCATCCCACTTCGAATCGAACGAACCGACCACACATCCGCAATCGCATTCAACGATGAATTGATCACCGTTCGGTTCAAGTTTGGGCGTATGTCCGCAGAAGGGGCATTTCTTCAACTTCGGCGGAATGCTTTCGTGGAACTTCTTCGCAAACTTGATGATGCCTTTGATGAAATTCTGTTCCCCTTCGGGATAGTTCACCGTTTCCATTGCAAGTCCTGCTTCTGTGAACAAATTGCCTGCGTGTTCAAGCAACAATTCACCCTTGTCTGTTCTGACCACTGACAACTTTCCGTGGTTGCCTATTTGGTCAATCGTCAATAATTTCTGCATCTTCTTTTACTCCTTCCGGTTGCCATTATCAGCAACATGATTATGATGATTTTTTGTTTCTCTCTCTCTCTGCATCGTCAAGTCTGCTGCAAGCAATATCGAAATAGCCAGGATCGAGTTCAAACCCGATATAGTGACGATTTGTGTTCACTGCTGCAACGGCTGTCGTTCCGCTTCCCAAGAAAGGATCAAGAATGATTTCACCTTCCCTTGAACTGTTCCGAATAACCTTTTCCGTGAAGTCAAGGGGTTTGATTGTCGGATGCCCGAACAGTTTCTTGTCTGCGTGGTTTATCGGCGCAATGTAAAATGTTTTTGCATCTTCGTAGGTCTGCGGAAAACACTTCCCCTTGCCCTTTCTGAAATACAGGCAATATTCCGTGTCGGAAAGGTATTTGTTTGAATATGTCGGAAGTGCGTTCGTTTTGTGCCAACAGATGATGTCAAATTTGCAACCCAGTCTGTTGACATAAAAATTGAAGTAATCAGGAATCTGAACTTTGTTGCACCAAAGATAGATGTTGATTTCCTTCATCACTCTGACGAATTCGGCATTGAAAAGTTCAATGTCATATCCTTTGGTGATGTCAACCGTGGTTAGGTCTTTCAGTGATTCGTTCAACTTCTTCACTTTGTTGATTGTTCCGCCACCGTTGGTTGCTGAAATCAAATACGGCGGATCGGTGACAATCAGGTCAATGGAATGGTCAGGAAGTTCCTTCAATCCCTTCAAACAATCTTCGTTGTAAATGATGTCAAGTTCCATTTCAACCCACCGCAATTCCTGTGTACTCTGTGAACTTCTTCGGGGATATGTAATATGTGAACTTGTTTCCACCCACCTTCACAGCATACCCGAAAGGAAGTTTCCCTTGTTGCAGTCCGACCCTGACAAACTGCTTGCTTTTGTTCATCAGTTTCGCTGCAACCGCAATCGGCAAATTCGAATACTTCCCGATTGTCGTTTCTTCTTCAATTTCCCCAGTCAACCACGCTTCCGCCACATTCAAGGCTTCCGCTATTGCCGACAGATGTTTTTGCCCAGGCTTGTTCTTGCCCGATAAATACTGACTGATGCTTGACCTTCCGATGCCGGTCTTGTCCGACAATTCCGCCTGGGAAATCCCCTTGTCAACCATCGCTTGCTTCATTCTTTTAGCAAACATTTTTCACCGTCCTTTGTGGATTTTTCAATCCACATTGTCGGCAAAAAAAATCTTCATCACTTTGTCTGCATCCAAATGAAGCAGTTCTGCCAACTTCTTGATTTCACTTGCCTTGAATTCGGAAGTGCCGTTCAGTTTATAGTTGAGCGTACACAGCGAAACGCCGAGCATTTCAGCAATCTGTTCCTGATTCAGTCCGCTTTCGGCAATCGCTGCTTTCAACTTCAAAGTGTTCGTCATTTTGTTTTCACCATCCTTTTTGATTATTTAGACCCAAATTTCGTTTTGGTCATCGAATATCTGACAGAACAGATATTCGAGCATCGGAACAATGATTGAATTCCCTGCTATTTTGTACAACTGGGTATTCGCTTTGTCCCTTCCTTTGTAGAAGGTTTCATTCAATGCCTTTTGGACTTTGAAGAAATCTTCGTCTGTAAATCCCATCAAGCGAAAGCATTCAAGGGGTGTCATCTTCCGCACCCTTTCATTCACAATCATGTGCGGTTCACGATTACCCCCCCCCTTACAGTTCAGGGAAGGACACGCCCCCATCGGGTCATACACCCGACCTTGATTTGGATTGTCCCTTGTCTTTGTCGGACAGACATTTCCGACCCACAAAATATCTTTATTTGATTTCATATTCCACCACCGCATTCATTCCTTGATTGCCGAATCCTTTGTCCCTTGCCAGTATCGTGCAGGCGCAGTCTGTCAATTTTTCGACTTCCGTTCCTTGCTGACTGACAATCACCCCTTGACGGTAACGACCACCAAGTCCCACTGGTGTTGGGTGTCTATCGTTCCACGACCCCCCCCCGAATGGTGTTCGAAATCAGTTTTTCCCTTAACTTCGGAATCAACGCCCTTGCCTTTTCAGTGTCAACGAAATACTTTTCATCAACAGTTTCTTCAAGGTAGTCATTCATGCACTTCGTCAATTCAACCGGCGCAGGAAATTCAAAGATGCCGTTGTCAATGTCCTTCCGAATGCTGACGATCAGAACCCTTTCACGGTGCTGTGGCATCGCATAATCCCTTCCGTCAAGCAACGCCCACCTTGAATTGTACCCTGCTTCATCCAGTGCGTTCAGAACCGTG
>ERZ777011.2785-NODE-2785-length-12715-cov-4.332859_pt1 | contig 12715 bp, 13 predicted proteins | sample MGYA00374964_ERZ777011 | MGnify/ENA primary metagenome ERZ777011 (study PRJEB29310, sample SAMD00008975) | mouse gut metagenome | study: EMG produced TPA metagenomics assembly of the Metagenome analysis of fecal microbiota from mouse which was promoted...
CCTCTTAAAAACTGCTTATATGCTATTTTATACTATATATTGTGGATATTCAAGAATTTTAGACCATTTCACACAAAGTAAAAAAGACAGCTTCGTAAAACTGTCTTTTTTAGAGAAGGTATTTCTTTCTTATGGGGTATAGCAAAAAACTATATAATGTATTGGGGGTTACAAGTAGTATAATAGCATAGCACCTGTCAGTCCACAATACTAAGGATTCACAAATATTACAATTTTTAATGTTGGTTTTTGTGCAATACTTACAATTCTTTTTCTGTTTCTCCTTCGGCCACTTCCGCCTGCTCCTCTTTTACATCAAAAAGCGCCTCGAACTCGGCACGATTAATCTTCTCTTTTTCCAGAAGAAGCTGTGCACAGCGATGCAGCACATCCGTGTGCTCTAAGATAATCTCCTTCGCCTTGCGGTAACAGTCATCTATGATCGCCTTTACTTCCTTATCAATCTCTCCGGAAACAGCCTCGCTATGGCTCTTCGCGTGTGCCAGATCTTTACCGATAAATACGGCATCGTCATCATCATCATAATTAATCACACCAATATTTTCCGACATACCGTAATACGTTACCATTCTGCGGGCAACCTTGGTCGCATGTTTAATATCGCTCGATGCGCCGCCTGTAATATCGTCAAATATGATTTCTTCCGCAATTCGCCCTCCGAGCGACACCATGATATCCTCCAACAGCTTCCCCTTCGTCTGGAACATATCATCCTTCTCGGGAAGCGGCATCGTATAGCCTGCTGCCCCCGCGCCGGTCGGAATAATCGACACCATATAAACCGGCTCCATCTGCGGAAGGACATGAAACAGAATCGCATGACCCGCCTCGTGATACGCTGTAATCCTTTTTTCCTTATCGGAAATAATACGGCTCTTCTTCTCCGTACCGATCCCTACCTTGACAAAAGCTTTCTTGATATCTCCCTGCTTCACGAACGCCCGTTTATCCATGGCGGCATTGATGGCCGCTTCGTTCAGAAGATTCTCCAGGTCTGCCCCCGTAAATCCGGCGGTCGTCTGCGCGATCTGCTGCAGATCCACATCTTCTCCCAGCGGTTTATTCCTGGAATGCACTTTCAGGATATCCTCCCTGCCTTTCACATCCGGCCGCGATACAGCAATCTTCCGGTCGAATCTACCCGGTCTTAAGATCGCAGGGTCCAGAATATCTACCCGGTTGGTCGCCGCCATCACGATAATGCCCTCATTGACACCGAACCCGTCCATCTCTACAAGCAGCTGATTAAGCGTCTGCTCACGCTCATCGTGGCCGCCGCCCATGCCCGTGCCACGACGTCTCGCCACCGCATCAATCTCGTCTATAAAAATAATACAGGGTGCATGTCTCTTTGCTTCCGCAAACATATCCCGCACACGGGATGCACCGACACCGACGAACATCTCCACAAAATCCGATCCCGATATGCTGAAGAACGGCACATTCGCCTCTCCCGCAACCGCCTTCGCGAGCAGCGTTTTACCGGTACCGGGCGCACCCTCCAGAAGTATGCCCTTGGGAATCCTCGCCCCGACTTTCGTGAATTTCCCCGGCTCTTTTAAGAATTCCACAATCTCCTGCAGTTCTTCTTTTTCTTCCTGAAGCCCGGCCACGCCGTTGAGCTTGATCGTATTCTCTCCACCCAGTGTCAGTTTGGCACGGCTTCTGCCGAAATTCATCATCTTGCCGTTGCTGCCGCCCCCGCTGTTTTGTGCGTTCATCATTACAAAGAAGAAAGCACATACAATTACCACAAGCAGAATCGGAAATACGCTGTTCAAGAACCAGTTTTCTTCAGGAACCCCCTGCACTCTGGGGTCGAGTCCGTAACTTCTGATCAGCTGCTCCGCCTCCGTCACATCCGTAACATTTAAGACAGCCTCCTGCCCGTTCTTGAACGTAATCTCCAATGATCCCGTCGGCGTATCTTTATTCGGGCAGATATCGACAACCGCAACCTGATTGTTCTCTATCTGCTTTATCAGTTCGCCCATTGTATAGCTGCTGCTTGATACTCTCGCCGTACCGAGCCAGACAGTAAATACCAGCAGACCAAGGATAATTGCAAAATATACATAAAAACTTCTGTTATTCCTGTTCAAAGTAAAACCTCTCTCATTATCGTTTTAATCAAATTTTACAATACCGACGTAGGGCAGATTACGATATTTCTGGTCATAATCCAGACCGTAGCCCACCACAAATTCATCAGGGATCTCGAATCCGGTATAATCCACCTTAACGTCTACCACTCTTCGGGACGGCTTGTCAAGCAATGTACACAACCGCACATCCTCAGGTCCCCTGTCCTTCAGCATCTCCAGCAGATAACTCAGTGTTCTGCCGGAATCCACAATATCCTCCACTACCAATACATGTCTGTCTGTAAGCGGTTCATCCAGATCCTTAACGATTCTGACCACGCCGCTGGACTTCGTGTCTTTACCATAGCTGGACACAGACATAAAATCAATCGATACCGGTACGGTGATCCGCTTGGCAAGCTCGCACATAAAGAAACTGCCGCCCTTGAGTACACAGACCAAATGCACCTGTCTGCCTGCATAATCTCTGGAAATCTGGTCTCCGATCTCCTGAATACGTCTGTCCACCTCTTCCTCACTCAACAGTACTTCGATTCGTTCCGCCATGAAATCCTCCTCTTAGCTGTACCTGCAAGATACGCCTTGTATTCTCATCAACTTTATAATTCTGGCTGATCCGATACCCGGGCACCCACATAATATGCGGTCCGTCAGCCAGTATATACATACTGTCACGCCGGCTCTTCGGGATTTTTTCATTGATCATATACTCTTTAACCGATTTCTTATGAAGCGCGGTATCAATAGTAAGATAATCTCCCTGCCGCCTTGTACGCAACAGCACAGACGTAGTTATTTTATCATAATCAAGCCATTTCGTATATCTGTTTTCAGGAATATTTTGTTGTTTTTTGCAAAATACGGCGTCATCATCCAGTAACGTAAACGTATAAGTGCCTTCTTCCGGTACCAAAACATCCATCGGCGGCTCGACCACATACTCCTTTAGCGCTGCCCCATAGTCCATATCCTCCGCTGCCTGCACTGCGTCTTCTTCCGGTTCTCTGTATAAAAATAACCGGTCATACTCCTTCCGCGCCCTGATTCCGTAGGGAAGCGATAACTGCCTGCTGCCGTCCCGCCCGATCAGGCGCACGAGGTCCGTAATATGCTGCCCGGTTATGTCTTTTCTGTATGGGACAAGCCGTTCCATACAGGTAAGGAGCACCCTCTTATACATAACAGGATCTTCCGATAAAAGTTCTCTGCCCCGCACGACAAGTCTCTCCGGCGCTGCAGTCTGTTTTGCCTCCGCAGCCTGTCTCTTATCCGGCGCCGCACGCTGCGGCGCAATTTCCTCCACATAGATCCCGTATAGCTTCTCCGCCTGTTTCACCAGATATCTTTCTGTCTCCGACAGAATATCCGCCAGTTCACCCATATGGGCCACCGCACCGACGCAGATTTCCTGCTCCGCATAGGGCAGAATATGATGCCGTATCCTGTTACGGGTATACCCGTCCTCCTCATTGGTGCTGTCCAGGCAGTAGTCAAGCCCCTGCATCGCAAGATACTGCTCGATCTGCACCCGCTCCAGACACAGGAGCGGCCGAATCACCGAACCCCTGACCGGCTGAATCGAGCCAAGCCCCTTGATCCCGCTTCCCCTGAAAAGATGAAACAGCATAGTCTCCGCCCTGTCGTTGGCATTATGTGCGACGGCAGTCAGACAGCGCTGCGATCCCTGACGTTTTCCGGCAAGCACCTGACTAAATGTATGATACCGTATCTGTCTGCCCGCTTCCTCCGCCGATATTCCATGCGCCGCCGCGTATCCGTTCATGTCCGCATTCTGCAGATAAAAGGGAATCTCCATAGTCTTACACAGCTGCTGCACATATGCCGCATCCCGCGAAGATTCCGCCCGGACGCCGTGGTCTACATGCACAGCAAGAAGCCGGTAGGGGATCTGCTTCGACAGTCTCCACAGGATATGCAGCAGACAGACGGAATCCGCACCGCCTGACACACCGGCAGCTACCAGATCACCGGCTCTGATCATCTGATGTCTGTCTATGAATCTAACCACCTTATTGTATGTAGTATCCGCCATTGTAATTCCACGCTCATCAGACCTGTATCGGGCCGTGATGATTTCCTTATCCTGAATGTTATAATATAGTTCCATCATATTCATTTCTACTATAAATTGCAATCCTCTGTCTGATCCCAGACACCGACCACCAGCACCGTTATGTCGTCTCTGATCTGCCCTTTGCTCTGCTTGAGACAATATGCCAGTATCTGATTGGCGATTTCATTTGGATTGGATAACTCCATCTTACCGATAATCTCCGGCAGCACTTCTTCTCCGATCCCCTGTGAAAGCGCATCCATGACGCCGTCAGACAGCATAATCACATAGTCGCCGTTTTGCAGCGTCCGATACAGCACTTCCGGCTCTAACTGGCCAAAGACGCCCAATGGAAAATTCTGCGCCGACAGCCTGTCCACCAGCCGCCCGCGCTTAATATACGTACATGCCGCCCCGACTTTAATAAATTCACACTCTCCGGTATACAGATTCATATCACATAAATCGAGTGTGGACATATTTTCTTCCTGCCCTGCTGCCGCCAGTGCGCCATTGATCATCTGGATCGCCGCTTCTTTGCGAAATCCCGCCTCCAGCAGACGCTCCGTCAGTTCAATTACCCGCTCCGAACTGCTGCACGCCTTCTCACCGGAACCCATGCCGTCCGAAAGAATAGTCACCATCCTGCCATCTTCCGCTTCATAGAAAGAATAATTATCCCCCGATATATGTTCCGTTTCCTTGACTGCCTTCGCCACTCCGGTCAGCAGATGATAAACCGGCTCCTCCAGAAAATAATAAGTGCTCCACTCGGGCGTCAGATACAGCGGCGCATTCTTCGCCGGGCGAAGTCTTGTATTGTTGGCTACCGATATAAAATCCGCCACATCCTCCACCGATATGTGTTCGTTTTCTCCCAGTCTCACATATTTCTCGGAGATCGTCTTCATTGTCAGACTGATCTCAACATGACCGTCCTCATGTTCCAGTTCGAAATAATTCCGCAGCTGTATACCGGACTCCCGCAACAGCTTCGCCATCTGCCGGTATCTTCTCTCGCTCATCGGATGATACAGGCAGGTTTCCTTCGCCACTTCCGCCATAATATGCGCCATTTCCTTGAGGTGCTCCGCCAGAAGTCCCTGATTTTCCTGCAGTTTGCGCTGCCACAGATAATCCCGCCGGTCCTGTTTGTGTCCGATGGCGGCACCTGTAACGCCCTCTTCCTCCTCAAACAGATCCGCCAGGTCCCTGAAAGACTCCGCATAATTCAGGAGTCTCTGCCTGCCGTATTCCGGTATGATCGTAATCCTGTTATCGTCCTTCACTTGTGCCTGTTTTCTCATGACATGCCTCCCTCATAATCTGCTCTCGCCAACATTCGCACCCACGACGGTTTTTACACGCAGCGGTTACCAATATTCAATATATGAGAGGGTTGTCCGGATTATTACCACGAAAAAGCAGATTCCGGAACTTTATCCAAAACCTGCTTACTTTTCATCTTTAAATATGATCTCGCCCTCATACACAAGCCCTAACTTCTCTTTCGCGATCTCTTCCACGTATTTCTTGGTCTGTGTATATTTCTCATATTCCGCGATCTCTTCCGCTCTCGCCTCTTCTGCCTCAATCTCCTGCATTAAAGCTTCTTCCCTTGCCATATAGGTAGCACGTTTGTCACGAAGTTCAACACTCTTTACCGCGACCACAATCAGCATGATCAAAACAACTGTGGTAACCAAAAGCATGCCTGTCTTGTTCTGGCGCTTCCTACGATATGCTGCTTTTTTTGCCATGCTGCCGATAATACCCCTCTTTCGCCGCTAATTAATGTTTACATAAAATTATTCTAAGGGTTTTTATGAAAACCGTCAACCGTTTTTTAATAAATTCTTTTACTTTTTTCAATTTCCTCTTCACGAATCGAACAAACCTTCGAACCGCGGAAAATAGGCATTTTATGGGTTTTAGCACAACTTGTATGACACGAGTTATGAACCACATTATCTTGTGTATTAGTGTTGACATAATGTATACAAAACGATCTTTTACCGTTACCTTATAGAAAAGCATTCCGAGCGCTGCCCCCATCACGGCAAACCATCTCAGAACCCCGTCGTTTTCCCTGTAAAGCATATAGAATACACCGATCCCGCACGCGAACCAGTATAATATATCTTCAATGGATATTAATATTCTCCCATGCCTGAAAAGCTTCCTGAAGATCAGAACCCAGTCATAGGCAAATGTAATAATCAGACCCATAAGAACGGAATGTAGAAAAAAAGTAATTTCCTGCACAATGCCCTGACTCATACCCTGCGATTCCCCCAAGAACTACTTAAATAGTCTGGCGATAAACGACTCACCTTTCGCGCCGTACCCGGCGTTCTCCGAATAGGTAAAGCTGTCGATCCGGCCGTCTACATCCACCTCTCCTTTGTCCAGTGACAGTCTGCTTACATGCAGCTGTGTACCTTTAATCATCAACATGCCCTGTTCCGTTTCCAACAGGATCTCATTAACGTCAAAAGACAGCACATCGTTGACACCGCTTATGGTACATGTCCTTCTGTCAGTGAGCATAAGCTTATGGGGTCTTTTATTCACATGATTCAGATCTTCCATACATTATCCTCCCGAAACTGCCGGACACGGCGTGCCGCACAGTTATGCTACTTGTTAAATGTATGTCTGACCCGGGCAGAATATGCCTGATTTCCTGTTACTGTTCACATCAAATTATTATAGATGCATACAGGATCTGGCATAAATATGAATGGTAACGATTTCTTATGTCAGATAGCGAAACAGTTCTTTTGCTTCCTCCTTGCGCACAGTCTCCTGTACATCCAGAACCTCCACTTTAACTTCCTTATTCCCGAAGCCGATCGTAATCGTATCTCCTGCCTTGACATTCGTCGAAGCCTTCGCCGGCTTGTCATTGACAAGTACCCTGCCCGCGTCACATGCCTCGTTCGCCACTGTACGGCGTTTAATCAGGCGGGAAACCTTTAAATACTTATCCAGTCTCATAATGCTGCTCCTCTCTATACCTTTCTGTACAAGCCTGTACAGGAAAAGCCCATATGCATATGCATACGGGCTTTTATCGTTTCTCGTCAATAATCTTATGCGTTAAGCATGTCCTTCAATGCCTTGCCGGCTTTGAACTTAGGTGCCTTGGAAGCTGCAATCTTCATAACCGCGCCGCTCTGAGGATTTCTGCCCTCTCTTGCCGCTCTCTTGGAAACCTCAAAAGTACCGAAGCCAACTAACTGTACTTTACCATCTTTCTTCAGTTCGTCTGCAACAACATCTGTAAATGCCTTTAAAGCCTTCTCTGCATCTTTCTTGGATAATCCTGCCTGATCAGCCATAGCTGCAACTAATTCTGTCTTGTTCATCTTAAACTCCTCCTCTTAAATGAGTTTTCATATTGTTACCGGATGTTTCTCTTTTGAAACGCCTACGTACATTTATACACGGTTTTCCTATCATTGTCAAGCATAAAAAAGGCATTTTTACGGCATTTTCCGGTATTTTTATAAATCCGCAGATTCGAAAATGTATTATGTAAATTCTTTCTGTCGTTTTTTGTTATTTGCTCTCAGAATCGCCAGCTTCTGCTTTTTCATACCGGTCAATTAAGTCTTCGATACGATCGGTAAGAACCTGTTCCTGTGATATCTTCGTGATCCTTGCGATATCGGACAGATTAAGGAGCATATCCGCCATAATCTGTTCCAATTCTTTGCTACAGGTCTCAGGCCTGCATGCACGGAGCGCCTCCGCCGAACGGATCAGCCCGTCCACATTCTGCTCGTATGTACTGCCGCCCTCATAATACTTATCAATTCTCTTCAACACCTTAGACGCTCTCGTGAGAGCGGGTAATTCCCGCGGAATCTCGCGCAGCGGGGATTCGATCCAGTCTTTATCCTTCTTTTCTTCCTTCTTGATCTCCTCCCAGTTCGTAAGTACCTGTTCCGGTGTATCGGCATTGCCCGTTCCGAATACATGCGGATGTCTGCGCACCATCTTACAGCTGATCTCATCCACCACATCCGCCATCGTGAAGAGTCCTTCCTCCGATGCGATCTGTGCATGCATGACGACCTGCAGCAATACGTCGCCAAGCTCCTCGCGCATATTTTCGGGATTACCCGTCTGATCGTAGATACGAATGGATGCCAGCAGTTCCGCCGCCTCTTCCATCATACACGGCTTCAGACTCTCATGCGTCTGTACCTTGTCCCACGGGCAGCCGTTCTCTCCCCGCAGCAACCTGATAATTTCCAGCAGATCTTCATATGTATATTTTCTATTCATTCCGACCCTCATTTTTGTCCGGCATTCATAAGCCGTCTGACGCTTCCGGTTCTTCGGATATACCTGGCATTCCCACGCCGCCTGACGTATCCGGTTCTTCCGGCGTTCCCGCGCCGCCCGATGTATCCGGTTCTTCCGGTGTTCCCGCGCCGCCTGATGCACCCGGCTCTTCGTCCGGCTCATCCGTATCCTCCCCATCGTCAGGATCGAAGGGGTGAATAGTGTTGCCGGTCACGGTTTCAACGTCCGGCTCCTTCTCCACTCTCGTAGAGTCGTCAGAAGATGACTTATTGCCGCTGACGGAACTGTCCTCTTTCTCCAGATCCGTAAAGGAGTAAGTAATGTCTTCTCCGTCATTATACAGATATATGGTATAACTCTTGGTCTTGTATCCGCTCTTGCGAAGCGTCACGGTATGACTTCCCACTATCTTCTTGAAGCTGACCGGCGAAATACCCACGTACTTGCTGTCCACATATACTTCAACGCCCTTCGGTGAATCAATGTATACCTTATTTCCACTGGACGTATTCAGCGTATTGTCACTGACTGACGAATCATCTTTCTCCTCGGGTTTCTTATCCTGCGTACTGTTCCCGCTGATTGGGGAATCGTCATTCTTCTTCTTTTCCTCTAATGTAAAAGAAATCTTGGCGTACTCCGAACCCACCTGTATATATTTCATCAGGGAGTCATAACCCTCCGCCTCTAACTGGATCTGATGAATCCCATAGGGAAGCTCTATTGCATTGCTGATATCCACTGTGCGGTTATCGATCTTCACCCTGGCGGTATCCGGTGTGACAGACAGCAGTATCCGTCCTGTCTTATCCTGCGGCACCTCCAGATCTCCCACATCCAGTACTACTTCCTTATCCCGCTCTACAATAATATCTTTCGTACAGCTTGCGCCGTTATTGGACAGAAACACCTGATAGCTTCCTTCCGGCACCACTAAGAGCATATCTTCCGAGATCTCTTTGATCACCGTATTGCCCACTTCGATCCATCCGCCGATCAGCGCCTGATCATTCTTCAGCCGCAGATAACCATGTCCCTTTTCCACACTGATGCTGTATATCTCATGGTCGATTCCGCGGATCGAAAGCTTATCCTGTGCCACAATATCCATGACTTCCGTGCGTCTGCCCTCCGAAATCACCACCACATCTTCCGGCAGAGAGTACGTAGTTGATCCGATACTCGCCGTCTTATTCATACCGCCGAGATCATAATTCTCTACATTATCATAGACCCACGCCTTAGGAGATAACTGAATACCGGCAATCTGCCTTTTTCCTTTCAGGAAATTGACATCCACCACATCCCCCGCCCTGATCTGGGAGATTGTCATGGGACCGTTATATTTATCTGTCACATAGGTCGTTCCGTCATAATACAGTGTATACTGTCTGCCGGCATCCATATTCATAAGCGTGACACTGTTGTTCTGCTGGTCAACAGACATAACCACCGCTGTGTCCGCCGAGTCATAACTGCCCACCGTGCTGACCGTAAAACCGGTATCCACCACATTCCCCGCCTTGTCTTTGGCCATGCCGATATTACTTGCCTGTGAGGTACAGCCGGTAATCAGCAGTGCTAACATAATCATGACTGTTGCTGCCTGTGAAATTCTTCCGTGCATCCTACAACCTTATCCTTTCTATTCCGCTGCCGTCCTGCCATACCGCTGCAGCGCTTTACTCATAACTTAAATATACTCTCTAAGAAAAGCTGTTTTTCCCTTTCCTGCGCAAAGAGTTTCTCTATCTTCTCCATATTTCTCATAGGAATCCATGCTTTACCCGTATTATAATAGAAGTTCACAATCTTCCAGAACTTCTCCGGGTACGCCATCCGGTAATACAACTGCTTATATTCCCGCTTCGTCAGATTCCTTTCTCTATTATAACTCTCTAACAGCATATCACCAAGTGTCTGCGACCAGTTATTTTTTTCCAGAATCTTACGCAGAAACAGATTCAGATCACGCACCGGATAATCCCGCACACACTTCTCGAAATTGATCAGCACACTGCCTTCCTGCGTCTGCATGATATTATGATACTGATAATCTCCGTGACACACAACAGGAAATTCATAAGAATCTTCCTCATAGGCATAATAACGCAATTCATCAGTAATTTGCAAGGCATTATTCATGAAATAATCGTAATGCTTCATCAAATAAATTTCAAAATCTGTTTTTTGACTCTTTTCGCGCAGAAATTTCCTGACTTTCCTGAGTTCCCGGTTATGCTTCTCATATTCCTTTTCAATCTGGAATACGGGCTGTTCCTGCAGCGCATCGTATGATGAAAGATCCGTAACATTATGCAGCTTCGCCAGCGTCGAAACAGCCTGCCTGCACTCCTGCGTGTCCCGATGATTGCATTCGCGTCCCTCATAGTAGGTCTTCACAATGTACGGCACCCTGTCCTGATCGTAGACGATCATCTCGTCCTCTCTCGTGCGCAGGATCGATTCTGCCTGTACAACACCGCTCTCATGAATATGTTTTAACAGGAAATCCTGGAATATCACTTTGTCAGCAGGCCCGCAATATTCTTTCAGGATAAGCAACCCGCGATTCGAATCGCACAGAATCGCGCCCCGGCCTTTCCAGGTGCGATTCACCTCTATTTCATAATGATCTAATAAACTGACCGCTCTGTCATTCACACGAATACCCCCCGCTTTGTCGTCTATCCTATCTTATGAGAAGTGGCGGGAAAGTATGAAAAGAAAACTTAAATCAAAGTTCTGCGTACCAGCCGCATTAAAAATTTATATTTTTTCTTTACTGATTCGCAGCAGCTCCTCCCGTGTATTACGCTCCGGTTCTTCCAGTACAATATCCAGCAGGTCATTTAAGACCACTCCGATCTGCCGTCCTGCCGGGATACCGAGCGCAATCAGATCACTGCCTGTAACTGCCAGATCTTTGAGGCTCAGGCACTCTTTTCTCTGACAGATCCCTTCATAGATCTCCTTCTTGTGTGTAAGTCTCTGCAGTTTCTCTTCCCGCTGATAATCACTCTGCGCACGGATATCCGCATACTGTACCGCAAACAGCATAACAAAAATATCTTCACCCATCCGGTTCAGCGCCCGTCTGACCCCGCCCGGCGTGAGTCCGACCTCCTGGTCATGATAAAGGACAAGTTTCGACACCTTATGGATCGTATCATTGTCAAACTTTAAACGCCGCAGAATCTGTTTCGTCATTTCACTGCCCATTTCGGCATGTCCTTTATTATGAGTGACTCCTGCATCGTCTATCGAAAGTGTCTGCGGTTTACAGATGTCATGAAAAAGCATGGCAAGCCGCAGAACCTTGTTTGGCGCCGTCTCCTGCATGGCATGCAAAATATGTTCACCGACAGCATAACAGTGATGCGGATTATTCTGCCGTGTCTCCATACAGAGATCAAATTCCGGCAGAATCTGCTTTGTGATTCCTGTCTCATACGCAGTACGCAGGTAATCCGGATGGGGCGATGTCACCAGCTTAACCAGTTCCGCCTGTATCCGTTCCGCACTGATTGCCTTTAGGTTCGGCGCAAGTTTTCGAATCGCGCGTTTTGTCTCCTCCTCGATCCCGTATCCCAACTGGGCCGAGAAGCGGACTGCCCGCAGCATACGCAGCGCATCCTCCGTAAAACGTTCCTCCGCATTTCCTACGCATCGGATTATCCCCTGCTCTATATCCCGTATTCCCCCGAAAACATCCACCAGTCCGGCCCTTTCATTATACGCCATGGCATTGACGGTAAAATCCCGCCTCTTTAAATCTTCTTCCAGGCTGGCTGTAAAAGTGACTTCCTTCGGGTGTCTGCTATCCTCATAAACGCCGTCTATCCGGTATGTCGTCACCTCAAAGCCTTCCTGATCCAGCATGACGGTGACCGTACCGTGTTTGATACCGGTATCGATCGTTCTGTAAAAAAGCCTTTTCGTTTCCTCCGGCTTTGCCGAAGTAGTAATGTCCCAGTCGTTCGGCTCTCTGCCGAGTACAGAGTCACGGACACAGCCGCCGACGGCGTACGCCTCATAACCCGCCGCCTCCAGTATCTCTATTATTTTATGTACTTTATCAGGTAACTGTATATGCATATTCATCCTTAAAAAAAGAAGCTGCACAAAAGTATCCCGCCTGAACCTTCCGTGCAGCTTTATCCCTCAACCGATACTCGGTCCCTTAAAAATATCGTTC
>ERZ777011.2786-NODE-2786-length-12711-cov-8.348688_pt1 | contig 12711 bp, 11 predicted proteins | sample MGYA00374964_ERZ777011 | MGnify/ENA primary metagenome ERZ777011 (study PRJEB29310, sample SAMD00008975) | mouse gut metagenome | study: EMG produced TPA metagenomics assembly of the Metagenome analysis of fecal microbiota from mouse which was promoted...
AACCGAGTTCTTCAAACAAATCGCTAATTTTGCACTTGCCAGTTGAACCTGCACAAATATCGGCCTGCCGAAAAAATACAAACTTTTTTGCAAATCAGTCGGATATTTCGTGCCAATTCACTAACTTTGTGTATTAAATACCAGCCGACGATGAACGAAGAAGCAATGAGCCAATTGTATCTGAAAGATACAGCCTTTCAGAATCTGATGCAGAGCCGCGTATTCAGCGTGTTGCTTATAGCATCGCGCTACGACGCCTTTATGATGGAGGAAGACGGGCGTGTGGAAGAGCAGCTGTATTTCGAATATGTAGCGCTGAATCTCAGTTCGCCGCCGCGGGTTACAAGAGTGTCGCATGTGTGCGAAGCCATTGAGGAGCTATCGCACAAACACTTCGACCTGGTTATTGCCATGCCCGGAGTAGAGTTGTCCGAAACATTCGAGGGAGCGCGCCTTATCAAGGCCTTCGACCCCAACATCCCTATAGTGGTGCTTACACCGTTCAGCAAAGAGGTGTCGCGCAGGCTGCAGAACGAAGATTTGTCGAACATCGACTATGTGTTCTCTTGGCTGGGAAACATGGACCTTTTACTTGCCATCATAAAGCTGCTCGAAGACCGGCTTAATGCCGCCGACATTGACAATGTAGGCGTGCAGATGATACTGCTGGTGGAAGATTCTGTTCGCTTTTACTCGTCGGTACTCCCGCATATATACAAATTCCTGCTCAAGCAGTCGATGGCCTTCAGTACCGAGGCCCTGAACGAGCACGAACAGATGCTGCGCATGCGCGGACGTCCGAAGGTGATGCTCGCCCGCGATTACGAAGAGGCTGTGGCGCTTTACGAGCGCTACGGACAGCATTTTCTGGGCGTGATTACCGATGTGTCGTTCAAACGCGGTGGTGTCAAGGACTCCGGAGCCGGCTTGAGGCTGGTGAAGTATCTGCACGACCGCGATGCCACACTGCCGGTGATTGTGGAATCGTCGGAAGTGGAAAACGCCGTCCCGGCCCGGGAACTCGGATGTACATTCCTTGACAAGAACTCCAAAAAGCTGTCGGTAGACCTCGGCGAGGCTATCATGCACGACTTCGGCTTCGGCGACTTTGTGATACGCGACCCCAAGGACGGAAGCGAGATAATGACCATACGCAACCTTAAGGATTTGCAGCGGCGCATACTTGATATTCCGGCCGACGCATTGTATCACCATGCGCTCAACAACGATATATCGCGCTGGCTGTACAGCCGTGCCCTATTTCCCTTGGCAGAGGTGATAAAGGAACACCGATTCAACTCTGTGGAAGACGCTCCGCGCGCCAGCCGCCTGTTCTTCGACCTGATAGTGAAGTACCGCAAGATGAAGAACCGGGGCGTGGTGGCTGTGTTCAAAAAAGACCGTTTCGACCACTACTCGAACTTTGCCCGCATAGGGCAGGGCAGCCTCGGCGGTAAAGGCCGCGGCCTTGCTTTCGTCGACTCAATCATAAAAAAGAATCCTGTGTGCGACAACTTCAGCGGCATGACCATAACCATACCGCGCACCGTTGTGCTATGCACCGATATATTCGATGAATTCATGGCTCAGAACCGTCTGTACCCCACGGCTCTGAGCAACATATCTGACGACGAGATTCTGGCATACTTTCTGGCCGCACGTCTGCCGGAGTCGCTGATTGAGGACTTTTTCGCTCTGTTCGAGGTTATCGACCGTCCGTTGGCGGTTCGATCTTCGAGTCTGCTCGAAGACTCGCATTACCAGCCCTTCGCAGGCATATACTCCACCTACATGGTGCCGTGCCACCCGGACCCCTATGAGCGCATGCGCATGCTCGGCGAGGCTATCAAAGGCGTGTACGCTTCGGTATTCTATCAGGCCTCAAAGGCATATATGTCGGCCACCAGCAATGTAATCGACCAGGAAAAAATGGCCGTGATAATACAGGAAGTGGTAGGGCACACCCATGGCGACTATTACTTTCCGTCACTCTCCGGTGTGGGCCGCTCGCTCAATTACTATCCGCTGGGCGACGAGGTAGCCGAGGACGGCGTGGCCGAGATTGCGGTAGGACTTGGCAAATACATAGTCGACGGTGGTGTAAGCTTGCGCTTTTCGCCGCTGCATCCCGACAAGGTGCTGCAGACCTCGACCATCGATTTGGCCCTGCGCGATACACAGCGCGAACTCTATGCGCTGCCAATCAAGGACCAGGGACGCACATTCTCGGCCGACGACTCGTTCAACCTTGTGAAACTGCCCGTGCAGCAGTTTGCCGACACCGGCGTGCTGCGCTACATGGTATCGACTTACGACGCCAACGACTGCATGATATACGACTACGAGCATGGCCGCGGACGCAGGCTGGTGACCTTTGCCAATATACTGCGCGACCGTGTAGTGCCTCTGGCTCCGGCCATCGACTTCATGCTCAAGCAGGGGCAGAGCGCCATGCAGCGCCCCATAGAAATTGAATTCGCCTGCAATATCACCCGCAACGCCGCCGACCCCACGAAATCGAAAGGACATATATACTGGTTGCAAATCCGGCCTATTATCGACCGCAAGGAACTGGTCGACGACGCCGCCCTCGATGTGCCGCCCTCGCGACTGCTGCTGCGCAGCAACACTGCCCTGGGGCATGGCCGCATCGACAATCTGTGTACAGTGGTGTATGTACGCACCGATACTTTCGACTCTGCAAACAACCGCGCCGTTGTGGCCGAACTCAACGACCTTAACCGCCGCTTTGCCGAACTTAACGAAAACTATATACTCATAGGACCCGGCCGTTGGGGCTCGAGTGACGAGGCTCTGGGCATACCGGTACACTGGCCCGATATATCGCAGGCCCGTCTTATTGTAGAGGCATCGCTGCCCGACTACCGTATAGAGCCGAGTCAGGGCACTCACTTCTTCCACAATCTCACTTCGTTCGGGGTGGGGTACTTTACCGTCGACCCGGCCAGCGACTCCGGTCTTTACGACAGCGGATACCTCGATTTGCAGCCTGCCGAGTACGAGAGCCGCTTCCTGCGGGTAGTTCGTTTTGCCAGTCCTCTGGAGGTAGCTATCAACGGCAGACGCGGAGTAGGTGTGGTGATAAAGCCGGATACCGATGCAACAGTATAGAACAACTGAATAATAACGTTTGAACTATAGAATATTAATGTCTTTTTTTTCCAAACTTAAACATGCGCTCGGCTTCGGCGACGACCTTGCCGACGAACTTATGAGCGACACCGAAGAGGAAGTTGCACAGTCGCAGGCCGCCACCGGCAACGATGCCGGGTCGGATACCGTTGAAGCTACTGCCGGCGAACACGACGACAGTGAATTCAGCCCGCAGGTACGCAGCCGCATTTTCGACCATGTTGTGGCCGTGTTCAACGGGGCCATGCCCGATTTTATCCGCAATTCAGTTGATACCAACGCTCAGAGCGAGTATATATACAACACCCTTGACGAGTCGATTAAACAATACTTCGACACCTTCGAGGTATCGTTGCGTCAGCGTATGGAGCGCGCGCAGCAGCAGCACGACCAAGAGCTTAATGCCGAAATCGAGCGCCTGCGCAGCGAGTCGAAGAAAATCGACAACGACCGCAGCGCCATTAAGGAACGCCAGCTGAGCGCCGACCGTCAGAAGCGAGCTCTCACCGACCGTGTGCATGAACTCGAACAACAGCTGGCTGCGCTCGATGCCGAACGCGAACAGCTCCAGCTCGAAAACAAATCGATGCTCAACAAACTGAAAGTAGCGCAGATTCAAGGCTCCGACGAGCAGCTGCAGCTAAAATGCCACGAACTCGAACAGAAAGCCGCCGAGCTCACCGCTCAGAACGATAATCTTGCAAAAGATAACGCTCGACTGCACGAAGCAATGGACAAGCAGGCCGATATGCACGCAATAAGCGAGGCCATGATGGGCGACCTGCGCCAGTCGGCGGCAAAAGCCCGCGAGGAACTCAACAGCCGCAATGCCGAGTATGATGCTGCGGTGAAAGAACTCGAACAGACCCGCGGACGCCTGGCGGAAGCCGAATTGCTTGTAGCCGAAGCCGGCGCCGTGAATGAACAGCTGGCTGTGCTGGTGGCCGAACTCGACAAACGCGAATCCCGAATAAACAAGCTGAAGAAAGATAGAGCGGAACTGCGCCGCCAGCTTGATGCCGCACGTGCCGAGTCCGATGCCGCAAAGGCTGTGCAGTCGACTACGGCTTACGGCAATGATACCGCTGCTCCGGAAGCTGTTCCGGAGGCAGGCCCGGAGGATTCAAAACCTGCGCCCGCTGCAGCAGCTCCGGTATTGCCCAAACCGGGGCCGAAAATGCCGCGTATCACTGATGAAGCTCTCGATGAAATGGAAGAGCAGTTCAACAACGAAACCTGGACTACCGACTCGCATGAGAGCGCCCGCCCGACCCCCGACAAGGAAACTCCACGTCAGAGCCGTCGCAAGCATACTCCGGCCGACGATGTACAACTGTCGCTTTTCTGAAAATCATTGTTCACCTTAAATATATGACCAAAATCCGCTTTACGGCCTTAGCAGCCGTTTTATCCATGGCCTCTGTGGCCTTTGCGGCTACTCCGGCCGACGAAATAGCTCCATATGTGTACCCACGCAACACACCTGCCAAAGCCCAGACCATAGGGCAGATGATTGATGCCGATACCTATCTGACATTGTCGGACAACGGCAAGGTAATCGAACAGCGCGATGTAAAATCGGGCAAGGTCACCGGTACTTTGGTTGACCTCGCGAATACCCGCGAAAACACCATCGAGAACATCGAAGGCTTTGAACTCAGTCCCGACGGCTCCAAAGTGCTGCTCTGGCGCGATGTCAGGCCTATATACCGCCACTCCTACACTGCCAGCTATTATGTGTACGAGGTGCGTTCGAGGCTGCTGCGGCCCTTGTCCGACAACTTCCGGAGCCAGCGCATGGCCAAGTTCGCGCCAAATTCGCGAATGGTGGCTTTTGTGGGTGGCGACAACAATATTTATCTTAAAAAACTCGATTATAACACAGAGGTGGCCGTAACTACCGACGGCGAGATAAACTCTGTTATAAACGGTGTGCCCGACTGGACATACGAGGAAGAGTTCACCACCGACTGCTCCATGATATTCTCGCCCGACAGCGAAACATTCTGCTTCCTGCGATACAATGAGCAGCAGGTGCCGCTGTACTCGCTGCCTGTATACGAGGGCACCTGTGACCCACATAAGGAATATGCCCTCTATCCCGGCGAGTACAGCTACAAATACCCTGTGGCCGGACAGCCGAACTCCAAGGTGACTCTCCACAGCTACGATATCGACGAACGCAAACTCAGCGAGCTTACTCTGCCGGGCAGCTTCGAATATATTCCCCGCATATTCTATACCCCCGAAGGCAAGGTGCTGGCAGTAACTCTGAACCGCGACCAGAACCGCATGGAAATATACAGCGTGAATCCGGCCTCGAAGGTAGCCAAGAGTGTGTTTGTCGATGAATCAAAGGCATGGATTTCGCCCGAAACTTACGAAGACCTGCAGATCTGTGCCGACGGCTTTATTGTGAATTCGTCGCGCAGCGGTTTTGCATCGCTTTACAAATACAGCTACACGGGCGCACTGCTGCGCACTGTGTGCGAGCAGCAGTCCGATGTAACCGCATGCTACGGCCAGGATGCAGCCGGAAATATCTACTATCAGATTGCCGCGCCAACGCCCCTCGACCGCACAGTATGTCGCCTCGACATCAAGGGCAAGACCACCACATTGGGCGAGAACGATGGCTGGAACGTGGCCTCGTTCTCAACCGACATGAACTACGTGGTGGTTAACCACAGCAACGCTACCACTGTGCCTGTGTACACTCTCTATAAGGGCAACGGCAGCAAGGTGCGTGTGCTTGAGGACAACGCTGCCTATGCGGCACGCGTGGCCGACCTGCCCAAGTGTGAGTTTATAACCGTGCCTTCCGACGGCAACACCCTCAACGCCTACATAATCAAACCCGCCGGCTTCGACCCGTCGAAAAAATACCCTGTTGTGATGCATCAGTACAGCGGCCCGGGCTCGCAGAGCGTGTGCAACCGCTGGCAGCTCGACTGGCAGCAGTACTTTGCCATGCAGGGCTTTGTGGTAGTGTGTGTCGACGGTCGCGGCACCGGAGGCCGCGGTACAGCATTCCGCGATGCCGTATACCGCAATCTCGGCCACTATGAAACAATCGACCAGATAAATGCCGCCCGCTATATTGCGGCCATGCCCGGCATCGACGGCAAGCGCATAGGCATCAGCGGCTGGAGCTACGGCGGATACGAGGCGCTGATGTGCGCCACCGTCAAGGGCACGCCTTTCGCTGCTGCCTGCTCCGTGGCCCCTGTTACCGACTGGCATTACTACGACACCGTATATGCCGAACGCTACATGCTTACACCACAGCAGAACTTCGAAGGTTATGAGCAGTCGTCACCGCTTAACCGTGCCGCCAACCTGGCTTGTCCCCTGATGCTGATGTACGGAACTTCCGATGACAATGTACATCCGGCCAACAGCCTGCAGTTCGCCTCGGCACTCCAGAGCGCCGGTCTGCTTTTCGACATGATGGTGTTCCCCAATATGAACCACAGCATCAACGGCTGCAATGCCCGTGCGGTAGTCTACGCCAATATGCTGCGTTTCTTCAAGCGCGAACTTATGTAAATATATTAGCCGTAGCGCGGCATCGGTATAGCGGAAGGGTGTTGCAGAACCTGTGGTTTTGGCAACACCCTCCTTTTATATACGAAAATCTTTTATCAATCTCGTGGCAGCCGGCTGGACGCTGTCGTCAACTACAGACAACTGCAAAATAAAAAGGAACTCATCCCTGAGTTCCTTTTTATTGGTTTCCAATAGGTACAATTTCTAAGGTAAAAAAGATTGTTTTAGGTTTGCGCTACAAAGTTCACGTTTTTTTTTGTGCTTGCCAAATAAAAATATATGTTCTTTGACATGGTTTTTTAACCTGTTTTTCGCCGACATTATTTTTATTTTGGATAATGAGCTATCAATCAGTGCAATATTACAAAAATCTCAAAAGAGATGTTAAGAGAACTTTAGTGTCAATAAATGTTAAATTAAAGGTTTTAACCCTTGTACTCTGACAAAATGATGCTTTTGCCATCGAAAACAGCGTATGTACTGCGGTGAATCCATTCGCCTAAAATAATCAGGCGGCAACCCGTAGACAGCCGATAGTCGACCGGCACATGGTGATGTCCCATAACTATATATTGCAATTCCGGGTGTTCGCGGCTGTACTGTTCGGCCCATTGCAGCACACGTTCTCGCATGGGCCCGCAGAATTCGGCTGCCTTGTCGGAACGGTAATCGCGGTTGCGACAGCTCCATCCGAATCCAAGCGGAACAGTCCAGCGCGGATGTACTGCTGCAAAGAGCAGCTGGCAGAAGCGGTTGCGGAAGGTACGCTGTATGAGCTTGAATCCCGCCGGCTCATTGCCGAGGCGGTCGCCGTGGGCAAGGTAAAATCGGCTGCCCATCAGCGATGCAGACAGCGAGCCGTCGATAACCGTTATGCCCAGCTCGTCGCGCAGGTAGTCGAACAGCCATATATCGTGGTTGCCTGTGAGCCATGTTATTTTCACACCCGAGTCGGCCAGGCGGGCCAGGGCGCCGAAGAAGCGCACAAAGCCTCGCGGTACCACGTGGCGGTACTCATACCAGTAGTCGAGAATGTCGCCCAGCAGATACAGCTGTGTGGCATCGTCAGCGATTTGCTCCAGAAAGCGCACAACACGGGCTTCCGACTCGCGCCGGGGCAGGTATGAAGCACCCAGATGCAGGTCGCTGATAAAATATATCATAAGAAGCCCAGTTCGAGTTTGGCTTCCTCGCTCATCATGTCCTGAGTCCATTCGGGCTCGAACACAATGTTGATGTTCACCGAAGTTATGCCGTCGACAGACTCCAGCTTCAGGCGTGCATCTTCGAGAATAAAGTCGGCTGCCGGGCAATTGGGGGCTGTGAGGGTCATGTCGATATTGAGGGCGCCGTCGTCGGCTATATCAATTTTATATATAAGACCGAGGCTGTATATGTCGACAGGAATCTCGGGATCGAAAACGGTGCGGAGCATTTCCACCACCTTCTCTTCAAGTTGTAATTTACGTTCAGGGGTCATGTTCAGTTGTCTTTAACCGGGCACTAAATTTATGCAAAGTTAAGAAAAAGTGGCGGATAGTTTGGTGAAAGCAAAAAGAAATTTTAACTTTGCAGTTAAATTCACTCAAAATCACAGATTATGAAATCAATCAAACGCTTTTTTGTGGCTCTGGCTGCTATAGTGGCTGTAGGTGCAACTGCCTCGGCTCAGTTCGCATGGGGTCCCCGAGTTGGTATGGAAGTCAACAAACTCCACTTCAATAATAACATCGGCAACGATCTTAAGAACAGCGACAACCGTGCCGGCTTTACCGCCGGTCTGCAGGTTGAGTTCACCGTACCGGTGATAAATCTCGGTTTTGATGCGTCGGTTATGTACGTACACCGCTCAAAAGTTGACGTTCCTGTTGCCGACCTGGGCAATACATCGATGGACGCTGCCGGCACCACTAAGAAAATAGGCGGCGATTATATCGAAGTACCCGTGAACTTCAAGTACAAACTCGGTCTGCCGGTTATCGGCAAGATATTCACTCCCTATGTGTTCACAGGCCCCAGTTTCGCATTTCTGACCTCGAAGCAGGCCATCAGCGATGCTATCCAGAACAAGAAGGTAGACATCGCATGGAACTTCGGTCTTGGCATACAGCTTATCCAGCACCTGCAGATTGGTGCCAGCTATGGCGTGGGTCTGACAAAGACTGTGGAGAAAGTAAGCGGATGGACCGGCACCGAGCCCATCGACGGCAAGAACAACTACTGGACGGTAACAGCAGCCTGGCTGTTCTAAATCAGTATAATATTAAAAACAGAAACGGCATCCGGGCGGATGCCGTTTCTGTTTTTAATATTATCATCGCGTCGGAGAACATAGCTAAAAGCGGCGTAACGCGTGGTAGAGATCATGCAGAGGCAGGCCCATTACATTGTAGTAGCAGCCGTGGATGCTGCTGATGCCTATTGCGCCTATCCACTCCTGTATGCCGTAGGCTCCGGCTTTGTCAAATGGACGGCAATTGGCTATGTATGAGTCTATTTCTTCGTCGCTTAAACGGTCGAAGTGGACCTCGGTTGTGGTGGCGAAGCTGCTCTGGTGGTTTATGTCGGTGAGGGTGACACCTGTAACTACACGGTGGTCGTCGTCGCTTAGCAGGTGCAGAATGCTGCGGGCATCGGCCACGTCGTGCGGTTTGCCCAGAATGTCGGCGCCGTGTATCACCACGGTATCGGCTGTGATTAAAAGTTCATCGGGCCTGAGGTCAGCTTTATATGCATCGGCTTTTAATCTGGAGAGGTAAACGGGGACATCGTCGGCGGGTGTGTCGGCCGGGTAGATTTCTTCCACATTCTTTACTGCGGCTACGGTGAAATCGTCAACAAGCATGCCTAACAATTCGCGTCGGCGAGGCGAGTTGCTGCCGAGTATCAGCTTTCGGTCGGTGGAAAGGATTACCATGAATACACCTCCTTGTCGCTTAGCCATAGGTCCTGGGCGCGCATAATCTGTTCGAGCAGTTCGCGGGCCACTCCGTGGCCGCCTGCGGCAACTGTGATATATTGTGCTATGCTTTTTACTTCGCTGGCTGCATCGGCGGGTGCTACCGACAGGCCGGCGATGCGCATGGCCGGTATGTCGGGTATGTCGTCGCCCACATATGCCACCTGTGCGGATTCGAGTCCGTTTTTATCCATCCATTCGCGCAGGCAGCTTTCTTTGTCGGGGATGCCGAGGAATACGTCGTGGAATCCCAGACCGTGGTAGCGGCGCTCAACAGCTTCGGTTTTTGCTCCGGAGATTATTGCCAGCCGGAGTCCTTTTTTTACGGCCAGCTGCAGAGCATAGCCGTCTTTGATGTTTGCCATTCGCATGGGCACGCCGTTGGCATCCATTGGTACGGTCGAGGGCGACAATACGCCGTCGATGTCGAATACCACTGCTTTGATAAGGTTGAGGTTGTATGATGTCTTGCTCATTTTTGATGGGCTTTTATTATTGCTTGTGACAGTATATCGTATATCCGGGCTGCATCGGGGGGTAACAGTGATTTGTGCTTCTCGATTGTGGCTATATCGCCCCTTATGGCCGGACCTGTCTGTGCCGCAAAGGGGCCTGCTTCCATGGCTTTGGCCAAGGTGGCTTCGATAAGCGGACGCACAACGTCGAGTTTGTACCCGTCGGCGGCCAGGGTTTCCGCGCTCAGTTGCCACAGGTAGTTTACAAAGTTGCACGACAGTACCCCGGCTATGTGCAGGGTGGTGCGGTTGCGCGAGTCGGCATGGTGCAGACTGTCGGAAATCATAGCTGCGTAGCGGTCGATTCGGGCCAGTGTGTCGGGGTCGGATGCTTCGGTGAAGAAAGGCACTCGGCGCAGATCGACGGCTGTCCGGCGCGAGAAGGTCTGCAGCGGGTATAGTACGCCGGTGTGGTCCGATGCCGCTGCCAGCACATCCATGGGTACACTGCCGGAGGTGTGTACCACAATGCCTTTTACACGGGGCATGGCGGCTGCGAGCGGGGCTACAGCGCTGTCGCTGCTGGCTATGATATATAGGTCGGCGTTGGTGTCGATGCTGTCAAGGCTGTCGATGGCGTAGCAATCTGCAAGTCTGTCGGCAAGGCGGCGTGCATGCGATATGTCGCGGCTATAGACTTGGCAGATACAACAACCGGCAGCTTCGAGGCCGCCGGCTATGTGTGTGGCTACGTTGCCGGAGCCTATGAGGATTATTGTTGGTTGTCGTGACGCCATTTTCCAATATGAATTTTTTCCCAGAGCAGTTTGTCCGGGTCGACCGGTTTGCGGGTTTCGTCCTGATAGCCAAAGGTCATTATACATGGTATTTTAAGGCTTTCGGGAATGTCGAGAATCGAGCGGACTATGTCTTCGGCCGATTCTTCGCCTTTGTCGCGTCCCATCACCTGAATCCAGCAGGATCCAATGCCGAGGGCGGCTGCCTGCAGGTGCATGAATATGGCGGCAATCGACGAGTCTTCGAGCCAGCAGTCGCTCTCCAGCGGGTCGGCAACTACGGCTACTGCCATGGCTGCTTTTGCTATTGGCTTGCCGCCGAAGTCTTTGCACTCGGCGAGTGCGGCCAGCACTGGGCGTTCGTCAACTATTACAAATTGCCACGGACGCTTGCTTTTCGACGACGGTGCCAGCAGCGCGGCCTCAAGTATGGTCTTGACGTTATCGGCCGGAATCTGTTGGTCGGTATAGCGGCGTATGCTGTGTCGTTCGAGCAGCAATTGGTGTAAATTGGAGTCAGTCATAATATGGGATGGGGTATTAGGGTTAACCATTCATGTGGCCGAGGGCTACTGTGTCAGCGGCGGCATACCCAGGCTCCGGGGAAGCGTTCGAACAGACCTTCGGCCGCGGCCTGTGCCTTTACGTCGTTGATGGTGTTGCCGCTGAGTGCGTACACACGGTAACGTCCGTCGTTCTCAAGCACGTGCAGCTTCATGGTGCTGTTGGCAGTCAGGAATTTATGAGCTTCCTCGCCGCTGTTGAGCGATGCTATTACCAGACAATAGCGGCCTTGAGTGTTTTTACGGGCTGCTGCGGTCTGTTTGAGTTCTTCGGCGCGGCGTATCAAGTCGGCTTTATATGTGGCTATGGCAGCGGTATCGGCGTGTATCACGGCTGCTGTGTCGGCCACACGGTTGATTTGCAGTGCGCCGTATTGCCGGCCCGGCTGGCGCATAAGACTTTCGGTCTGCGGCATCTTGGGCTTGAACTGCTCAACTACCGGCGATGCGAACTGGGCGTTTTCAATCGGGGTGGGGGTCGAGAGCACGAAGCCTAATACGAGTATCACTGCAATAGAGGCCGCTACTTTGAGCCGGCGCAGATTGGCTGCAATATGTTCGCCGCGCTTGGCTGCAATGCCTGCGCGGTAGTTTTCATCGTCGTTGCGGGCCATATCGAGTACGTTCTGCAGCTGCAGTACGGGCAACCAGGAATCGGTCTGAGAGGCTTCGAAAGCAATGCAGCCTGCGGCATCCATGCGCATAGTGCCGCGATCGCCGACCGCCACTACGGCGCCAGATTCAAGAGTTGCGCGCAACTGCTCGATGTCGCGGGCAAGGGAGGCTGAGGCCTCGGAGGCTTCGCAAAGCATGCGGCGGGCGTATGAGGCCGAGAGTAGCCCGTCGTTATGGTTGACATTCGGGTTGAATACCAGTATGCGGGCGGGCGGGCAGACCGAGCCGTCAGCACCGGTCGAAGCGCATCTGACAGAGGCAATAAACGCACCGATTCCGGGCACAATCACGCAGTCGTTATGCCGCAACAGATAGTCGATATGTAGTATTAGTTCTTGCATATTGCTGATAAGTAATGCAAAATTACGAAATTTTTACCGAACGGGCAAGTTTTCGGCCTTGTTTTTTGCGCTTTCCGCGGCTGATTATACGCATATGTGATAAGTTTATTTATAATAATTTCAAAAACGTTTGTTGTTGTGTTGTTGTTTCTAAACAAAACATATTTAGAGCTTGTTTAAAAACAAATGTGAATAAGAAATGAGCATCAGTCGGATGCT
>ERZ777011.2789-NODE-2789-length-12697-cov-3.739835_pt1 | contig 12697 bp, 13 predicted proteins | sample MGYA00374964_ERZ777011 | MGnify/ENA primary metagenome ERZ777011 (study PRJEB29310, sample SAMD00008975) | mouse gut metagenome | study: EMG produced TPA metagenomics assembly of the Metagenome analysis of fecal microbiota from mouse which was promoted...
AGTTAGTTATTAATTTTAGTTTTAGTTAGTTTTTCTAAATAAGCATTAAGATTTTTATCGACACAGTAAACATAGCAGCCTTTTAAACCTCTAGTTAGTAAAACACGGTAGGTATTTCTGATTATTGTATCAGCGAGGGATTCATAATATTCCTTGTCTTTTTTTATTAAAGTATGTATTCCATATAGTGATTTTTCAGTATAAGCTCTTTTGGTATAATCAGTTATTACTTTACCGTTTTGATATTGTAAATCAGGACCAATTATGACGCCAATATACTCAAATTCTAATCCTTGAACATTATGAACACATCCAACTTCGTTTATAGCATTTTCTCTAATGGCAAAGGGGATACCATGTTTTAAATTCCAACTAATAGCTAGATCTTCTATATTTATATCATGATAATTTTGATCATCAGCATATTTTCCAATTCTAGGCCAACAAAAACCAGCGACTAATCTAGCATTGTTATTAGTATTTTTAGTTTTTATCAATTCATATAGGGATTTGGGACTTGGTAGAATTTTAAAATCAAAGTCAAAAGTAGGTTTTTCCCTTTTATTTGATAAGATGCTATTAATGAATTTTAGATAATTATTGCTGCCATTACATCTAAAACAAGATGTTAATTCTAAAGTGATAATCTCACTATTAAAGGTTTTGGCATAATATTTAATATTTGTAATAGTTCCAATATCTTTAAGTGTTATTATTTGGCTTTCATCGATAAAGAAAATATTTATTCTAGAGGAATTTATAATTTCCTTTACTTGATTTTCGCCAATATTGTTATGAAGACCAGATTTTTCTTGCAAACGATGAGCTTCATCAATTAGTAAAAAATCATAAGTATTAGGTTTAGATTTAAAAAATGCTCCAGAACTTTGAAATAATTCATTGATATTCAGAGTAGTTAATTTTTCTTCTAATTTTATTTTATATACTTTTCGAGGTGCCATATTTTTAGAAACATAGGAGCCTCTTAATCCTAAAGATAAGAGATTTGCTAAAGTGTTAAGAGCTAATATTGATTTGCCTGATCCAGGTCCACCTTTAATTATCATTGTTATTTTTTTATTTTCTGTAAAAGAGTCATTAGCTGCTTCACAGATTCTTTCCATGATAATTTTTTGATCATCAAGCAAAGTAAACTCTTTATTTGTTTTTAAAACACTATCTAATACTTCAATTAATTTTTTGGTTGGTTTAGTTTCGCTTTGATGTATAATGTTAATAAGTCTTAAGTTATCCCCATATTTTATGATATTTTGAATTTTTGTTTGCAATTCTTCTTTATTATTTTTACCGTACATGCAAGCTTTGCAGTAATATGGATAAAATTTTTTATTATATAAAGGATCATTGTAAGTTAAATTATAATTGTGAAGATAGACTATTGGAGTTAATTTAATATTATATTTTTCAATATTTAAATTATAATTATTTAATAGATTTAGATAACTTAAAACTTGATATGAGGGATGAAGAGTATTTTTTTCTTTTGATCCTATAAGAGTTTTGATTATAGCATCGCGATTAGGAACGTGTTTAGTATACTCCCAGCCCTTTAATTCAAAGATAAGAGCTTGAGGATTGTTTTCTTTGTCATATCCGGTTATAATTAAATCAATCATTTTAGGAGTGTAAGGAATTTTATATTCAATTGCTATACCAACATTATCTGGTAAATTTATTAGAATTTCTTTCATAAAGGGAAGACTATGAGCCCAAGATTTTATTTGATTCAATTTGGTCTTTTTGCCCATTTTTTCTTTATAAGCATCATATACTTTATTGCTTATAATATTTTTATCAATGTAATCAATGAATTCTTTTTTTAAACATGTAAATAGTATCACTTTTTTAACTCCTTAAAAAAAACTAGTAAAAACCTTAAGTCTTTACTAGCACTTGTATTTAGTATAACATGATATATGAGAAAAAGCATTAAATTATTATTAATTTTTAAAAAATTGTTAGCAATATGATACTTATTAACATAGTTATGATGTTACTTAGAAAGTTTACAGTATCATTATTGATAAATTTTAAACCTTTATAATAGATGGTTTTTTGGTTACAATGATATTTTTTTTCAGTTATAAGTTCGCATTTTGGGCATTTATATTTGACTTGGATAGAAGCTCCTAAAATAGAGTCTATTATACATCCGAAAATACTAGATATTATAATTATTAAAAACGCAGTAAGGTTAAAATCAAAGGTAGAATATACTATTGATATTAAGAGTGATCCAATAAAAGCTGCGAATAATCCTAAAAAGCTAATGTTTCCCGATAAACCAGGTGTACTTTTTTTTAGAGTTAAAATATTAATAGGTGGTTTTTTAGATAAAATGCCAATATCCGAGGCAAGAGTATCAGCAAGGCTTTCAGCCATTATACAAAAAAAGCTTAAATAAAATATTTTATTATTGGTGTAGTGGTATATTATTAATGTTAAAGTTCCAACACTTACATTAGCAATAATTTGAATGATATCTTTAGCTTTTGTTTTAGCAATTATATCGGAATATGAGTTTTTATTTATCTTTTTAGTAATAATAGAGCCTAAAAAAACAAAAACTAGAACTAGAAAAGTTTTTAGATTACCATAATAGCAAATAATTATAGAGCAGCAAAGAGCTAAAATAAGAGCAGGTTTCGTTAAAGCTTTTTTTAAAAATGCCAAAGTTGCTAATAACATACTTAATAAAAGACTAATGTAAATATTCATGGTTTCCTCCTATAAAGTTAAAAGAACTGATATTAGAAATGTGCCTAATGGTAGGCTTAAATTATCAGAACCTTTATAATCAATTAGTTCTAATAAAACTGCAGAAATACTGATAATTATAATTTTTAAAAAGCTTAATTCTAAATTGTAATAACTTTTAAATAAATAAATGATTAATATGGTGATTAGAAAGATAGTTAGCGAACCAGAATAGGTTTTATTAGTTTTAAGAATCTTGGGAGTGGAAAATTTAGCTCCTATTAGTGGGGCTAAACCATCAGCTAGAGCCATTGTTAAAACACTTAAACCATAATAGGGCAAGTATTTAGGATTATAATAAGTAATAAGAGCTAAAATCATAAAGCTTAAAGCATAAAATATCGTACCATAAGATTTTTTTTGAATGTTTTTTAAAGAGGAAATTAAATCTTTTTTATATGATATATAATTAATTATAATGAAGCTTAGAGGTGGAATTATTAAATGGTAAGATGTTTTAAAAAAATAGGCCATAATAAACCATGAAAAACCTACAGAAATATGAATTAATTTCCGAGATACTTTTTCTTTTATTTTATGTTTTTTATGAAGATATGTAGTTACTATAATAATAATTATAATATAACTGTATGTTAATGTGTATCCTAATAATATTTTCATTTTGGCCTCTATTTATATTATATCAGTATTTGGGATATTTAAAAAGACTTAGCAATTGATTGACATTGCTTTTATGATTAACAGAAAAATCTAAAATTTAAAAGCTCAATAATTTGAGCTTTTTGAAATATTGAAACTTGTAAATATTAACGCTTACTAAATTAGCGTCCCTTATTTTATGGGGCAAAATGAGGTATTTGTGGGTTACCTGTGGGTTACCTGTTAAGTTTTTTCGTGTATTAACTATGCTTTTATGCAAAGAAAAAAATGGTAAGATTATAAAATCCTACCATTTTAATTATACATTTTTATTAGAATAATTTAATATTATCCCATCTAGTTAATCCAGCATTTAGATTTGCATTAACTTGTTTTTGAACTTCATCATATCTTGAACCTAGTGCTTTCTTTCTAGCATCACCATTACCAAAATCGCCTCTAATAGTTTTCTTAACTAAAGTTAATAAATCATCATTAGATTCAGTTGGTTGTGGTACAGGTGTTGGTGTAGGTTTGTTTACATTAAGAATTTCATTAACTCTTGCTTGAACTTCACCATATCTTGAACCTAAAGCACTTTTTCTAGCATCACCATTACCATATTTACCTGCAATAACTTCTTTTGCAAGTTCATCAACTGATTTTGATGAAATATCATTTGATGGTACTGATGCACTACTACCATTTAATCTTTTATTTACTTCACTTGCAATATAAGGAAATTTACTTTGTAAATATGGTCCCGGACAAGTAGTATTTGCAAACATATTATGTCTTGTTAAATTACCATTTGCATCTCCAGTATAATTTAAACTAGCAATACCATTTCTTTTACAAATATCAACACATAAATCAATTAATTTAGCAAGTGCTTTATCTGATACATGCCAATTAGTATTAGCACCACCATCATTTGCAACTTCAATAGTAATTGCTTGATTGTCGTTACTAGGAGAACTTGAAGTCCATGCTCTATTCTTTTCTTCAACATACATACCAACTCTACCATCACTACCTATACCATAATTTGATGATGCTTGGCGATTCTTACCATTAAATACCCTACCACATGTTTCAACAGATAAATTACCTGCCATGTGATGAATAGTGATTTTCTTAATCTTATTATTTCTAGGATTGCTACTATTTGGTGAAATAGCAGTATAGTTTACTAAAGAACTATTACTCATTTTCTTCTACCTCCTCACCTTTATTATTAGATAATTCATTTAGTGCATCTTCTTGCACATCTTCTTCTGTTTCGACAACTGCCAAAACTTCTTGTGTTTCTTCAACAACTGCTTCTTTTTCTTCCATTTTCTTTTCACCTCTATCTTTCTTTTAATGGAATATATAAAAAAAGAACCTTTAAGTTCTTTCTCTATTGTTTTTTATTATAATTATTACTAGATATCATTAATATACTACCTAAAAAAGCATCAAAGGCAGTCATTATAGTAATAACTATATCTGTATAACTAAATTCAAAACATTGTAACACAACACCTACAAATACAGTCAATGCAGGTAAAAATACTTGTGCAACATACTTTAAAATATCATATACTTTGTTACTCATGTTATCCCCTCCTTTATATTTTAAATACAAATGCTAAAATACCACCTATAATTGCACCTATAACAAGGCGAATAAGCCATTTATTTCCATCTTCTAGGGCATTTATCCTACTTTCATTATTTTTGGCTAAATTAAGTGCTTTTTCACTTGTATCTTTAACTCCTTTATAGTCCTGTTCTTTTATTAAAGTTTCCAATACAGATAATCTTTCCAAAACTTCAATTTGAAACTTACCATTTTCCATTTTTATCCTCCTTATCTAGTGTTAAAACACGAAAAAAGACAATTTTTCATTGCCTTATTCTATATATACATTATAACACTAATTTAGTGTGAATTTTGTGAATTATTTTTAAATAAATCTGCAAACAACTTATCCATATTCATTAATGCTCTATGGCAATCATATCTTTTTATGTTGCCTTTCCATGACTTATATTGTTCTTCTATTTCTCTATAAGCCATTTTACCATCATCAAGCATCTTTTTAAAACTTTTAAGTTTTCTTCTTTCTCTTATGAATCCACTTTTAGCAGGTATTCTAACTAAATGACCTGTTTCAGTTAGTCTATATCTAATTTTTAAGAAAGTAAACCCTTTATCTAATCTAAATATTTGAGTTTTCTTTCTATTAATAAATATACCTAATTTATCACAAATCTTAATAATATCTTCAAGTAATTGTTTTAATTCTTCTTTACTATTACTTATTATATAAGTATCATCCATATACCTACCATAGTATTTCATACCTTTTACTATTTTACAATAGTTATCCATTTTGTGAACATAATAAATACCTGATATTTGAGATATTTGGCTACCAATACCTAAAGACTTATTTATATATTTTTCACCTGTTTTTAAAGTGTTTGACTTTGCATAAACAAGTGTATCAAGTAAATCTGATTCTTCCATATTATAATTGGAAACATCAATAGAAAAACTATCTACTAGATGTTCTATTAATTTTAATATGTCATCATCATCTATTATTTCTTTATACATTTCAATTAATGGTTTATGAAGTATATTATCATAAAACTTACTAAAATCGATAGTGAGTGCATATCCAATATTACCATATTTTCTATAATAACTATGAAGATGATTTTCTATTCTTCTACGAGCAAAATCAATACCTTTATTCTTTATACTTGCACCATTATCATATATAAGATATGGTTCAACTATGGGAGTCAATTGGTCGCATAATGCTCTTTGTACTACTCTATCATAGAAACTTATGGAGCGAACATATCGCTCTTTTCCTCTTTCATTCAAATAGAAACAATCAAAAGGACTTTGCTTATAAGTTCTTTCTCTTAATTCTATCTGTGTTTTTCTTATATTTTTAAGAAAGTTGGCTTCATATTGTTGTACACTATTTTTCCAAATACTATTTTTTCTTGATTTATAAAAACTATCCATTAAAACATTTGCATTACTAATCTTATTTAACATATTTTGTTCCTAATCATAACTAACTTATTAGATGATATCAAAATATCCATTTGTCTTTCGAACAGGATAAAATTTCCTTTTAATTATCGCAACGGTACTTAACCTAATCATTGTGCGAGTTAAAATCAGGGGCGAACACCACCAGAGTTGGATGCATTATTGTAGTTACTATTACCATTGTTGTTGACATTACAGAAGCCGGAAGCCATCCAAGTATATTTATCAAATCTTACCCTTTTTTAAAAGTTATTCTTCTAAACTTTTCATTATTTTATTATCAGACTTTCGCCATCCTTTTAATAAAGCAATTTCTTTTTCAATTATATCAACATAAGGCATATATTTCTCAACATTTGGATGAGTAACATATATTATATATTGCATTTCTTGAAGCAGATTTTCACAATCACAAATTGCTTGTGTTTGATAATTTCTTCTCATATAGTATTCTTCTTTGTTTGTTATATGAATTGTATTTGCAGAACAAATATTTTTCATTAGACTTCTTAACAAGTCCATGAAATAATCTCTTTCCTTATCAATCAACCAACTTGGAAAATTATCAATGAAACTATTTTTCAAATCGTATGCAGAAAGAATATTTTCAATTTCTTCTACATCTTCATCTTCAATATCATACACATCTTTTGCAAATTCTAAATTTCTTCTTCTTGATTTTATATCAAAGTCTTTCAAAAGAAATTCAGTTATCATTAATCGCAACTTTATAGCATTATGATAAAATTCCATTTTTGATATGTTTCTTTTTCTTTTCAACACACTCAATATCTATCAACTCCCAATTATAATTCTATACTTTTATCTATTGAAAGTCAATTTGTGTATTTTAATTTATCCCCTTGCTTTTTTAAAAATCTATTATCTGCTTCACCCCACAAGGGGGTGAGATTGCAGATTAATAGATTAAAAAGCAGGGGCGAACACCACCAGAGTTGGATGCATGACTGCAGTGACTATTACCATTGGAGTCGACATCACAGAAGCCGGAAGCCGACCATACATCTCTCAACCAATACCACTGTCTACCTCCAGCATCATTAAAACAAACCTGTAAACTTTTATCCAATCTAAACAAAGATAACTGTGATTTATCAATAGTATAGGCATTTGGTGTATTACTTCCATTTAAAACATTACTAAAAAATGATGCACCATAAACCATGTATTCATTCATTAAATCAATTTTAGAATCTACCCATTCACCATTTGAAGCACAATTATTTGCTATCGCATTAGTAAAGTAATTTCTATGACTTAATAAATGATTAGAACCAAAATCAGTAGTTATTACATTTTTAAAAGGTGTTAAATTTGTTGTATACATTTTACTACCCTTATATCCACTATTAGCAGTATTGGAATCATTCATTTGAGCAGTTCCCATTGACTTTTCAGGTATCATAAGAACATGTGGTGTTGTACATTCAGTATCGCCACAATGCAATCTATAATTAATATCTGCTACAAGATATTTTCTACCACTTGTTTTACCTATAATATAATCTCCTATAAATATATCATCGAATGTACCATTAGCAATTTGTTGTGATAAAGTGCCATTATAAAACAAATCAGTAATATCCTTACCTCTATATATAGAATTATGAAAACCTGCATTTGGTCTATTTAATATATCACTTAATAGTTCATTTCTATCATAAATACTACTACTTTCAATTTTATTACCATTTTTAACTTTATATACTTTCATTATTCTCCCTCGCTTTCTTCTAGTGAAGCAACATTGGTATCATTTATAGTTCTTGATAATTCAAAATCTAATATATTATCTTGTAATACTCCTACATCTGTTTTTAATTGTTCAACATCAGGTGTTATATCATCAATTTGATTTTGCAAGTTTCCTGCTTGGTCTGTACTTAATTGCCCTTTAACATGTTCAAACCATGTATCAAATTCATTTGTATTATCAGCAATAAATTTATCAAAAATTGCTTGAATTTGAATAAATAATTGCTCTGTATCAGGTGTTTCAATAGGCGAAATTACATCGCCACAATCACTGGTAATAAATCTACAATCTTCTATCAAATCTTGTGTTATTTCAGTTGTTCCTGCAGGAATATAAACCTTTGCAATTCTTAAATCATAAATTGTTGAAGTTCTTGTTAAATTTGGTGCTACTGGATTATTAGAAAATGTCCCTTTAATTACTTGAGCAGTAATATTTCTATTTGTTAAATCCAATCTAATAACGATATTATCAATACGACCTAAAACACCATCTGCATTATCTATGGCTAGAGTTTTTACTTGCTTATTTCTATATCTATGCCCCTCAATAAATGCTCTACCAGTGCTTAAATTAACTGCCATATCATTTGTGTTACCTAATACTTGGCAACCATTATTAAAAATACCATTTGTAAAGAATGGGATAAAAAATTCTGCAAAATCTTCTGCAAAATAAATTCTATCACCATCTACATCATTAAAAAAATTTGATTCTTCCATTTCTCATTCCTCCTTAATTATTAATCGTAAGATTTTCAACAAATGGTGTTCCAAATGTAGCAAAAATCTTTTGATTATTATTTTCAATAGTTTCTTCTATTTCAGTAATTCTTTGTTTCATTACAATACCCCATGATTCTTTTTTAATATTTACAATATCGCCTAAATCCCATAATTTTTTATAGTCATCAGCATATACTGTTACTTCAAGTGTTTCAGTTGATTCAACTAATTTTTCTGAACCTTTAGTTTTCAAAGTTTCTTTATATTGTGCAAGTGTTAAATCACCTTGATTTTCTGATTTTGCATCAACAAATGTTTCTCTTAAATCAAAATCTTCATTATTTCCACTTGTAACTTCTACCATAATTCTATTTTTATCTTCACCTTGCCCACCTACTAAAACATAATTTTTTTCAGTTTTAGCACTATATGTATAATCAGCAACATCAATATTTGATTTATCTTCACTAAATTCATATCTAGGATTAATTGATTGTGTTTCTGTTCTATCTAATCCTTGATAATTTTCATAAATCATTTTCTTGTTTGGAATATCGACAGATATTCTATGAGCAATTGATGATATCTTTGCTAAAGTAACTAAATATTCATAAACATTCTTATAACTTACTTGAAAAACAACACTATCTGAATCTAGTGTTGCTTCACTTATTAATAATTTAGAAAAAGGTGTCATTTCATTTAATATTTTTCTTTCACCCAACAATATCTTCCCACTAAAGTTAATTTTACTTTTAATTATTCTTCTATCTAATATACTTGATAAAAACCTACCATAAATTATAACTTCAACACCATCATCACCTGCATCATTTATAGTAAAACTTTCAATAATACCTACTTCTATGGCATCATCTCTTATAATAAGATTATCTTTTTTTAAATACTTTTCTGTTTGACTATTTAATGGAATATGAAGTTCGAACTCACCTGCTTCATAATATTTTCTTCGCCATCTTAAAGAACTAAAAAAATCTATAATACCTATGAGTTCCAAATCCCTAGTATAAACATAAATATCAAATTCTTTTATCATTATACTGCCTCATATTCATTTACATATTCGATAACTGCCTCGAGGTTATCGACACCTGTATCAGCATTATATCTAAATGTATTACTTCCATGATGTACTTGTAAAAACTTACTACCATATACCATTAAATTATTAATATTTTCTTCTACACCAGTAGAAACCGGTATATAAGTAATATTTTTATTTTGTCGATATGTATTTACAATAATCTTATCTCCTGCTACCATTGTTTTTTCAATCTTCATTTCTTCTCTTGTATCAACATTAAAAAGAGATGGATTAACAACAGTATCATTTGCAGTAAATGTTAAAGTCATACCAAATTCAATATTAGTATCATTCTGAACAGTAACCATTGAAGTTGTATTTTTTACACCAAACTTTATACCTGTATCATGGGGAATCTTTAATGCAAATTTAAAACATGGCGACCATGTTGCCATTTGAAGTATAGTTTTATCTAAATCAGTAAAATATGGGTTAGGGCATATTAAAGATATTTGAAATTGCTTATGTAAACCTTTATTATCAATCTGAATAGATTCTACTTTATATTCTATTTTTCTTTCTAAACCATCTTCATAATAATAAAGTATTCCAGTTGATTTTAAAGGAAAAGCACGATATAACCTTTGTCTATTATTAATTACATCATCTCTAATTGCACCTTTTATAATGATGTTCCTTTTTTCCACACTTGTACCAATATAATTTTCACCTATGGCATAAGCACTTTTCATTCCTGCTACTACACCTAATACCTCATGTAATCCATCAACACTTTTAAGAAAGAAAGGAAACTTATATTCAAATGTTATCCTTTCTTTTAAATAATTTTCACATACTATTTTCTTTGACATATTAAGCACCTACCAAATCCAAATATTGTTTTTCTTTTCTAATTTGTCTTGCATACTCGCTTGGTGAATCTTTTGGAGAGTAGAAATTATAAGTATTATTTTCAACTTTACTAGGCGATTGATTGCTTCTACTACTATCAGAAGAAAATACTGAATTTGGTCTATTTAAATTAACTCTTGTAGATAAATCCAAATCTGTTGGCAATGCTCTTTGAATTGTATCATTTACATCTGACATTTCTTGTTGGAAACCAACACCAATACCTTTTGCTAAATTTACACCAATTTCATCTCTAAATACTCTTGATGGTGAATGAATACCAAATATACCTTTGATGCCATTTACAATTGATTTTCCAAATCCTTTAATCTTATCTAATACCCAGTCTTTGGCATTATTAATACCATTCCATAGACCTTTAACAAGATTCTTACCTATATCTAACATCCCTGATATACCACTTACAATTCCATCTTTTACTTTTCCTAACAAGTTTTTACCTATTTCTCCAAGTTTACCATAATAACTTGCAATACCATTTATTAATGAAGATATAATTTGTGGTATTTTTGAAACTAATCTTGGTATTGCTTGGATTAATCCCTCTGCCAATTTAATATCTAAAGTAATACCTGCTTCAATTAGTTTTGGTAAATTATTAACAATGGCTTCAATTAATTTATCTATTATTTCAGGTATTTTATCAATCAAATCAGGTAAGGCAGTAATTAACCCATCTGCTAGTCCCATTATTAATTGAATACCTGCATCAATAATCAAGTCTATATTATCTAACAATGTTTCAACCATTAACACTACTGCATCAATCATTTCAGGTATTAAAGTTGGTAATTGCTCTGCTATTCCTTGAACCAAAGAAACAACCATTTGAATACCCATTTGCAATATTTGTGGTAAATTCTGAACTATCGTTGATATAATCATATTAATTATTTCCATAACTGAACTCATTATCATAGGCATATTTTCAGTTAAACCTTGAACTAATTTTGAAATAATACTACTTCCTGCATCAAGAAATGATGGTAATTGTTCTGCTATTCCATCTAATATTATAGGCAATGCATCAAATACTCCATCAACCACTCTATCTACTGCTTTTAATACATTATTAACAACTCCTCCATTTCCATCACCATCACCAACAAGTGAAGAAAATAAATTCATTACTAATTGGCTTAAATCTGCACCATCAGTTGCTAATCCTGTTATTAAATTACTCCATGCAGATTTTGTTGCATTAATAGAACCCTCAATTGTTCCCATTGCTTCTGCTTGTGTAGTACCTGCAATATTACTTGCTACTTGAATTTGATGAATTGCCTCTGTAATATCAGCAAAATTAGAAACATCGTATTTCTTTCCTGATAATTTTTCAGCATCTTTAAGCAATCTTTCCATTTCAGTTTTAGTACCACCATAACCTAATTTTAGATTATCTAACATATTAAATTGACCTTTAGCAAAACCACTATAAGCATTTTGGATTGATTGCATATCAGTACCAAATGTATTGGCATTATCAGACATATCTCTTAATGCTTGGTCTGATAATTCGGCTGCTTTTTTGGTATCACCATTTAAAGAAACTATCATGCTTTTACTAAATCCAGTTACTGTTTCCATATATTCGTTGGCACTCATACCTGCAGTTTTGAAAGCATCATTTGCATTTTTAATAACAGTATCTTTTACATCATCACCAAATAATTTTTGAACACCACCCTCTAATTGTTCAAATTCACCAAAGCCACTAACTGCCTGTTTTCCAACTTCTATCATTGCAGAACCAACTGTTTTCATAGCACTAGCCAATC
>ERZ777011.2792-NODE-2792-length-12668-cov-3.331246_pt1 | contig 12668 bp, 13 predicted proteins | sample MGYA00374964_ERZ777011 | MGnify/ENA primary metagenome ERZ777011 (study PRJEB29310, sample SAMD00008975) | mouse gut metagenome | study: EMG produced TPA metagenomics assembly of the Metagenome analysis of fecal microbiota from mouse which was promoted...
TCATATTGCAAGAGTAAAAATATTTATGAGGTGTCTATTGGAGATATTGATGATTCTGAAACTGATGGCAAAGAATCAGAAGCAGCAGATACCTACACTGTAAACGGAAAATCTGTAGATAAGGAAACATTTAATAATTATGTTTCTAAGTTTGCTCCTAATTTAGTGGATAATGAAGATACTGATTCTGAAGATACCCCATCTGATTCTAAGTATAGTCTAACTGTTAAAGTTGGTTTAGATACTGATGAAGCTGAAAGAATGATTCGTGATATGAGAAAGAATTTTCAGAGAGAATTTTCTGAAATGGTTGATATGCTTTACAGACCTTATCTTTGTGAGTATCGTCCACAGCCAATTAGATTCTTTTGGTAAATATAGTATTTGATATTTAGTCAAAATTTATAGAAAGGACTTGCGTTCAAAAAATTGGGCGTGAGTCTTTTTTGTTTGGAGAAGTATATAGTGTCCAATGCGATTTAGGGAAAATCCGTTTAGCTTACTGTTTGTGAATTGAATGTGGTGTCGGAACCTGCGTTGGAATTATGGAAATGGGATTATTGGGAGTAGCTACCCAGTAACGTAGAGTCACCTACCTCTCTCCCATTTCTTTATTTAAGTTGAGTAGGTGAGAAAGTAGGGAAAGATTTATGGGATTAATATTACCACAAAAAGTTAAGATTGATATATCTGGGAATATGGCATCATATTATGAAAAATTAGGATATGAAATACCTCGATATTTTAATAAAAGACATAATACATATTCTATTGTCAATGGAACGACTATTGATGTATCCGTAGAAGACTTAAAACCTAATTCAAATCTTATAGTTGAGTGTGAATGTGACATTTGTAAAAGAAAAGAACAAATAACAAAAATGGAATACACAAGAATCAAATCATATACAGAAAAATATGGATATGATTATCTTTGTTTAGACTGTAAATTTGATGTAATGCCAACCGCAAAATTGAATGTTGGTACTTTTAAGAATAATGATGAAAAAATCAAAAAATTTCTAATAAGAAAATTAAGAGATTTCGTAGAAAAGAATGGATATCCAAAATTTAAGAAAAAAGACTTTAGACCTGAGAATAAAATGCTAACATTAAGAATGTATGAGCAATATCTTGGTGGTGATTTAGTAGATTGGCTTGAATTATGTGGATATAGTTTATCTAATGAAGAAAAATATGAAATGAGAACTCGTGGTGGGCAATCGAAAAATTTAACCAAAGAAGATTGTGTAAATATTATTATGAATATGCAATCAAAATTTAATAGACCATTAGAATACAAGAATTTTAAGAATCCTAATATGGATGAAATTGGTGTAACAATGATTAAAAAATATTGGGGTTCTTTAAATAAAATGAAAAAAGAACTTGGTTTAGAAATTGTTCAAGAAAGCATGATGGATAAACAATTATCTAAAGAAGATTTCGATGCGACTGTAAAAAATATATTAGATTTTCTGGCTAAGGAAAATAGAAATTTTACTACTACTAGAGAGATTCACGAAAGTAGTCAATGGTCGAGTTATGGTACTTTAGATAGAATGAGTAAAAAATATTATGGTGTCAATTTTATAAAGCATCTTAGTAACTTTGGCATTGTTTTTGGCAATCAAGGGCATGGACTTAATTATGATTTTGATGATCAAGAACATGTTACAAGTCAATATGAATATATGTTTTCTAAGTTTTTGAAAGAAAATGGATTTATATTTAATAAAGATTATTTTAGGGATATCAAATACTCAAATTTTATTAATAACTATCATGGAAATATGAATTGTGATTATGTAATACATACACAGAACGATATTTTATATATAGAAATTGCTGGTATTATTGCAGATTATAAAACTTGGTATTATGAAAATAGAAAAATATTTAAAAGCAAATCAAAAGAGAAATATCGGATAAAACTAAAAGAAAAAGAACTCATGTTAAAAAATAATGGATTAAAATATTTTATTTTGTTTCCATGCGATTTAACTCAAGAAAATTTTACAAACATCATATATAATCCATCTTTACAAGAAAAGCATCAAATAGAAAAATTTTATAAAAATAATATTGACTGGGGAAAAGTAAGAAATATTGGTAAGTTAGATTATTCACAAAACATAATAAGAAATACAAGACCTAAGAAAGAAGCTGTTTAGTATTCTACTATCACTTCTTTTTTTTATTTGAAAGGAAGTGGTAAATATGCGTGGAAGAATCTATAATAATTTTTATACTCCTGAATTATGGAAACAAGTAAATAAGGAAAACAAAAGAATTATTGATGATTTTCTTGCAGAATATAAACAACGAAAAAAGTCAAAGGGAACAATTGATGGGTATTTCAATGATCTGCGTATTATAATGATATACATATTAAAGGAATTAGATAACCGTTGTGTTCTTGAATTAAATAAAAAAGATTTTAGAGGACTTAGTTTATATTTTACAGAAGAATGTGGTATGTCGCCAGCCAGAACCAACCGTCTTAAAAGTGCAATAAATAGTTTACTGACATTTTGCGAAGAAGACGATGATTATGAATACGAAATTAATATGGCAAAGAAGGTTAAAGGCATCCCTCGTGAACGAGTAAAAGATAATGAAGATAATTTCTTCTTTACTTTTGATGAGTTTATTAAAGTTAGGGATATTCTTGTAGAACGTGGTAGATTACAAGACGCTGTACTATGGAGCATAGGATTTGATTCTGCCGGGCGAAGGAATGAGTTGTTTCAAATTGAAAAACATGGGCTTTTAGACGGAAATAAAACCAATATTGTTGTTGGTAAACGTGGAAAGAAATTTTATCTCGTTTACCTTGATGATACAAAAGAATTAATACGACAATACTTAAAAGAACGTGGAGAAGATAGTATTGACTCTCTTTGGATTAAAGGAACTGGCGAAAATAAACAACCAATAACTGGTGATGCTTTATATGATAGGGTTTGTTCCATTTCTAAAATATTATCAGAAGTTCGTGGAGAACAATGTAATATATTTCCACATACTATGCGTCATAGCCGTTTAGAGTGCCTTGCACAAGGAACAGACACTCGATTAGTTGATGAAAATGGAAATCCTCAAAAATACCCATTAGAACAAGTACAGGTATTTGCACATCACAGTGACGTGTCAACCACCCAAGGTTACTTGAAGGATCACAGCTCTGAATTGATTGATGAAATGTTTGGGTTTGGAAAATAACCAATAGAACTACAATTTCAAAATAAGAGAGACTATTTTGAGTCTCTCTTAAAAAATTTGATAATCCTATAAAATGTTTTCATTCTTGATTTCTTATCAATAGCTACTCCTGACTTTTTTACATTTGTATCATAATCTTTTCTAATATCGTTATATGTTTTAGGTTTGTCCATAGTAAATTCATTATATTTATCAATTGAATTAAATTTTCGTTTATCATGTACTATATATGCAATGAACATATATGTAGCAATTATTAAAATTAATAATGCTATAATGAAAATTCCTATTAAGGTATATTGATCAATACTTATTACAAACATAAAAACACCTCACTTCCAATTTTTTGTTAATTCAATTGAAAGTAAGTGTAAAAAAAGAAGCCTATTTTCACTAACAAAAGAATTAACAAAACTATAACAGTTAAAATTACTGCACAAAATAACTAAGTAAAGTTAACCAAAATAAGTCTTGTAAACTCTCGCTAGTGAAAAATTCGCCTCCAATTCCGCAAGAATTTTCTTGGATAAATGTATTTCTGATAATATTCAATATCATCAGAAATATACTATTAAAATATCTATCTAATAAAAATAAATGTTTTTATAGATAGTCTACATAACAATTTAATAAAAGACAATATATATTATTTTTTGATTTTCAATATATATAAAATATAGTTAAAGAAATATTATATGTCAATAGATATTTCATTAATTTGTTAAGATGTTAATCTGAAACAGATTTTCATTTTATAATAATTATAGATTCTATAAATATCAAAAGTAACAACCAAAATTATAACAGACTGACAACTGCCATAGTAAGTGTTAAGAGGTCTGCTTGTCGGAGCAACTAAACCGTCTATGGTCTGACATATGCCACTGGATAAACTTAAATGTTTATATGTTAATAATTAGTGAATGATTGGCGTTCCAATCTGACATTCTGGAAAGACAGAACATCTCAGGAGAGTTTTCTATACTCTCCTATTTTCATGGGTAAGTAGCATAGCGGCGAATGCAAGGCACTGTAAATGCCCCACGAAGAAACACCAGAGGTTCGAGTCCTCTCTTACCCACTGTATAAAATTGGAAATATATAAAGAAAGCAGGTGATTAAATGCCGCAATTAAATTTGGATAATTTTCAGTTACAGCTAGGTCAAGTCCGTATGATAACTAAAGATTCTGGGCAAACTGTCCAATCCATAGAACTCTTGCTTGGTGATCAGACAAAAGCTGAAATGATGGTAGATGAAAAATCAAACGTAATGAACTTAGTAGTTCGTGATACTGTGATAGCAGATATCCCCCAATTACAATGTGCAATTAATAAAGAAACTCTAAGAAACTTTATTATTGGTCTTAATAAATTACATAATTCATTAAAATAAAAAGGAGAAAAATATGAAATTAGCAAGGAGTATTGATACTGAACATGATGTGATAACAGCAAGCATTGTATGTGTAGAAATTGCCGATGAGACAAAAGAAGCATTGCATGATTACACTAAGACACTTAAATATGGTGATATTGATTTTTCTGCAAATATTAAAGTAACAAATAGTATGCCAGAAATTGTATCCGATGACGATCCTGATGGAGAAACAGTAACACTTAAACTTGTAGATAAATCTTTTGTTGTTGATGAAAATCTTAATCTTGTTCTGGAATTAGACAGTAATAAAATGTCTATCAAAGAATTAACAACCGCTATTCCAAATGTAGAAATTTTAAGTAAAGCAAAAGCTCTTATCTGGGTGGATAAAGTCGAAGCAAAAATCCAAGAACTTGTAGACGAGGCACGAGAACAGAATGCAGCAAATATTGAGGGTACTGTTGAAAAAGTAATTTAGAAAGGAACTTTGATATATGAGATATACCATTTTAGTGCAAAATGAAAAAGATCCAAAATTATATAAATTCCTTACTGTTAAGGAACCTGTTATGGAAGAAATCAAAACTGAGGTTACAGATGAAGAAACCAGTGAAGTGAAGGAAGTAATTACGTATCAGCCTACAGGAGAAACAAAAACTGTCAATTATTCTGAAAGCGATAAACAGGCTTTTGAAGATAAATACATCAGTCTTTTAGATACATATAATAGAAAGCAGATTATTCCTGTTGCCATTGAAAATTACAATTTGGATATGATCTTTGATTCTGATACAAGCGAATAATTGTCTATGTTGTGGAGAGTGGATGTACTGCTCTCCTATTTTCTTGGGAAGGTGTCAGAGTCCGGTTTATTGTGTCTGTCTTGAAAGCAGATGTACAGAAATGTACCGTAGGTTCAAATCCTACTCTTCCCGTTACTTATTTACCGACTTCTATGTTAGGTCGGTTTTCCAAAAAAATCGACAATACAAGAAGGAGGCTACAAAATGGATAATACAACTTTTATAGACGCAGAAGATCATATCATCAAAAAAACACCAATGCTAGATGAACATCAGTTAATTAAAATCACGGAGAAAACACCTGAAATACGAAACATTGGTAAGATTGTACGTGGTGATACAAATTCAAACATTCTAACTTTTGAAATTAATAGATATTATGACAATGTTGATTTATATACCAAAAATATCAAGTTTATTGTAAAAAACGAATTAGGCACATTTACAGAGAATGCAGTTAATCTACAATATAATGATGAATTATTAAGGTTTTCTTGGATTTTGTCCGAATCCGTTACATACAAAAGCGGAACAGTTAATGCTGCTATTATCTTTATTGGTATGTTGCCTAATGAGAAATATGCTCTTAAAACAATTCCATTTACTATAAACATCGAAGATTCATTAGATTATTTAGATATAGACCCACCATATAAAAATTGGTTTCTTGACATCGAAAATATGATTTATAACTTAGACTTGTCTTTTGATCCTTCTGGAAGTTCAAGTAATCATACTCATGATAACAAGTCCGTATTAGATAAATTGAGTGTATCTGATAAAGGTGAATTATTATATGATGGTAAAAAAATACAAGGATCTAGCGATACACCATTATCGGCTTATGATATTGCAGTAAATAATGGATTCGTTGGTACTGAAGCAGAGTGGATTGAGTCGCTTAAAGGAGATTCTGCTTATGATGTTGCTAAAGATAATGGGTTTACAGGCACAGAAGCAGAGTGGTTAGAATCTCTTAAAGGCGAAAGTGGTGATTCTATAAAAGTAACCTTTTCTTCAACAGAGCCAATAAGTGTCCCTGTTGGCGAAATTGTTATGGTATATGAGGAATAAGTATGGCAATTTATATTAATGAAAATAGAAAAATAAAGAGCATATTCGCTAGTGTAAATAATGAAAAGAAATCTATCGTTTCTGCTTGGGTAAATAAGGATGGGATTCCGACTAAGGTATTTTCGTTAGATCGTGGAATTGTTGATCCTGTTGACCCATATGAGGTAGCTGCAGAAGGTGAAAATAATAATTGGAAATATATATTAGATGATGAAAATAATATTATTACGTTGCAAAAATATATTAATACAGTTGTTACTGATATAATTGTATATGCTAATTATATTGTTAATGGTAAGATATATAAGACACAATTAGCAAATTTTGGCTACCCTGGTTCAGGTGGATATTCATATTCTTATATGTTTGGAGCTAAGAACAAAATCGAAACAATAAATTTTAGTAATGGTATAGATACCAGTAATGTAACAAACATGACAGAAATGTTTAGAGACTGCACTTCATTAATCAAACTTGATTTAAGTATTTTTGATACGTTCAATGTAACAAAAATGAATTATATGTTTTCTGGTTGTAAATCATTGCCAAATATTAATTTAAATAGTTTTGATACAAGTAACGTGACTAGTATGAGAGAAATGTTCTATAATTGTTATTCGTTGACTGAGTTAGATTTAAGTAGTTTTGATACAAATAATGTTACAAGTATGAATAGTATGTTCAGTGGAACTTCTAACTTAAAAACAATCTATGTAACAGATAGAAAGTGGTCAACATCAAATGCAACAACAGTGGGAATGTTTAGTGGTTGTGGAACATCAGAGGTTACATACAAGTAATCATATACATTCATTTTGTAATGGATAATAATTATGTTTTAAATAGTTTGCTGAGAGACACCGATCCGATGAGCCGCCATCACAGTCAACCTATTGGAAGTCGGCTGAAAGAGATTATCCCAAGCTTGCGGCAAAGTTGAAAGAACAGACAATGGATAGATAAGAGAATTTCTAATATCTTCTCTTTTGATACATCTCATTTATAGACTCGGCTAAAATGGAACGAGAATGCTTATCAGGATTATTATTTCTATTTTTCTTATCAAGATAATAATCTTGTAGCTCTCCTCAGTATCCATTATGCTTTAACCAAGCAATTTTGTTATCTAAATTTTTGAATCCTTTACCTTGGTATTCCCAAGTGTAATTATTATGATCCTTGTTAAACCGTATGTATTGCTGTCTTCCATCTCCACAGCTATAAACAATAGCAAAATCACAACTATGCAAAATTTGAGAAGTAATAGTATTTACTTTTTTGATTGTCAATACCCTGGTTGAATCTTCGCAGTGTTTATAACCACACGAAAATTGAAATTTTAAATTCCACCTTTAGACAGTTCAGTGGAATTTACTTCTGCACTGGAATTTAAAATTTCAAGTCAGCGTTTATAACCACATCTGGGCGCTACTTGGTCTATTGCATTTTTTAATATATGGCGAATCTGCGCAGGATTATAATCTTCGTCATCATCATTGATTTCCAAGTCAAAATCGAAATCAAAACCTATGTTGGATTTTCTATCGTAAGTAATCATATTTCTGCTGGAACTACCAACAGGTCTAAATTGAAAAGTGAAATACGGTCTTACTATGTCTTGTACTTCATGGATAATTTGGATTAATTCGTTTTTAACTGGCTGTGCCGATGCTTTAGTTACATATACAAAATCGTGCATTCTGGTTCCTCCTGTAAATTAAATATAAATCACTACAAAATAACACAGATTTCTATTTTGTCAAGAGGATAATTTTGAAATAAGCATTTTATTGGGTAAATCTTTGACTTTGAATATATGATTTGAATAATTGAATAACATGCTTTAATATGGTAAAATATTCTATATTTACTATAGGAGGGCATTCATATGAATACTAATAATATTGCTTTTATTTGTCCTATTAGCAAACCAGATACAGATATAAGAAAATGTTCTGACAATATTATGAATCGTATTATTAGTCCCATTGCAAAAGAAGTTGGATATTCGGTAATTAGAGCAGATCTATTAACTGGTGACATTATTCTTGATGATATCATTAAAATGATTATAGAAGCAGATATTGTAATTGCTGATTTAACAGATTTTAACCCAAATGTGATGTATGAATTAGGGATACGGCAAGCAATAAAAGGAAAAACTATTTGTATTATAAAAAATGAAAATTTGGATAATTTACCTTTTGACATTTTACAATTAAGAACGATTCCTTATGATTTCAATACACCTTTTGGTGTAGATGATTTTAGAGTGCAATTAAAAGACAGAATAATTGCATCCATTAATTCAATTTATGTGCCACAAATTAAATTGACAAAAAATGATCTTGTTAATTTATTTGGTGCAACTGTTGTAATAGAAAGTGTATGTGGCAAAAAAGATCATTATAATTTAGCAAATAAAATGATAAATCGTAAATGTAAAAGAATTTTTCTTATGCAAAGAAGTAGTTCTTTAATATTAGGCGCAGAACAATTATGGGATAAAGAAAAGGACTTTATAGATATATTAACATCAATTATTGGAAATTGCGATGGGTTTTATCATATAACCTCAACAGAAGGAATCCGTATGCACTTAAAAAGAAAAAGTAGTTTTTTCCCTGAATTTAAAGATTATTCAAATAGATTAGCAAGGAAAAATGGTTGCGTCACATTAAAATGTGAAGGTAAAAATAAAGATAATAATTTTATATTTAAAAATTTACCTGACGATGATTCTGATGAATATTTTAAATTAGATCGTCAAGCACGTATATTCTCTATTGAATATGAAGATGACCAAGTTGAAACTGTCATTGCACATAGCTTAGGATCTGAACAAACATGTTTTCTTATTCGTGGTAATTTAATGAAAGATTATTTTAATAAATGTATTGATTATTATGCATCTTGTGCTCCAATTAAATGGAAACAAGTAGAAGATTTATATAAATACTATGTAAATATAGGGAAAGATGAATAAATTTATAAAAGGGCAATCAATTTTGAAATGCCCTTTTATAATTCATTTAAAAGAATTGTTTCATTGGGTAAATATACATCAATTTATAAGTAAGGAGTATGAGCCTTCTCCCTCATATTGAGTAACATAAATCGTATATATCTCTCCTTTAACCATATCATCAATCGTCAAGCCATTGCCATTTTCTATACCATATGATATGCCATCTATATGCTCACCGCCTTCATTGTAAATGGACATATTAATTTTCATTCCGCTGACCATGTTATCAATCAAGAATGAATAACTACCATTAATTTGTGGGCTAAATTTATATATATTTAACTGTTGCGTATATTGCATTGTGTCAGAAATATTATTACCGATTAACTCAACAATATCTTTTTGATATCCAATTTCTAATTTATATGGGCTGAATGAATTGCATTGAACAATCTGTATTGTATATGTTTCTCCTGCAATCATATCATCTATTGTCAATCCATCATATTTAGATATACCATATGATGTTCCATCAACCCAACCACCCGCTTGATTTAAAATAATCATATTAATATCTACGCCACTTGTAATATCTGAAATTTCAAATCTATATCTTCCATTAATAGGTGGAATAAAATTATACTGATTTAATTGTGAAGTGTATTGAATACTATCTTCAATTTCTGTTTCCCCGTTGATTTGAATAGTTTTCTTTTGGTAACCAATTAACAGTTTATATGTCATGGTGCTTGTGTATTGTGTAACGATAATATTATATGTCTCATCAGCATTCATATTGTCAATTGTTAACCCTTCTGAATTGGTAATTCCATATGATGTTCCATCTACTCTTTCGCCACCAGGATTATATATATCCATATTTACTTTTGTTCCGCTAACCATTTCACTTAACTCAAACCGATAACGTCCACTTAATGGCGGCGTAAATTGATACATATTTTTCTGATCCGTATATTGAATACTATCGGTGACTTGAGTAACATTATTTTCAATATTTACAGTATTTTTTTGTGTTCCGACCAAAATTTTATAAGAACTATAACTTGAATATTGTTTAATTTGAATTGTATATGTTTCGTTTGCAACCATATTGTCAATGGTCAAACCATCACCGTTTTCAATTCCATATGAAGATCCATCTACTCTATCACCAGCCTGATTTAAAACAACAATATTTATTTTTACACCACTTAACATATCAATGGCTTCAAAACGATACCTTCCGTCTATAGAAGGAATGAATTGATAAGTGTCGATTTGTTCATCTGTAGAAATATTTCCTTCAAGATAATTAAGTTCAATAGGGTCTATTGCTAATGTCTGATCCACTATATTATCTACGGTTTTACTTATGGTGCTTATTGGCAAAATGTCAGTTGTTTCATCTGGCAACTCAGGTATATTTTCTTCTGTATATTCTGGTACGCTAGTGGGGTCAATAAAATCAGTTGTTTTTTCTTTTTCATTTTTATATTCATTTTCTGGATAGTCTTCTGATTCAACATCCGTTTTAACAGTTTCTTTTTCTAATATGGAAGGATAAATTGTAATAATAAGTGACATTACCGTTAATATCGTAGTAATAATAGAAGCTCCTCCAGACTCATTTGTCGCATATAAATATATAGTAACAATTCCCAAAATAATAGTTAAAAATAAAAATATACCTTTTATCATATGTATATTCCCCCTATAACAAATTTCTAACAATAGAATGATAAATTAAGTATAACATAAAATTATAAATAATGATATTACTTTTAAGATTTCTAACACATATCGTCTAACGGCAAGACATTCGACTCACTCAAATAATGGAGTCCGATTCTCTCTATGTGTTTTCAGACAGTCATCATGGCTGTCTTTTTTAATTGAACAAATAATTTTGAAATTGAAAGGATGGTGGCAACATGCCAAGAACCAAATCTAAATCATCTGGCAATAAACCGTTGCCAGCCAATCAGCAAAAAGGGAAAAAGGTCTGTACATGCTGTCATGAGGAGAAGAATTTAACAGACTTCTATTATAGCAGCTCCCCTATGTACTCTCTCGATGAGCGCATACCTGTTTGTAAAGAATGTTGCAAGACTTCTGTTCTATCTGAGGACGGAAGAATTGATTTTGATAAATTTAAGGATTTGCTTAGAAATATTGATAAGCCACTGTATTTTGATCTACTCTTCTCTTCCGAAGAATCTGTTAAGAAAGAAAATAGTTACCTGAGTGATGAGGAAGTATCGCTACATGGATACGAAATATTGCAGAAATATTTCACGCTGGTGGCGATGAGGCAGGATAAAGCGAAATCCTACTCTGATGCAGAGAAAGAAGGTTTTATTCATCAGAATAGCAACCGTACTAAAAAAGAAAAAGAGAAAATTTTAAATAGATATTCTCATTTCATTAATCAGTGTTTACAAAATAATAAAATTTCTCATAAAGCACAAACTGCAACTAAACAAGATGAGAAACTAATCGTCTGGTCAGATCAGGATAAACAAAATAAACAATATGCTATTGAAATTGTTGGATATGATCCTTTTGAGGAATATCCTGAAGAAGGTCGTAAATTTCTTTTTAATCAATTGTCGCCATATCTTGAAGATGATTCTAATGCAGATGATGCCTATAAACTCTCACAGATATTACAGATTATAAAAAATAATTATCAGATTGATATTTGTGACAAGAAAATGTCTCAACTAGATCCTTTAAAAGACGCTGAAAGTATTAAAACTTTGAGTGATATAAAAAATAAATTAGTTCAAAGTAATGACAAAATCGCAAAGGAAAATGAAATTTCTGTAAAGAATCGTTCTAACAAAGATGCTGGCAAATCTACTCTTACATATCTCATGAGAGATTTAAGAGAGAAAGATTTTGATAGAGCTGAAGCTGATTACTATGACCAGTTAAGAAGTGTTGGAAGCCAGTGGGCAACAGATATGTCCATAAAAGCAATTAAAGAAAATGGCATTTTTGATGAAAATGATAAAAAAGAAATTTATGAAATGCAACTTGACATGATTGTTGCTCTTAACAAAGAAGTAGACGAATTAAAAGAAAAAATTCGTGCTTTAACATTGGAAAATGATAGATTGAAAGCAGGTGTTGGTTAGTGGCTTATAGAAAAGTTAAACACCTGTTATCTGATCGGAAGCGTAAAATATGTGAATTAGATGCTGAATCAATTGCAT
>ERZ777011.2794-NODE-2794-length-12658-cov-2.898358_pt1 | contig 12658 bp, 19 predicted proteins | sample MGYA00374964_ERZ777011 | MGnify/ENA primary metagenome ERZ777011 (study PRJEB29310, sample SAMD00008975) | mouse gut metagenome | study: EMG produced TPA metagenomics assembly of the Metagenome analysis of fecal microbiota from mouse which was promoted...
ATTGCCACTGAAGCTGTATTCAACGCCCGGAAGGCGGACTTCGTTGCTCGAGAGATTCTGGCGGACGTGGCCGGCATGACGGTCAATGACACCACCAACACCCTGACCGCCCGGATTATCTTTGGCGGGAACCGTAAGCCGCAGGATGTGTTTAACTATCGGGATATGGGCGACGTGAGCCAGATATTTGATCCTGACGGAGATCTGCCTTTTACCATGGGCCCCCAGGAGTTCGATCGGTATACGGCCTTCGACAAAAAGAAGCGGCCTATCTTCCCTGGGTACAAGTTTGAGAACGGCAAGTCCATCTATCGCGGCGAGGAGGTTGGCGAAGGCGGCTATGTCTATGCCGAGCCCGGAATGTACGGGAACATCGCCCTGCTGGACATCGCCTCCATGCACCCCAGTTCCATCATCGCGGAGGAGCTCTTCGGCCCCGAGTTCACCAAGCGGTTCGAGGAGATCAAGGAAGCCCGTGTCGCCATCAAGCACAAGGACTTTGACCGGGCCCGCAAGATGCTGAACGGCGCTTTGGCAAAGTATCTGACCGATGAGAACGCCGCTGCTGATCTGGCTCAGGCTCTGAAGATTGCCATCAACTCGGTTTACGGCCTTACCTCTGCCAACTTCGAGAACCCCTTCCGAGACAACCGGAACCGGGACAACATCGTCGCCAAACGCGGAGCCCTGTTCATGGTCAACCTCAAGCACGAGGTCCAGAAACGGGGCTTTACTGTTGCCCACATCAAGACGGACTCCATCAAGATCCCCGATGCTACGCCGGAGATCATTCAGTTTGTCACCGACTACGGCAAGCTCTACGGTTATATTTTCGAGCATGAAGACACTTATGACCGTATGTGTCTGGTGAACAATGCCGTCTACATCGCCAAGTATAAGACCCCTCATATTGACAAAAAAACTGGGAAAGAAATCTGGTGGACGGCCACCGGGACGCAGTTCCAGGTTCCCTATGTGTTCAAGAAGCTCTTCAGTCATGAGGAGATCACCTTCGAGGACATGTGCGAGACCAAGTCGGTAAAGGATGCTCTATATTTGGATATGAACGAGAAGCTGCCGGATGTGTCCGAGTATGAGAAAGAGCATACGACTCTATGGAAGGATATTTGCGATATGACGCTCCCTCATGATGCAGAAATGGAGCGTAAATGTGCAAGAGCCGAGGAGTTGTCTGATCTCATTGCTCAGGGTCACAACTACGTCTTTATCGGAAAGGTCGGTCAGTTCTGTCCTATGATGGACGGCTTCGGCGGCGGTGTCCTGCTTCGCCAAACGGATAACAAGAAGACCGGCGAAAAGGGCTATGCCGCTGTGACTGGCACGAAGGGCTACCGCTGGATGGAATCCGAGATGGTCAGACAACTGGACAAGCAAGACGGTATCGACCGGAGCTATTATGACGCCATGGTGGACGCGGCTATTCAGGACATTTCCGGTTATGGTGACTTCGAGTGGTTCGTCTCCGAAGACCCTTACGTCAAGGTCGAGGACGATACCCCGCCGTGGGAAAGTCCCGGCGAGCCTTGGCAGTCCGACGACAACATCGCCTTTGATGTGCGCTAAAACTACACACTCTGTTGTGGAAGGAGAGGATGCCTGTAACAGGGCGTCTTCTCTTTTATATTTTTGAAAAGGAGACTTTATCAATGGCTTATCAGAATGTTGACAACATCGTGATCGAAAATGCCCGCCTTCTCTTCCGGAACTTCGCCGGTAACGAGAGCAAGTACAACCGCGCCGGACAGCGCAACTTCTGCGTCTTCATCGACGATCCCGACGAGGCTCAGAAGCTGATCAATGACGGTTGGAATGTTCGCATCCTGGCTCCCCGCGAGGATGACGAGACGGCTCGCTACTATCTCCAGGTGGCTGTCAGTTTCCAGAACATCCCGCCCGTAATCCATATGATGACCCGGCGGAACCGGCGCGGGACTGAGCTGGATGAGGAGTCCGTCGGCACCCTTGACTATGCGGAGATCCGCAACGTGGATTTAACGATCCGTCCCTACTCCTGGGAGGTCAACGGCAAAACCGGCGTCAAAGCCTACCTCAAGTCCATGTGGGTCACTATTGAGGAAGACGAGTTCGCGGCCAAGTATGCCGCTGAGGAGGGCCCGGAGGAGTAATCCGGTTGGCGTTTTCTATGACGGTCCATTCATGCCTGGGGCGCTGGTTCGTTGATAGCCAGCGCTCCGCCGTGTTTGAAAGGGGTATGTACCATGAAACCGTTTTGGAGCAAACCGAACAAGAAGAGTAAGTCAAGTGTACGGACGAAGCCCAAACCGAAAGCACCGCCCACCCCCAAGCCAAAACCCGAGCCATGGAAACCGCCAAATCCTCCAAAATTACCGCCAAGACCAGCACCGACGTATACACTGCCGCCACCGTCAAAAGTCATGAAGCCGGACATTCAACCGCCCATTCAAAAGTCGGAGCCTCAGAAGGTAGTCAGAAAGTCTCGAATGGCTCAAAAAGAATTTCTGAAAACTTTCCACAGCCTTACTATTCGACGGAGAGATTGGGATATTTGGACTGACTTTGTGACTATGGCGGCGTGCAGCATTTCTAATGCGGTGGATAAATTCCATTTCGACGAGCGGGAGAAAACCTATCTGCGTATCGTCAACAAGTACGACAAAGAGGAGCGGCAACTTTTCCCTCAACTCCTCGCCTACACTGTGTTGGCTCTTGAGGAAAACCCAGAGCAAGATTTTCTCGGTGATATTTACACCGAACTTGGACTCAACAGCAAAGAGCACAAACAGATATTTACGCCCTACCATATCTGTCACATGATGGCTGAGATTACATTCGGCGATCTTGTGACACAGGTAGAAGAAAAGGGGTATGTCGAAATCAATGACTGCTGCTGTGGAGCGGGAGCAACGTTGATTGCCGCTGCGAATGTGGCGAAGTACAAATTGGAAAAGGCCGGTCTCAACTTCCAGAATCATATTTTGATCAGTGGCCAGGACATCGACTACCTCGTTACTATGATGTGTTACATCCAGCTTTCCCTTCTCGGTGTGGCCGGATATTTTAAAGTCGGCAACGCTCTTACGGAGCCTATGATAACCGGCGACAGTCTTGCGAATTACTGGTTCACACCGATGTATTTCTCCAATGTATGGCACTACCGGAGGGTATTCCGGCAACTCGATTCCCTGATGAAAGGAGACCCTGATGGCGAACAGCAAAGAAATCCATAACTTTTGCGAGCGATTGGAAGCGGTCTGGTCTAATGTTCCCGATCTCCGCTTTGGGCAAATCATGTCCATTGTCTGGAAAAGGGCACGGCAGATGGGCCGCGATCCATTCTGCATGACCAATGATGAGCTGATTCGGCTCTATGAAGATTTCGACAGGTGGTAACACCGCAACGTCTGTTCACATTTTGAAAGGAGAAAAAGTAACTATGAAAACTAACCATATGCCTTCCCTTGAGGTTATCGAGAAGGTGGTTGAAGGACGAGGACTGGCGTGTCCGGGCTGCGGCCATGAACGCCTGCAAAGCAAACAACATCCCGGTTCCGGTTATTCGGACGATCGAGCCGCCCGAGTTGGTCTACAAGAAGTGCATCGGCGGCATCATCGTCGTTGCCTCCATTCCTAAGGATGCGCAGGTTCGTGGCAGTGTTGGCCACAAGTGCCGGGCCAGCAAGGCCGTCATCAAGGAGATCATCGGCGATCTCTGCGGAGAGCAGGTCGGTATTTCCAAGTATGATCTGAGAACCCTCTACTATGCCGGCGATGAAGTTGAGATCGACAACTTCGACTTCAGCAACGAGGAGTGCTCCACCGGCTTCCACTTCTTCTGCACAATCGAAGAGGCCAGACGCTACTAAGCACTGGGAGGCGGAGTTTCATTTTACGCTCGATCCCTGCGCAACCCCGGAAACGGCAAAATGCGCCAAATTTTACACCGAAGAGGATAACGGGCTTGTCCAAGACTGGACTGGAGAAACGGTGTTCTGCAACCCTCCTTATTCTGATCAGCAGCAAACCAAGTGGGTCAGAAAATGCTATGAGCATGGCCTTCGGGGGGTAGCAGTCATGCTGATACCGGCCAGAACCGACACAAAACGCTTTCACGATTATATTTACGGGAAGGCGGAGGTGCGGTTCATCAAAGGCCGGCTCAAGTTTGGAGGCTGTGAAAACTCCGCTCCCTTTCCGTCCATGGTTGTTGTCTTCGGAAAAAGAACCCAATGAAAGGAGGACGCGCCCCATGGGAGGCATAAGTCTCTATGACTATCAACTCGACGCCATCAATCGGATGAAAAACGGATGTATCCTGTGCGGTGGCGTCGGCAGCGGTAAGTCGCGCACATCCCTTGCGTACTATTACAAGCAGCAGGGCGGTAATCTGTTTGATACAAGTCATAGGCCAATGCAAAACCCAAAGGGTCTTTACATCATTACCACCGCCCGGAAACGGGATACCCTTGAGTGGGAGGGGGAGCTGGCTCCGTTCCTCCTCTCCACTCACCCGGAAGCTAACTATTACAAAAACACGGTTGTGGTGGACTCTTGGAACAATATCGCCAAGTATACGGATGTGAGAGACGCATTCTTTATATTTGACGAGCAGCGGGTCATCGGCTATGGAGCCTGGACCAAGGCGTTCCTGAAAATTGCCAAGGCGAACAACTGGATACTGCTCTCGGCAACGCCGGGCGACACTTGGCAGGATTATATTCCCGTCTTTATTGCCAATGGCTTCTACCGAAACAAAACTCAGTTCGTCGATAACCATATCATCTGGGATCGCTACGCGAAATTTCCCAAGATTGACAGCTATCGCAACACAGGCCGCCTGATTCGGCTGCGGGACAGCATTCTGGTGACCATGGACTTCGAGCGAAAAACTGTTGCCCACCATGAGGATGTACCAGTGTCGTATGATATTTCCAAGTACAAGAACATCATGCGGAAACGCTGGAACCCCTGGGAAGACCGGCCAATCGAGACTGCGGCGGAGCTGTGTATGGCTCTTCGCCGGATTGTCAACTCAGATGAGTCCAGAGCGGTTGCCACGCTGGAGATTTTGGAAGACCACCCCAAGGCCATCATCTTCTACAGCCACAATTATGAACTGGATATTTTGAGATCGCTCGGGTATCAGGAGGGAACTGAGATTGCGGAGTGGAATGGCCACAAGCACCAGGAAATTCCCACCGGGGACAAATGGGTGTACCTCGTCCAGTATACGGCTGGCTGCGAAGGCTGGAACTGCATTACCACAGACACCATTATATTTTTCTCTCAGCAGTATTCCTACAAGGTCGCAACTCAGGCGGCTGGGCGAATCGACCGGCTCACTACGCCTTATACCGACCTCTGGTATTACCATCTCAAGAGTTTTTCCGGTATCGACCTGGCCATTGCGAAAGCGCTCAAGGCGAAGAAGAATTTCAACGAGGGCAAGTTTATTGGCTGGTCTACGAAGCCGATGGAGGTGAGGAAAATCGCTGCGCAGAAGGAGGACAAAATTGCCGAGCTGATTAACCGGCGGAGGAGACAACTTCTCGTTCACAGCATTATCTACTACAAAATGGACGAGAACATCATTTCTGACGCTACCTGGTCAAAGTGGGGACAGGAATTGGAAGAACTCCAAGCGAAGTACCCTGAAATCGCCGCCAAGCAGCCCTACGCGAAAGAGTTCGAGGGATTTGACCATTCCACCGGTATGTCGCTTCCTCTGAACGATCCCCGGGCCGTCAACAAGGCTCGGCAACTGCTTCAGCAGAAAGAAAACGGGCGGTTCGATAACTTCAACGCCGCTTGAAAGGAGAAAACATGAATGGAACCTCTATTTGCGGATGAAAAAAGGCGAATGTATGAGTTCAAAACTCTGATGGAGCCGGTACTTCATCTTAGCCCGTACTGTCTCACAGAAAGCTTGTGCGATGATGGCTTCTTCACAGCGCCGGCAAGCAGAAAGTATCATGGTAACTATGAGGGTGGACTGTTTGACCACTCTTTTCATGTGACCAATACGCTGCTCGGGCTCACGGAAGACTGCGGCCTGTTCTGGCAGCGAAAAGAATCTCCGTATATCGTCGGAATGTTCCATGATTTATGCAAGTCCGATCTGTATCGGCATCCGGAAGTTGTCCAGCCCATGCGTGTTGATGGACAGGAGCTCCGTACTGTCGATGTGACCCAATGGGAACACAATCCCGAAGTCCTGCTTGAAGGGCGCGGCGATAAATCCGTGATGCTGTTATCCCGATATTTTCAGCTCACATTGGAAGAGATTATGTGCATCCGGTATCACATGGGTGCATTTGTGGACCGAAGCGAATGGAATAACTATACTCAGGCCATTCACGCGTTCCCTAATGTCCTTTGGATACACCATGCCGACATGATCGCCAGCCATATTTTAGAGGTTGACCACGAACCTAAAAGAATTTGACTGAGCAATAGTTTGGAAAGGAGATCTAAATGAGCCGTTGGACTTATGTAACAGGTGTCATTGAAGTGGACACATGTGCCAGAAGTGACGCCGAGGCCATGTATCTCGCCCAGACTGTTGTCAGTCATTTGCCCTGCATTACTGGTTCGGAGCGAGATATGGCAGGCTGCGGGATCGGATATTTGAGCAAACGCTGCATGAAACCGCAAAAAAAATGCTGGTGAGACTTTCCTCCAGGCTTTTAGTGACGAGTTGCTCTGTCAGAGTCAAATCCGACAAGGGTGAGACATTCCTATTTGATAATCCGGAGTGGATTTGTAATCGTGAAATCACGGAATGGACTCGCTACCTGCTCTGGTTGTAACTCAATAGGATGCGTGAGAAACTCAACTCCAAATAGAAAGGAAATACCATGATCAAATATTGTCTTGATTGCTGGAACAAAAATCAGCAGTCACTTCGTGAGCAACTGGAAAAGGATGCCTCGTTGAATTCGTGCGAGTATGAGTATCTTGTCAAGCTTGTCACAAGGTATATTCTCGGTAAGGAGTGGGATGCCGAGAATATCACCGTTGTTGATAATGGTGACTATCAAGGAACGCTGCTGTTCTTGATTCCGCGTGATACTTACCAGCCGTCCGAGGATGAGTACCTCATGACTTATGTCGGTTATGGATCTTGCTCTGGGTGCGATACGCTTCAGGCGATTCAGGAATGTGGTGAGAACATTCCCACTCCGGAGCAGTTGAAGGACTTCATGTCCCTTTGTAAGGATTTGGTCACTAACATGATCAAACCGTATAACACGGGCTGGAGAGCAACCTCTGATTTTGAACCTGTTGTCATGGAGGAATGAGGAAATATGGAGTTTCATACCGAACATTTAGGAAAGCCCTTTGTCCCGACGTGGATTTACGGAGACGTGGACTTGTATAACGAAGAATTCGATCAGACAATTCAGGCCGTAGAACGTGCGCTCGGTTTCAAACTCTTCGTATGGCAGAAGGCCTTTATCAACCAGGGAGAGTTCCGGCAGATGGGGGCGACTACGGCGGAAATTCTTCGTGAGTTGTTGAATGTCTCCGGTGAGCCCATCGACTACAGCCGTCCGCCAACAAGTAAGCGGGAGTGGTTTCACCGGGAAGAGCTTCGTCGCATCAAACGCAAGCTGGATGAGGCCGGAATCCCAACAAGGCACGTTTGGTTCTCGGAACAGGATAAGCACTACTGGTTACATTCGCTGACTTAGAAAATTCGGAAAACCGAGGTATCGCAATGTTGTTCAAAAAGAAAAAGCCACCCGAAAGCGAAAACATCCGGAAATTCGTTGATATTCTGTATCAATTCGAGATGGGACATCCAGACGAGTTGTGTCCGCCAGCGATAGAACCCCAGTTGGTCGTTGACTGCCTCTGTGATGTGTTTTTGGGAACTGACTGGTACACGGCCTTGCCGCTGAACGCGAAGCAGGTCGACACCATCATTCTTGACGAAATTCTCAGAAAGCACAGCAAGGAATTTAGAAAGCTGGTTGAAGAGAAACAGAAAGAGTGGAAAACATCAAAATCGTAAAGGAGAAAACCTATGGAACTGAAAAAATTCTGCACCGATCATAACATTCCTGTCGAGGAGCTCGGCCCCATCGGAGAAGTGAGCGACGGCTTTCATACCTTCGACTCTCTCTACCACCAGCGGCTGATCCTCTTCGCCGCCCTGGTCAGTGCCTTTCCGAATAAAGCGTGGAAATCCCACAAGCACAGCGACGGCGAGGCTCCCTTCGGCGGAGGCTGGTTTATCGTCGGTATTCAGACACCGGAAGGCCAGTACACCTATCACTACGAGGACAAGGATTGGAATATTTTCCAGTGTCCGGAAGTGGAGAAGGCTCCCGAGTGGGATGGTCACACCGATAAGGACGTCACGCGGCTCCTCTCCCTGTTCAAGCCTGAGCCGGGCACACAGTCCGACTGGGCCGAGCGGGAGGTCGCGCTTGCTATCGCCGCTGAAAAAAAGATGGCGGAGGGTACGAATGACTGGGCCTATGGTGCAGCTTGCTATGGGAGCGCTCTGCGGGCCCACCAGTCTCTTTCCCGCGACGGTCACTCCGGCTACAGCATCCAGATCACCAAGGGTATCCTGAACCGGCTGATTGACGGGAAGTGCCTGACGCCCATCGAGGACACGCCGGATATTTGGACGGACATCTCGGAGTCCTTCTCCAAGGACGATAAACGCAAGCATTACCAGTGCAACCGCATGTCCTCTCTATTCAAAGAGGTGGCCGAGGACGGCACCGTGACCTTCAGCGACGGGAATCGGGTCTATTGCGTCAATGCCAATGATCCCGACAACACCTATACGAACGGCTTCGCTACCAATCTGGTCAATAAGATATTTCCCATCCGGATGCCCTATTTCCCGGCCAGTAAGAAGTTCCGGGTCGTTGTGGATGAGTTCCTCTTTGATCCAAAGAACGGCGACTTCGACACGATCGGTTATCTCTGCATCATGACTCCGGATGGAAAGAAGGTTGAACTGAACCGCTACTTCAAGGAAGAGGGCGGAAAGCTGGTGCCCATTGAGAAGACCGAGTTCGATGAGCGGAAAGCGAAGAAGGTGAAGATAAATGGCTGACATCCGGCTCATTACCAAGAATACCAATCTGTCGCATCCTCCGAAGCCCTATGACTGGGACGTCTTGATTGATGGGCGTCCTTATTTTGTTGTCCGGATGGAGGGGTATGTTCACAGCATCGGCGGACGCTGGGGCAATAATGACCTCTGGGCTTACCCGCGCGATGAGGCTCCGTCTTATGAAAATCTCATTGAGTTCAGCGCCGACCAGCCTGTTGCGTGGGGCCTTCAGTACGAGCCCAATAACTATACCAAAACAAAGTGGGACGAAACGGAGGCTCGCAGTGGCGGAGGTGTTACCATTACTCGTAATGGGAGACCGTTCTGCCATATCGCTGGTGGCCTGAATTATGGGATTGACAAGGCCCGGACGATGATCACGGAGTTCTCTGAGCATCCGCTGGAGCTCAACGCAATCGACTTTGACCATAAGGCGGTTGGGCGTAAAGTCTGGTGGAGAGGCGAGCCCGCCATCGTCGAGTCCTTCATTAGCGGACAGGCTTGTGTCATCCTGAAGCCGGACGGCATCCCGCGGTTTACGGTTCCACCGGAGTTTGCGGAGGAAGAACCGGACTATTATGAGGATGAAACGGTAAAGACGGATATCCTCGACCGCCATATCTGGTGGTTCAGAGACTGAGCATTCGGCAGCACGCAGAAATCACATTTCCTTCTATGGAGAAGAGTAAGAGACCGAAAGGCACTGAGGAAACTTGGCACCTTCAGCTTTTACTCATTCTCTGAATTTTATATTTGAAGGAGGAGCACCAATGGAACAGCGTACCTGTAACATTATAATGTGCTGCAAGGGTCATTGCAAGTTGCCCGATGCAGGCGAGGCCTCAATGGAGGCTATTGCGGCCTATATGAGTAAAGAGTGCCTTTGCCCAAAAGAAGATTACAAAGGCTCCCTGATGGAATCTATTTTGCGAGAGGCGTTATTTGACTACATCGCAAATGCGGACAAACCCGATTTCGAGTTGCGTCAACTGCTTCAGCAGTACATTTCGCGCGAACCTACTCTGTCGGAACGCATCTGCACTATGTTTCAGCTTACCAGGGTTCGCAACGATGATGGCGAATGGTTTTTCCGAACAGCTTCTTGTTCAAAGCGAAATAGATATTGGAAAGGAGGCAGCCAATGAGAGCTAAAATTATCGCCGTTGATTTCGACGGCACTTTGATTGAGGAGGGCAAGTGGCCGGGAATCGGGGCCACGAATGAGAAAGTTCTCGACTACTGCAAGAGCGAACAGGCCAAAGGAGCCCGCATCATTCTTTGGACGAACCGTGTTGGAGAACCTCTCGAAGCCGCAGTCAAATGGTGCGAGAATAACGGTCTGCGCCTTGATGCAGTGAACGAGAATCTTCAAGAATCCATTGATTTCTTCGGTTTCAATACCCGCAAAATCTATGCGGACGAGTTCATCGACGACCGCATGGCGAAAGGGTTTGACCTGCCGTATGTTACTGAAGCCGAGCAAAGACTCGAAGATCTTCCTCAGTACCACATCGACCGCGATGTAATGTGCAAAATTGTTGCTGAAACGGTTGGATATGAACGGCTTATGGATGCCTTCGACCATGGAACGGTCATTTGTGACAGTTTTGCATGGTTTCGTAACAGCGATGAATTTTATATTATCCATTTGGATAGCGGGATGATGGTCAACTGGTACAAGCATCTCGGACGAACCAATATCTGCTCTCAGGCCAATCGAACCGTTGAGGATTATCGCACTTTCTTCACTCTTTTCAAAGAAGAATTGGATTATTGGGGGAAGGTGTAGGAAAATGTGCGAGTTCTGCAACCGTCACCTCAATAACGGCAAGGAATGCGGAAAGGCCTATCCAATTCAGCCTTGTGCGAGTGGTGATCTTGGAGTTCGTGCCGAGTATATCGACGGCGGCATCGTCCTATTCAAGGATCACAACTTCGCCAGTGGATATTTTGACATCAACTACTGTCCTATCTGCGGGCGAAAGGTTGCTTCGACGGAATCTGTGACAGAAGAGGCGGAAGATGAAAACTTTCTCTGAACAAACAGCAAAAAATTGCAACAACTGTGTGCATATCAACCTGACGGAAGAACAGCAACATAAAACAGCGCCCGGGGTTCCACATATCTGTATGAAATACGGGAAACGCGTGTTCCATAGGTCGAACAAACCTGGATATCATGGAATGTTATTTCCATGTAAAGAGTGCGAAGATGCAGAAAGGACCCAATCGGTGTAAAAACTTTATATTTGAAAGGGGTTTCTCTAAATGAAGAAAAAACTAATTGCAACCGTCCTCGCTTTGGGGATGGTCATTTCTATGTCCGGGTGCGGCAACCGACAGATGATCGACCTCACCTACAACTATAAGTACGCTGTCATCAGCCTGCCCAACGGAGATATTGTCGAGGGCGCAGTCGAGTCCTGGCGAGACTATGATGACGGCGATCAGCTTCAAATCACTGTCGATGGCGTGACTTATCTTCTCCATGCGGCAAATGTCGCTTTGATGACGGAGGAGAAATCGTGAAAATATCCTTTTGCCTGCCCTCTTGCAATTACAATATTATCTTGACCAGGGAGGAGCTTCAACAGCTTATCGACACTGGGCATACCGGCGTCATTCGCCCTGATCGGATTCCCGGGCTTTATTATGATGAACGTGGTCGTAGGCAAGAGGGTGTCTATCACGATTTGAGGTATCTCGATAGGAACGGCGAGGAATCTGTTCAGTTTCTGACGGTTAATGTTGAAAAGGAGGCTTCGGATAATGGCCAATCTTAATATGACGGTTAGAACGGAAACCAGACTTTGCATTGTGAACGGCAAGGTTGGGTATTTTCATGCTTGGGAGCACTACTCAAAACCGCTCCCCGCATGTCCTCTTGTCGGCGGAGAACCTGCTGGTGTGCTCAGTCAGATATTCGGCATTGTGGAGTTTGAGGACGGCACCCGGCGGGTTGACCCGACCGAGATTATCTTCTGCGATGAGGATACCGACTTCCTCTACCAAATCAATAAAGACGAGGATGCAAAAAAGCGGATTATCCAAGGGCCGTCGGCGAAAGAAAACGGCGCAAAGCCATCGCAAGACACCTGTCGCAATGATATTCTCAACATCCTGCTACATGCAGACGCAGTGACCTGCACTGTCACAGGCTATGAGCCAATGCTGTATGCCAGTAAAGCCCTTTACGAGATTCCGAGTAATCACCAGGTAACCATCGACTATAACAAGATGGCAAAAGCGTTATACGACGCGGGATACAGGAAAGGTGGTTCGCAATGACTGACACTGAAATTTTCGATTTCTGTGAAGAGCACGACATCGAGGTCAGCTTCAGGTTCGAGAAGGAAATTAACGGATGTCACCTGCGGATACGGAGAGGCGCTTGGCAGTACGCCACTATTATCACACGCGAGCAGATCGAATGTACTAAGGTATGGGGCTCTGCTGTTAAAGAGCTCCTGTGCCATATGGTCGAAAAATTAGACCGGGAACAGAATGCCAGAAAGGCAGAATTGGAGGAGCATCATGATTCTGATTGAGAAAACCCAAATCATGGGACTGGAGCCCACT